>Ga0307379_10014363_pt1 | contig 10209 bp, 16 predicted proteins | sample UN2MG_FD_202237 | JGI IMG/M metagenome (GOLD analysis project Ga0307379, IMG submission 202237) | Soil microbial communities from Risofladan, Vaasa, Finland - UN-2 | ecosystem: Environmental > Terrestrial > Soil > Coastal area > Acid sulfate soil | place: Finland: Risofladan, Vaasa | collected... | reverse complement strand
TGCCTCGGAGCTCCCGCCGAAGTTCACGCCGACGCCTCAGCACCCTCGTAATCACAAGGTGGCGGCGATTGTCGCAATTGTCTCGCAGGCGCCAGTCCGCCAACATATTACTGGGCCTCGGAATCTCGGCCGGTCGATCTAGCCCGACCAATTGCGCGACCGTCTGGCCGTCGTGCCACACGGCGGCCCGGTTAATTTCCCAACAGTTCAAGTCGCGGTTCCGCCGGGCAAGACTTCGATCAGTCTTCCGGAGCTGCACTGCGCGCCGTCGCGCCCACCGCTCGCGCGCCTGTGGCGTCCTGCCCCGACAATGTTGGTACAGTCTTCGAAGATGGATAAATGGCAGGTCACACAGCGGTTTAACGTCGTTCGAGGGACAGACCGCGAGCACCGGCTCACGCCGGGCTGCCGATGCCGAAACAGGTTGCCGCGCCACGGTGTTCACCGCCCGATTCCTTTGTTTTCCACGATCGCGTCTGGGCGGCGGGGCGGCTCGCCGTACCGCCCCGCCACCCTCTATTTACAGTTCTGTTTTGACCTCATCGAGAAACGCGACGGCCGCCAGGGCGAAGCCCGTGACGAACGCCGCGTCATTGGCTAGGTGCGATTCGGCGTTAAGGCTGTAGTCCCAGAACGCGGCCGCGGCCCGCCGGTCGCCGTCGCGCGCCTCGCAAACGTCGAAGTACAGCCGCTCGCCGGGGCTGAAGGTCGGATGCGGGCTGCGGTACCGTGTGGCCAGGTCATCGGCCTCGGCCAGGTCGCCCAGGCATCCGAGCTCCACGAATTCGGCGACCTCCATCGCCCAGCGCTGGCCGGCCTCGCATCCGCGTCTGGCGAGATCCCTGTCGTACCGAGCCTTCGACTTGCGAAGTCGGGCGACCGCCCGCGCGCGAGTCCGAGCCTGCCTCAACATATCAGTCCTGCCGGTCATGTTGCCCCCGCCTCCACTAGTTCTGTGGTGATTTCCCGAACCTCAACGCCCATTGCGGCCGCGATCTGCCGCGCCGTCTTCACTCCCACAGCTTCCCCAGCCGCGATCCGGGTTAGCTGATTCGGATGGACCCCGGCCTTGGCGGCGAATTCGCGCTTCAGCAGTGCGGCTGACACCCGAAAACGCTCGACTTTTTGCCCGTCGATCCTGAGCCTCACCGTCGCATACTCCGTGTGACTGAGTAAGTCGGCCAGAATTCTACGCCATGCCCCCACCGCCTGTCAACCAGAATCCCGCCCGATTCCCCTTTTTGTGGACAAGTTTCTCGGCCAGCCTTACTCTCCGCCCTGTGGTCAAGAAGCCGGGTAGAAAGGTCGGTCGCTTCATCCGTGCCAAACGTCTCGAGCGCGGCATCAGATCGGCCCGTGTTCTGGCCGCCAAGGCCAGGCTTTCCCACAGCCACGTTAGCACCTGTGAGCGGGGCGCCTTTGTCCCGCGTGGCGCCACAGCTGAGCGCCTCGCCAAGGCCCTGGCCCTATCCAAGGATGAACGCGCGGAATTCTTCAGCTTGATCGCCGCTGCGCGGAGCCCAGCCGATATGCGTGACGAACTCGGCGGTCCCCCGGTCCCCGACTTGGTCGTCTGGCGTCACCTGCCACGGGCCCTCTATGGCGTTGACCGCGACTATCACGGCCTAGTACCTGTGAATCCCGACCGCGTCGTTGAAGACCTTGTCCCGGCTGCGGCGTCGCTACTTGCTTCGATGGCAATCCTAATGACCCAAGCGCCCAGCCAAGCCGACCGCGATCGGATCCGCAAACATGTAGACGACGCCTACCGCAACACGCGCAAGCGCTATCAGCAGTCCGGGCAAGAAGTCCCCCCATTCATGACTCACGCCGCGGTCGCCTCGGCGCAGCTCCCATATGCTTGGCGCGCCGTGCTGTTTTCATCGGTGTCCCGCACGCGAAAGGCCGTCTCGTCGCTGTCAAAATGGTCGTACTGGCGACGCCTCTGGTCCGCCGCCCCCGGCCTATTGACGTTTTGCTTCAAGAACCACGAGCAACATGATCTGTGGGCAACGCATGAAGTCCGAAAGGATCTCGTCGTGTCTATCCACGATATGTTCACGTTGCATCTGCTTTGGTCGAAGCTCGGCTACGACACCAGATTCGACGAGCCGGCTCAGCTCCATCTGCACCGGCCGGTCCATCCCCCGGACTTGCAGAGCTTTGTCACCCTTGATGAAGAGGATGTTCGCGCCGATCTGACAATCCCCGCTGGCGACGACCTGCTGGCCCGCGTCCGGCTGGCCGACCGCTTGGAGCACTACTCCGCCCTCAGCAACGAAGTGCTGTTCACCGTGCGTGTCGCCGGCTGCTCTGCCATCGCCGAATGCCTGCTCGGCCCACACTGGCGGGCAACCCTCGACCCGGCGACAGAGAAGCTCCATCGCATAGCCCCCGTGTTGAACGACGCCCAAGCGGCAATCCGAGCCTCGAACGGGCTCTCTGCTACGTCGCGTCTCGCGACCACGCGCGCCCGCGCCTAGCAAGATCCGTGCCACACCACCGGAACCGCTCCCGAACTTATCGGACCATGAGGCCCCAGCGTCCGATAAGGAATGTCCGGCCGATGTCCGGCGCCGGACATTCTCGCCGGACATTTTCACGCCCCCACGGCGCAGTCTCGAAGATGTAAGTCTTGGAATCGACCGGACTTGAAGAAATCGCCCAAGGACGCGCGATCTCGGCCCGCCGCCATTTGGGTCAACTTCCGCGGCTCCACCCCCGAATCGCCCTAACCTCCTCTACCGCCGACGTTTAGCGATTCCCGCAACCCCGCAAGAGCCTGGCATTCTGCCATTTGCCCCCTTAGCTACGGGATTCGTCTAACCCCAGCAGCAGCAAGCATTTAACCCGATATGAGGCATGTCGCTACTGTGCCATTTGCTTCCACGCTATCCATCGGACCACCAGAAGACGGCTCACAACGAACCGTCCCCAGTGCCCCCAGTGTGCCGGACCGATGACGAACGTGACGGCGTGTGGGCGGTTCCTGGCACACGTGCCACCGCCGGAGTTCGCGTGGATTCGCCCAAACCAGGCGCGTGATGCGAATGCCTTGTTGCCGCCGGCGCGTGCGGATCCGGCGGAAGAGCACGTTGCCAACCAACTGCGGAAGCGGGTGGTCGGCGTGGGCGCTTCACCGATCCGCGGTCGGGCCGCGAGACCCGGCCCCAGAGCTACCCGCATCAGATTTCGGACTACGTCATGGCCGCGGTCCACGCGGGGCTGAAGATCGACCATATCTCTGAACACGTGGTGCCTGACGCCCTGGCGGCGCGAATGGAGCGAGCGCGCAGATACGTCGGCTGGCCGATCCTGCTGATGCTGCGCCTACGGCCTCTATGATGCCGAGCCTCGGAGGGTAAGGGTGCCCCACCCTTTCAAGGGAGAAAAAGCGGGACGGGGACCGCCATCGAGCCTTGACAAGGCTGTACGTTTTCGCCGATACTATTCAGGATAGATGCGGCACCGGGCGCACGCACGCGCCCGATGCCTGGGAAACATCAACCCGATGGTGTGCGTACCATCGTCGCCTCGGGTCACGACCGCTGAGAGGTTCTTGCTGGAAGCCTCAGCGGTCGTGCTTTTTCCACATCGGGCCGCCGAGCCGGCCCCTGGGTGGTATCATCTACGGTCCTCCTTCATCGTTGCCATCATTGATTTCGCCGTTCCTGACAGACCACCAGCCGCGGCTTCCGCGGACGAATCCGTTTTCCTCCGTCAGAATTCCATCGAGTCGGGACTCTTCGATTCCGAGGTATTCGGTGATTGTTGCACGCCGCAGCGAACCGTCGCCCATTAACTGCTTAATGGCGGCAACAGCGTCAGCACCTGTTGCCGTGGCGGCGTGGCGAGCACCGTGCGCAGCGTGGTTTGGCATCGTGCCGAAAGTGTTTTCGATATCAGCGGCCATACGCTCGAAACTCCGCGCCTGCTCGCGAAGCCACGAACATACCTCAGTGAATGTCAGCTTCCGATTCACCGTCGGCTCCTTAGTCGGGCGACAGTCTGCCACATCAGCCGCTAGCTGTCAACACCAAATCCAAGGCTATCGCCTACTTGCGCGGATGTCAAGGCCCTTGGGATCGCGGCCACAATTTATTGGGGCGGGGACTCGGCCCATGTCCACATTTTGGGGGCAAGCTATGTCTAAGTCAACGCCACCACCTGAGTTATTGAGATTCGACCGGCTGATGCGAGGGCTTCTGCGGGTGCCGAAGACCGAGGTTGATGCCGAGGGACGGAAACACCAGCGGCGCAAGAGTCGCAAGAAGCGGCTACGCGGGAAGAAATGAGCCCTTGGGCTGCCTAGGCAGAAACCAAGCCCGATGAGTCAAGTATATCATTGCCCTTTCAAGGGTGGGGGACTGATCAGGGGGTCAGCGGCAACGCGGCACGTGCCATGGGCAGGTCACAGACCTGCCCGTGTTTTCGGTAAGCAGACACGGGCGAACCCGCCTCCGGCGGCTCAATCGACCGGCGGTGGCCAGTCCAGTTCCTTCCGCCGCGCTGCGTCTACCTGCCTGGCAGCCTCAAACTCCCCGTCGTCCAGTGTGCGGACGTTCCCGTCGCCGAAGAGTACCCAGCGTCCGCGCCGAGGGATCACCCGCAGTTCGACCGGCGTCCTGGGCGAACGCTCGTAGGCCAGAAGCAGCTTTGGATCCGCTTTCCATTCACCCGCTCCCGGCCGAAGAACAAACGACGAGTACTGCGCGACCTCCAGCGGCCTATCGTCAGGTATGTCCGGGTCAAGGAATGCACAAAACTCAGCCCACGTGCTGTGTCCGGCAGCGACCAACTCCACCGGTGACGGCGGATAGTCGCCGAAGTCCACCGTGTAAAGCTCCATTGCCTGACCGACGCCGCGCAGATTGGCGGCCGAAACGGCCGTTTTCGAGAACTCGCGGGTGCGACCTAGAGCCGTCAATGCCAGCATGATGTACCCGATCAGAATCAAGCCCGCCGCGGCTGCCGCAAATCCGACGTTACTGCGCGTCAGCTCGCCCCTTGAGTCCGCCTCGACGTCCGGGTTGCGGTAGGCCTTGATGCAGGCCAAGGCACCCGCCAGTGTCATCAGCGCGGCGATGAAACCTGCAAACGTTCCAAAGCAGACGAACGGGCCTTCGACCAGGAATAGTGCGATCGCAACGGCGAGAGCAATCAGAAACGGAATCCAGAAGAACTTCACGAGCGTACCCCGCTCGCCGGTTATGGCAGCCAGCGCGGTTAGCGCCTGCGGCCTCTATGATACCGGGCTTCGGAGGGCTAATCGCTGGACGGCCCGTCTTATGCTGGCTTCGGTCTCCGCATCGCAACGGCGTGGCCGAGGACAAGCAGTGTTGATCCACTCCAAGGAAAGCTGTTCGTGAACAGGCCACTCGGCGAATCTACAGAACTCGACATCACTCAGGCATCGCGGATCGAAAGGGTGCATGGGCGTCGGAAGAAGGACGCCGCGAACCTCGGCCTCCGGTGGTGGGGCCCCGAAGTCAGCCGCGACCACAGCCGAGATGTGACGGCGCGTTTCCTGAAGTGACTGTGCCCGTGTTGCGACCGAGAATCGCATGTCGATTGATTCATAGGGATCGCTGGCAGAATCACCGGTTCGCAGATCGACGAGCCAGGATATACTACGTTCGCTGCAGAGAAGCTCTTCGATGCGATGACGCTGAAAGCAAAGGGCACTCGCCCCGCTGTGTAGTGTCGTCACGAAGATGACCAGTGGCAGCTCCAGATTGGCATCCGAGAACTGTTCGGCCTTTGAGATGACCTCCCTCTTGATCTGCCTCGTCAACGTAGCATAGCTGCCACGTCCGCCGCCGGGCCGGGGGTGTGCGGGCAGGTTCGTCTTACAGGTCACCAGCGAACGCGACATGTTGGTGACCTCGGCATAGAATGGGCCAAACTGCCCCTGACATCGAAAGTCAGGCCCGCCCGTTCCACTCTCGGCGAGTTCGATCCGTAGCTCGCGGTTGTCCAGGAAGTCCCACACGAGCGCCTCGGCTGCTGCCCCCTCCGCCATTGCATCGTCGGCCGAGCCGATGCGGCTGGCGAAGCGTCTCGCGGCGTCGATGTTTCGTCGCTTCAACCATCGGAAGTAGTACCCAATCGGTCTTGCCCAGGGCTCGAGATTCATGCTCTACCACCCCGTTGCGTCCCGAAGCTCGTCTCGGCCCGGCCGTTCAGCGGCACGCTACCGTCTGGGCGCGGCAGCGGGTTCGGTGGGGCGATGGTGACGTCGGCACCATTGAGCTGAAGCGGCAAGCGCCGGAGTGATAGCCCGGTGATCATGGATTCAGCCGGCGTGCGCGAGAGCGTCGCGCGCCGTCTTGGATAGGGCGACGGGGACGAAGAACTGCGCCGGATACAGGTAGTCCTCGCCCGATTCGTCCACGACCCGCACCAGACCACGCGCTTCCGCTTGGCGATCGCGGATCGTCTGATAGATCTTGCGGACCTCCAGCGAGGCCGCGTACCCGTCGTTGCAAACGCACAAGGCGTATCGCGTGCGCTCGGTTCGCTGTCCAGTCCTTCCGTCGTTTCGTCTCATGTACCTACCCGCTTCGGAGGAAGCGCTAGATCTTGTACTCTTTGCGGCCGAGGCCATGGGCCTCGTACCAGTGCAATTCCGCCTTCAAGATTATACCATCGGCAAAACGCACGCGCGCCACACCTTTCATTTTGCGCCAGTGCCGCCCGCCGTACGCCTTGCGCAGTCGTCGCAACTCGCGAATCTCACGCCCCCGCGCGATCTCCTCGATCGAGCCGATCCGGCCAACGATCCTGAACGGACGACGCAATGGCTAATCCTCGACGGCGGTCGACGGCACGCTACCGGCTTTCCGCGGCAGCGGGTTCGGCGGGCCGATGCTGGCGTCGGCGCCGCTGAGCTCCGCTCCGCCGCGCTGACCCTTCGCCACACTGCAACCTCGTGCGAAGTGCCGGCAGCAGGTTGACTCTCTAGAAATACTAGACTATCATTTCTCAGCCCGCGGCCGCTTCGCGCGCCCGCGACAGGAGCCAAGATGCTCAAAACTCGCCCCATCACCTGCATCGCGCCCAATAAAAGCCCGGTTAGACGCGATCCAGCCCAAGATGCTCCAATAGGGGGGCGCGCAACTTGGCCACCTTGCGCACCTTCACCCTCACCCACACCGTCCAGCCGCCCACCGCCACCGCTACCTCCCCGCGACGTTCCGCGGCACGCTACCGTCCGGGCGCGGCAGCGGGTTCGGCGGGGCGATGGTGACGTCGGCGCCACTGAGTTGGGCTTCGCCGCGTTTGACGCGGGCGGCGAAGGCGCGGCATTCGGCCAGCAGCGCATCGAGCATCTGGTCCTGGCTGACCGTCTGCTTCTGCTCGCCCTGGACATAGATGATGCCCTTGCCTTTTCCGGCGAAGATGGCCACGTCCGCCCCCTCGCATTCGCCGGGACCGTTCACCACGCAGCCCATGACCGCCACCTTGAGCGGCACGTCGATCTCGTCGGCGACCACGCGGCGAACGTCGGTCACCAGCTTGAACAGGTCCACCTCGATCCGTCCGCAGGTCGGGCAGGCGATCAGCTCCGGCTCGGTGCGGCTGCGCAGCCCCAGGCAGCACAGCAGCTCCTTGCCGTCCTCGACCTCCTGTATGGAGTCAGCCGCGTATGAGAGGCGGATCGTGTCGCCGATGCCGTGGGCCAGCAGCACGGCCAGGGGAGTGATCGAGCGGACACGCCCGGTCACCGTCGGGCCGGCGTGCGTGAGGCCAAGGTGCAGCGGATAGTCATAGCGGTCGGCGATAGCGGTGTTGACGTCGATAACGATCCGCGGGTCGATGCTCTTGGCGGCCAGCACGACGTCGTGAAAATCGTTCTCGTCGAAGATGCGGAGGTATTCGTCGAGCTTTCCGAGCATCAGGCGGATGAGGTTGCCGGAGTAATCTTGCTCAAGCGTGGCCCTCTCGGCGGCTCGCAACTCTTTGTCACGGCGTTCGACGACGCTGCCCTCGTTGACGCCGACGCGGATAGGGATGCCATGTTCCTTGCAGGCGGCGATGACGCGGCTGACCTGTTTGCGGTCCTGGATGTTACCGGGGTTGAGGCGGATCTTGTGCACGCCGGCCTCGATCGCCTCCAACGCCCGCTGAAACTGGAAGTGCACGTCGGCGATGATGGGCACTGGGCTAGCCGCCAGAATGTGCGGCAGGGCCTCGGCGTCGCGCTTGTCCGGCACGGCGACGCGAACCAGGTCGGCCCCGGCCTTGGCCAGCTTTTGGATCTCGGCGATGCACTTGTCGATTTCGTGCGTATGCCCGCTGGTCATGGTCTGCAGCACGACCGGCGCACCACCGCCGATCTTCACCCCACCGACGTCAACCTGTCGCGTTTTCCTGCGTGGGCGCACAAGCCACTCCGTTCGTCATCGCGGGTGCTTATTCTAAGCGGGTTTCTGCCGGGGACCAACGCGCCGCGGGGCACAGCCGCGCCGGACCACCGTCAGCGGGGGTCGGCACCGACGTTTTCGCGTGAGTCGACTCCCGGCTACTGGACGGTGACCTGATACGTGAGGTCCGCCAACTCGGACTGACCGTCATCCCATACGACGTGCAGGAGCACGCGCTGTTCAGCTTCAGATGCGGGTTGGACACGCGCTATACGCTCGGGCCAGAAGCTCATGTTGATCGTTATGAATGACGGAGCGAGACGCGCGAGCCTGGTCCAGTTGTTGCCCGGGAGAATTGCATCGGTGAACAGCAGGTTCTCGGCGCCGCGCTCGGGGTCGATCACGCAACTTCGCCGGGCATCGATCCACGCCATCACGGGCCGCCGGTTCTCTACGATGAGCGGCGCTCTCAGATCGTGTTCGGCTAGGCGGCCACCTGGTTCGCGCGGCGGCGTTTCGAGCCGGACGCGCAGGTTTTCCGTCTCGTAGACCATTTGCCCTGCGACGTGCTCGGGAGCGGTGAACTGGGCGGTGATCTCCAGCGGCGCCGACCGGCGTGCGGGCGTTACGCCTCAGGAGCCACCAATCGCGCAGCCCGGAAGTGTGGTTGCGGTCAGGGCCGCGGTCAGTAATGTGCAGACGTAGCGCATCGTTCTTCTCCCGACTTGTTGAGGGCCGTATGGCATCCCGGCAGACGCTGCCTCACCTCCGTATTAGACACAGGAATGAAGCAGGCGCACAGAAAAAAGTATAAAACCGCGCTACACGGCCATCCCGCGTCGGCCAGGCCCAACTCGCTGCCGAACGTGCGCTCCACCTTGGGGAGCATGTCGGCGTGTTCCGCCGGTCCAAGCCGCGGGGAGCGGCGGAGCGAGCTACGGTGGCAAAGGCAGGGGCGGCCCGGCCGGCAGCAGTCCGGCTGGTGTCGGAAGGATTACGGCGCGAAGAACCGCTCAGAGATAACCAGAGCGCCGGGCCGGTCGCCCACACGCGCAGCGCGCGCTCGGCACTATCCCGCATCGATCAGCGCCAGCTTGGCACCGAACATACGCTTCAGTGCGGGGATCATGCGGGCGTGTTCGGGACGCTCGAGCTTGGGGTCACGGGCGACGATCTCAAACGCGTCTTGGCGGGCCTGTTCGAGCAGGGCGAAGTCGTTGAGGATGTCGCCTACGCGGAGCTCGGGTAGGCCGTGTTGGCGCGTGCCCAACAGCTCACCCGGGCCGCGCTGGCGCAGGTCGGCCTCGGCGATCTTGAAGCCGTCGGTGGTCTCGGCCATGACCGCCAGGCGCTCGGCGGCTTTGCCACCTTGCCCGCGCGCGATCAGCACGCACAGGCTGTCCTTGTGGCCACGGCCGACGCGGCCACGTAGTTGGTGCAGTTGCGACAGGCCGTAGCGGTCGGCATGCTCGACGACCATGATCGTCGCGTTGGGAACATCGACGCCGACCTCGACCACGGTGGTGGCAACGACGGCGTGGAGCTTGCCGGCTGCGAAGGCCTCGATGACCGCCTGTTTGTCGGCCGTCCGCAGCGAACCGTGGAGCAATCCGACGTCGAGGCCTTTCCAGGGGCCGTCAGCGAGCTCTCGGTAGGTTTGTTTTGCCGAGGCCAGCGAGGTTTTCGTTTCCGCGCCCATCCATTCCTCAGCGCTGTTGCGCCGGGATGGAGCGCCCGCTGGCCGCTGCGAGTCCATCCCCCACCCTTGAAAGGGTGGGGCACGCTCGCTCGACCGCTCGCTCGCGCTCGCGGTTCTGACTCCTGCGTCCCTTTGTGCCACCCT
>Ga0307379_10014360_pt1 | contig 10211 bp, 7 predicted proteins | sample UN2MG_FD_202237 | JGI IMG/M metagenome (GOLD analysis project Ga0307379, IMG submission 202237) | Soil microbial communities from Risofladan, Vaasa, Finland - UN-2 | ecosystem: Environmental > Terrestrial > Soil > Coastal area > Acid sulfate soil | place: Finland: Risofladan, Vaasa | collected... | reverse complement strand
ATATAAGTATTCATTCAAATACTACATTCCAGGCACACCTGGGAAGCAAGTGATGTGCAGATTTGTCGATCCAGTAACTGGCAAATGCGGTGACCTTTGCTATGTCAGGGTGCGATTGGGACAGTCGTCCAATCCAGATGATTACTACGTAGGCGCGAACGTGTGGCAGTTTAACAATCCTAAATTCAACACGGAAATTGATGGTCGCATTTACTGGGAGATTCAGTACCATATTTATGCACCGTTTGGTCTACCCGGACAGCCAGGGGTACCAAACATCTCTGCATGGTTTACATATACCACGTGGGATGGTCCACTGCTGTCAACAGTTGTCAGTGCGGACCCGAACCTCGCTGGTGAAGGTGAGTTTATTGAACAGCATTCCGAGTATGTGAAATATGCTGGACCTGGTATCTCGATTGACCAGACGTCGCTTCTCGATGTTGCTGCACAAGTGCTTGCCGCACGATTTGCTGATGCAGCAGACGTCTCAGGATCTTTCAATATTCATATTCACGAATTGAATCCCAATATTGACATTGGTTCTACCATTACAAACTTCAGTCCATGCCGAGTACAGTCGATACGATATGACTTCAAATCCCAAAGCATGAATGTCACACTATCTAGTATCCCATTGCGTGAGGAAATTGAAACAAAGAAACGCCTTCAACGTCTAAAGCAAGCAGAGCACGGTAACTGGTTTGCTAATCGAGACGTCTATAAAGACAATTGTTTCTGCTCAAACGTCAACGATGTGGTTAGTACTGACACTTCGGGAGCACCGCGTGGTGGAGGTGGTGGTGGCGGAGACACAAATCCTGATGATCCAGGATTAGCTTCATGGGATTGCAATCCTATTACAAACAACTGTCAAGAACGTAACGATGGCAAGGGAGAATTTCAATCGTTAGAGGCATGCAATGCAGCGTGCCGAGAAGCAGGGTTTAACTTCGTCCGTTGTGTTGGGTGTGTTGGTGCAAATAAAGATCCACAGTACGACACCATCGCGGATTGTCTGGCCTTCAATCCTAGTCCTGGTCCATTCTTCTATACTGGTTGCAAATGGCGATGTGACCCTGGACTTGGTTGCGTCACTGGAGAAGATGGCCCATACGCCACGGAAGGTGATTGTGAAGCAAACTGTTTCCAGACTGGTTCAGGCTATGGTGGTTCGGGTGGTTCGGGTGGTTCGGGTGGTTCGGGTGGTTCTGGAATTGAAGAGCCAGATGAGCCTGGAATGGATCCCTCTGGTGCTGGTGATACTATAGAGGTTTTGATTGACGCGTATTGTGATTCGGAAACGCAAGAAATAGTCAAAGTATACGACACGATTAGGAGATAGTAATGGCTACACGTACTGTGCGCGAAGATTGTTTCTGCTGCGGCGGCTCGAAGAAGTGTTGCGAGTTTGGTGCCGGCGCGTCTTTGCCATTCACTCCAGATACAGGATGGACGTTGGAGTCCGTAGCTGTGAGCAACTCCGGCGCGAACAATTGCGTCGGCCGCGCAGTCGCTGATATTGTGCTCTCCAAACCTGCCGACCCACAGCCGGATTGTCAAACGTTGAATTTGGGATGCGGTCGGTTCTGTAAGGATGGATTTCGTGGCAATTTTGAGGATTTTGAAGCAAACGACACCTTGATGTGGGCGAAACTCACGGAGTGGGTGAACGCCTTCACACCCTTTGTGCCTGCCGGATGGATAAGGACAGACCGTGGTGTGGGCTGGATGCAAGATTGGTATTCGACCGGCATGCCAGCACCAACATGCTCTACTTGGCGGTGGCGATCTATGCAAGCCGCTGGCGCTAAACCGCCATGTGCCGGTGAGTGCGGTGCATCAACGGTTCGCGTTCCGTTTTTCACTTATGTACCGATTGATCCAGCGGAACGCTACCATTCAACACGAGCGTCTCGTGATGCTATAGCTCTGTCAAAGGAAGTGGAGTTTAAGGCCGCATTTGATGCGTGGTGGGCGTCATCAGATAACCCATCAATCAAATGGACTATGGGAACATGTGATTATGAAATGACTCCCAATCGTGCTGGTGTTTCAATCAGAAAGACCCTTATGGCACGCTGTGCAACGTATATTTCGGCAAACCCACCGAGCCAAAGATGGGTGTGGTGTAATTCAAACATGTACGATTTCAGCCAAACCACCTCTTTGCCGTTTCAAGGCACGTTTTCGATACGATGTGCCGGTGAACCATGTATTATGGCCGACTACAACTGGCCACTAACACTCCCATGCACTTGCGTTGCTGAATATGAGAAGGTCGGATTGACGGCAAAACCAGCTTGTGAACTATTCCTCATTTCGACACGGCGGGAGTGGACCGGGGAGAAGTGTCTATTCATCGCTCAGTATGGCGGAGCAATTGAAGCAGGCGAAGTGGTGTGTGAACCTGCATCAACTCTTCCGGATTGTATCTGTTGTGAGGAGCCCTAACCATGAGTGAGACTGCGATGTGCCGAAGTCGTTTGGCGAAATGGTGTCAAGGATGTGGCCTTGACCTTGGCTTTGGCGGCGACCCGATTGTTCCGACAGCAATCTGTGTTGACCTCCCTATCCCATATACGAAAGTCGGCGGTGGACCGGGGCATCTTGCCGGCGATGCGCGAAGCCTCTACTGGTTTCAAGATGGTGTCTTCGACTATGTATATTCATCACACCTACTGGAAGACTTCGTGGATACTAACCTCGCGCTAACTGAATGGCTTCGAGTACTAAAACCAAATGGTCGCCTTATTCTATATTGCCCTGACGAGCAGCGATTCAAAGCACACTGCAAACGGACAGGGCAAGGATACAATGAAGCGCACAAGCATGCGCACTTTTCTTTGCAGTTTGTCCGTGAAGAATTGTTGAAAATACAACCGATGAACTTCCTGGTTGAAAGTCCGTCTGTCGAAGACTACTCGTGGGAACTAGTCTGCGAACGACTTCGTTAAACATAGTAAGAGAGGAGAACATCGTGGAATACTTGGAGCTGGATAAGCTGGATGGTGAAGCGCTTTTAGTTGAAGGTTGGCAGCGCAATGCGGCAGGCGGTCTCACTCGTATAGTAGCAGCAAAAGGTATCGAGCAGAGAGCTGCAACGAAGCTTGATGGTAAAGCTTCGACAGGATTTGCTTTACCCGAAGAGCCACCGACCAAGGCACGCAAATCAGAACCAGGTTGTGGTTCTTGTCGTGAACGCCGGCTCCAAAGTGAAGCAGCAGAATTGCCTGCTGTTCAACGCGGTGGAAATAAAACAACAGGAATTATGTCTATGCTGAGAGCGAAGACCGGCGACAAAGTTAGCCCGCACATGCAGCAAATGCGTCTCGCTGTATGCAAGAATTGCAAAGAGACAAAGACAGGCACAGAAGAGCGCTTATTCAGACAAATTGATGACGGCATTTATTGTGGAGAACCTCGAAGTCTTCTGCACCCTAGTAGTATTATCCGAAGTGAGTCTGATGATGGTTGTGGTTGTGAGTTAAATGACAAAACGCAATGGTGGAAAGCAGCCTGCCCGCGCGATCTATGGGGTGAAGGCCCAAACATTGGATCTTCTGCAGCCATCATCTCACGCAAAGAGCGTGCCAAGATTCTTGAAGGCGTTATCGATATACGCATACGAACTGTTGGCGCAGGTGAGTACACTGGGATCGGCGATTATCTATCAGCAATACCTATCGTCCATGCTGTGGCAATTGCACACGATAAACGAGTGCGCTTCCGAGTAGTTGCTTCGAAGGCAGAGTGGGCTCAACTTGGTTGGCCTGACATTAGTCTTGACCACGAAGACACCGACATTGGCGAGAAGGTTCTCGACTTGAATGCACACACATCTACTGGTCTGGATATTCTATTGGAGAAGGAAGGATTGACGCGTCAGGACTACTGGTTCAAGCTTGCTGGTGTACCATCATTCCATCCTAAGATTGACATCCAGGAAGATGCGCGCGCATGGGTGGACGAGCAGCTAGTTGGACCTCGTCAGAAGGGTCAGAAGATTGTTGTTATCTCAGCATTTGCTAACGTGCCCACACGTCAATGGCCAGTGCACCACTGGATAGAGTTGGTGGATGCTCTTAACGCGCGTGGATACTACGTTGCAGCCATTGATGGTGAAGCACAACGCGGACGTTTCATCCAAGCAAAACGATACTGGGGTTGGAAGCCTGCCAACATTGCTGCACTCGTAAACGCAGCAGATTTATTCATTGGCTGTGACAGTGGCATGACGCATCTTGCCGGTCTTCTTGAACGGCCGACCATTGCACTCTGCGCACCAACTAGTGGATACACAGTGTTCGGTTGGTATGAGAATATGCATGCCATTCAGTCTGACGCATCATGCACAAAATGTCTATGGCGAAGAGAGCGCGGATTCCGACGTTCCTGTGGTGTAGAGTGCGAAGCGCTTTGGCGAATCTCTCCCCAACAGGTCAGTGAGCAATGCGAGCAAGTACTGGCAGCAACTAGCTAGTCTAGTTGACAGTTTGATGGCCATAGTGTCATCTGTTGCGGCCTATAGCTTGGTTATACGATTATAACCAAGGCATCTATTAGCTAGATAGATGAATAGGCACCTTTACAGGCCGATCTAGTTATGGTCAACGAATTGACTATAACTAATTAAGCTCTATAACTAGGAGCCAGTTAAAATTTAATTCATTCTTTTCTATATACATTGACCCATTACAGGGTATAATATGCAGGTAGTGAAGAATAGAGAGGAGTCCTGCCGAAGTTATGCAATAATTCATCTACAAACATGCACGATCAAACAGGCACATTGACCGAAGTCGATGCGCCTCGCTGATTGGATAGCGCGTAACAGCGCAGAGAGGAGAGCAACGATGGACAGTGACCTGCTGCAAGAGGGGATAACAGCAATCCGTGATGGTGCTGTGGCTATGGACAAGCTTATGAAGATGGCGGCAGCGGCAGAGGTTCTCTCAGCAAAGGCCGGTGCAGTTTGCGCTTGCTTGCTGGATGGCACACTCTACACAAAGCACGCAGAGAAGCCACCAGTCATTCAGAACATCAAGGACTTTGCTGAGCTTCATTCAGTTCTCAAGATGATGAAAGACGCAGCAAGCGAAATCGAGAAGACTATGGCGCGAGCTCTTGGTGGAACAGATGAGAGAGCTGGCAACGATGGTCACACACAGCGATTCGCAGAACGTATGCGTGAGATGGGTCTCACGTCTGTTAAGATTGACGACCTGGGAACTTGCTATATCAAAACAAAAGAGCAAGCAATACCGCCGAGCAAGAAAGCTGAAGAGACAGCCATCGAGATATTTGCAGCTATCTGTCAATCCAAAGGTTTTGAATTAGAAGCGCCAAAGACTACCCTCAAAGATGCGCAACAGTTCGCAGACGACAACGCCACAAAGGTTCCTGCGTATACTGCATTCCGTCTCTACCTTCGTGACAATGGTCTCACACAAGAGAGTTGGAACTGGATGGCTTTGCAGAAGCATGTGGAAGAGTTGGGTGCTGTGGGTCTCCAGGTTCCGGACTTCATCAAAGTTGTAAAACGTGAGGAGGTGGTACTGCGGCGAGCATAACGGCATACAAGCCTACTGTGGCGTCCAGACTGGTCGCCCTTCCATGAGCAACTTAGCAGGAGACAAACCCCAATGGGTAAGAAGAACGAAGAAACGCGCCCACTAGCAGTGGTGGAGAATGGTGGTGTTCCAGCATTGCCAGAGCACGTTGAACAGAAACGTGTTGGTTTCGAGAACGTCGTGGACATGACCTTTGAGCGCGTCAGTTTGCTCCAGGCCTTGTCACCAGAACTCACGCGTCCGGGCACAACACTGCAGCAAGGTATGCTGTTCCGCAGAAGCACAGGTGAAACGCTGTTTGCTCCAGGCGCTGACCCCGTGCCATGCGTTATCGCGTACTACTTCAAGGAATGGGTGGAGTTCGGTGACAGGGACGACCAGAGTTCGCCGATGATTCTGCAGCGAACGACTGACCCTTCATCTTCGTTGGCTGAGCAAGCCAGGCAGTGGACCAAGAAGACGGCCAAACGTGGAGAAGTGCGCAAAGTTCAGGACGTCCACAACTTTGTCATTCTCCGCGATGGTGCGCCTAACGATCCGCTGTTGCTTGGTCTCATGCGCAGCAACGCACGATATGGCAGTGGGTTGTTGAACCTGGCCAATGGTCGTGGCAACGTTCCACTCTTCGCTGGTCGGTATCTGTTGTACTCAGAGCAGGAAACCAACCGACGCAACCAAACCTACTGGGTCATGAAGTTCAAAAACCCTGCACGTACTCCGACAGAGTTCTGGGCCAGCAAGGAGATGTACACGGCCGCAGAAACCCTGAACACGTTGCTGGCCGAAGCCCACAAGAGTGGACGTCTCGGCGGCAACTACCAGGCGGACGACCATCTGGACGCCGATGATAAGGAGGCTGCAGACACGACAGGCCTGTAGGATCGCGGGCTCGCGCGCACGCACATACACATGCGCGCGAGCCCCAAGATAGAGTGGCTGGATGGGTGGCCTTAGCGGTTACGCTCCGAGACTGGCAATCCCAGTGACGCTCAAATGAGCAATGCACATCCACCAGCCATTCTATCTTGAAGATCATAGAGGAGCAGACCATGCCGTGCGAGTTACTTGAAGCATGCCATTGTGCATCTAGTGAGAAACCTACATGCAGGAATTGGATTCCTGGTAGAGGTTCTCGTTATGCTAAATGCGCACGATTCTTAGCAACTAGAGCAACGTGCGATTTGCCTAGAACTGCTTGTCAGACTTGCCAGCACTTTGTGGCTAAGTTGCCAGGGCGCGAACGGATCGTCAACTGGCTGTCTCCTGAAGCAAAGAAAGTCTACCACACACAGTACATGAAAACATACCGCAAGAGAAAGCGTAGACAACCATGAGAGTTGCAGAGCTACTAAAATATTTCGGTGTGGACATGGCTGAGCGAGCTGATGGTTCGCACGCGCGCGTGAAATGCCCATATCCGCAAGCACACAAGAACGCGGATGAGCATCCGAGCTGTGACATCAACCTAGAGTCAGGCAAGTATATTTGCAGTTCCTGCACCAAGACTGGTGACGCTATCGACTATGTGGCTGGTTTTACTGGTAGCTCACGAGCGGCTATCATGACCATGGTTGAAGGGCTAGTTGATGATGAAGAAGGTGAGGATGGAGTAGTTGATGTAGCCATCGTTGAAAGATGGCATCAAGCCCTATTGAAGAATGAGCGCGCATTAGGCATATTACACAATCGCAAAGGGCTATCACTAGAGACTGTGAAACGACATCGACTAGGGTGGACTGGCGATAGAATCTCGATGCCGATCTATTCAGCAGATGGCAAGGTGCAGAACGTTCGGCAATGGTCGCCTGTTGATAAGAATCGCAAAGTCATAGGAGTCCCTGGTAGAAATAAACTGCGTCTCTATCCTATGGAAGCCATGGACAACGACGTCGTGATTGTCGTTGAGGGAGAGATGAAAGCGCTATTGCTAATTCAGATGGGCTACAATGCAGTGTCACCAACTGGTGGTGCAGGCAAGTGGCTGAGAAAGTGGGGAGAGCTTTTCGTCGGCAAGATTGTTGTAGTAATGTATGACATTGATGACGCAGGCAAAGCTGGGGCTGCTCGAGTCCTTCGCAGTGTTTGGGAGCATGCCAAAGAGACACGCAATTTAGTACTCCCATTGGATAAAGAAAAGTTTCCCAGAGGGGACATCACGGACGCGGTTGTTTTGGATGGATGGACAAAGGACGATGTGGCGAAGGTTCTCACATCTTCCAAAGAATGGACACCGGCACTTTTAGCTGAGAGCGATCCGCAGGACAATAGAGTCTATGATGCCACTCTCAGTGAATCCTCTCATGCCCGATTATACAACAAGCTGGTGAAGGTGGAGTGTGTTGTATCTGCTAAGGATACCGCACCCTATACTGTGCCGAAGAGGTTCCAGGTTAGATGCACAAGAGACCACGATTATTGCGCTTTCTGTCGCATCTCAAGATCATCCGAAGAGACACCAGAGGTTGAGGTAGTTAGCACGGACCCAGTTTTATTGGAGCTAATTAATACTAGACTTGATCGGCAACAATACGCACTTAAACGAGCTGCTGGCATTCCGCAGATTTGCCGGACATGTGCCTTTGTCTCATTGGAAATGCATAACGTTGAGGAAGTCAGACTTATACCACAACTGAAAATAGCAGAGAACAATGGCGAGCATGTCGTGAGGCGTGCTTTCTATGTAGGACATGGTATTGAAACCAATACTTCCTATTCAGTAGAAGCAAGGTGTGTGCCTGAACCTAATACTCAATATGCGACACTTCTTATACATGATGCAAAACCCCAGGTGGACTCACTCTCAAAGTTTATCGTGACACCAGAAATTCATGAGTCTCTAAAAGTGTTCCAGTGTGAACCAACTGAGGACGCAGTAGCTAAGAAACTCGATGAAATATATGCTGATTTAGAGAGCAATATAACCTTCATCAGACAGCGTACTAAACTGCACATGGTCTACGATCTAGTTTATCACTCGGTGCTCTATGTTCCATTCCAAGGTCAGACACATAAAGGCTGGGTGGAAGCACTAGTTATCGGCGATTCATCACAAGGGAAATCCGCAGCACTAACTGCGATGATGCGTCACTATTCCTTGGGCGAAAAGATTGATTGCAAGGGTTCCTCTGTTGCTGGTTTGCTTGGCGGACTACAGGAAACATCGCGACGATGGTTCATCTCATGGGGTGTCATAACGCTGAATGATAGGCGACTTGTTGCCCTTGAAGAAGCTAAGGGTTTGAGTACCGAAATGATCGCCAAAATGACTGACGCAAGGTCGTCTGGCGTTGTTGAAATTAGTAAGATTGAAAAGGCTAAAACCACATGCAGGTGCAGACTTATTTGGGTCAGTAATTCCAGGTCGGGAAGACGTCTTGACACATACAATTATGGCGTTGAAGCGGTGAAAGAATTAGTAGGATCGCTGGAAGATGTTCGGCGATTTGATATGGCCATTGCAGTGTCTTCCAGGGACGTTCCAGAAGAGGTCATTAACGCGCGCATTGATAAGCTTCCACATGTCAAACATACTTATACTACAGAGCTTTGCAAGAACTTGATTTTGTGGGCCTGGTCTCGCGCGCCCGAGCATGTAGTTTTTGATGATTCTGCCATTGACGAAGTGCTGCAATCAGCTACCAAAATGGGTCGTAAATACTCGTCTTCAATACCATTGGTGGAGTCAGCAGATCAGCGCTTGAAGTTGGCCAGGTTGTCGTGCGCGCTAGCCGCAAGACTTTACTCTACAGACGATGGTGCGACGTTAAGAGTGCGGGCCATTCATGTCAAGGCTATAGTATCCATCTTGGAAAGTATCTATGATTCTGCCAATCTTGGCTATCTTGAATATTCAAAGCTTCTGCTAGGTGACGAATCTGTGGACGATGAGCATGTAGTAAAGAAGGCCCTAAAAGATTTGCCCTTTGCCGCGGATATCGTCAATGGCATGCTTAATGCATCACTGATAATGGGCAACGACATGTCTGACTGGGCTGGTTTAACTTTCGATGAAGGTCGCGTTTTCCTAGGGTTACTAGTTAGGAAACGTGCGCTCAAGAGATACCGAACGGCGTACATTAAGACGCCGGCATTCACTAAATTACTCAAGGTCATGAGGGACAATGGTGAGCTTCTCGGACCTGAGAAACCCAAGCATGTAGAACAGGAGCTTTGACAATGGCTGAACAACAGAAACAAGTGTGGGAAAAGGTCCGCGAGAATTATATGCGAAGGATGCTCAAAGCTCAGGAGTATATCCTGCAGACTGGGCAATCTCCTGCATCGCTTTCGCTGCCTCAGATAGTAGTGCGACAACGTGTTTTCCAGCAAGCGTGTAAGCCTATCAGTAAGGAACGAGACGGGATGTTTGCACTTGACCATGATGGTCAGAGCTTCGAAAGAACTGGCACAGAGTTGTGGCGTGAAATGATGCGCACCAACGTTCTCGCCTGCATGGCAGAGATGATCGAACTACTGGAGACTTGCCCGTGGAAACCGTGGAAAACATCTGGTGACCATGAACTAGGTTTATCGATGGAAGACGCAAAACTTTGGGAAGCACGCCTGGAAGTTGTGGATGCATTCTGCTTCATGATGAACTGCTGGATGTTACTTGGCGGCGATGGTGCAATGCTGGCT
>Ga0307379_10014358_pt1 | contig 10212 bp, 7 predicted proteins | sample UN2MG_FD_202237 | JGI IMG/M metagenome (GOLD analysis project Ga0307379, IMG submission 202237) | Soil microbial communities from Risofladan, Vaasa, Finland - UN-2 | ecosystem: Environmental > Terrestrial > Soil > Coastal area > Acid sulfate soil | place: Finland: Risofladan, Vaasa | collected... | reverse complement strand
CCAGCGACCATTCTACGCCGTGTCTGTTGAAATCGCACTCCTGGCATCCCAATCCGTTCTTGCTCCACTCAAAATTTATTCGCGTTGACGGGGCTAAAAGATTTACAGAAGTGGAATGTAACAGGGGCGGTCTGGGGAGATTCCCGGCAGTTAGTGCTATGCCCCTGATGTTAGCTAATGGTCTTAAGTTAAAAAAGTTTGGCGCCTAATGGAACAAGAGGTATGAAGTTAGGAGTAGCGAAGCGGAGCTTCGCAATTATAACGTCCCGATTCATCGGGGCTACTCCAACTAACTATGCCATAAATGGCATAGCTTTTATTTGGCAAAAACAGCTTAGATTTTTAACTTGTCTAAAATGAGCTTAAGTTGCTATAATATTTAACAAGTTAACAAAGATTTATGACTTGTACAGAAGCAATTAGGCCACAGTAGCAGCCATATAATAGAGGTTTATGCGGACGTTTTGGATGAAGAGGTAGGGAAGGCAGTCAATCTATTATATGTTTAGATTGGATATATTACATTCAAATTTAGGGGGTTTTAGAAGCCGTTTACAGGATAATTGGATATAAAACCCTCCTTTTATATCCAATTTGAGAATTCATATCTGACGATAGCTTTAAAATATATGGAGATGTGTTTCAGGAAGATTTAGAAGAAGCAGCAGATAAAAGGAGATGAATATGGCGGATAATAGAAAATATGTGGAACTGCTCTGGGCAGAAAAATATGATAAATACGAGAAAGGAGAGAAGAAACCAATAGAAAAACCTAATCTCCCTTTTCAAGTAGTAGAAACGATAAATGAACCCAGAGCGAAGGGATTAATAAAAGATTTATACGAAACATTTCCAGAAAATTATCCAAAGGACTACAAAAACAAACTTATCTGGGGCGATAACAAACTTGTGATGAGTTCTCTGATTAAGCAGGGATGGGCTGGAAAGATAAATCTAATTTATATTGACCCGCCGTTTTTCACAGGTGCGGATTTTGTCATTAGAACAAAACTCGGCGATGAGAAAATAGAAAAAGAGCCATCTATTATAGAGGCACGGGCTTATAAAGACACATGGAGTGGTGGAATTGCTTCTTATTTGAGATATATGTATGAGCGATTGGTTTTGATGCGAGAGTTGCTGGCGGAAAACGGCTCCATCTATGTCCATTTAGACTGGCATGTGGGACATTATGTTAAAGTGATGATGGATGAGATCTTTGGGTATGAGAATTTTGTTAATGAGATGATTTGGGGATATAGAACTGGAGGCATCAGCAAAAATGCTTTTGCAAGAAAGCACGATATAATTCTTTTTTATGCAAAGTCAGGGAATTATATTTTTAATACCCAATATTATAAATCTTATCAGCAAAAGAAATATAATTTTAGAAAAGATTATCCAGAGTTATATGATGAAGAAAAAAGAATGTGGTATCATCAGGCAGTTTGTAGAGATGTTTGGGATGATATTAACCCAATTGGGACAGAACCCGGAAATCCAGAAAGAATAGATTTCGATACCCAAAAACCCGAAGCCCTTCTGAAACGTATTATACTTGCTTCTTCTAACCCTGGCGACATTGTCACAGATTTTTTCTGTGGCTCAGGTACCACTTTAGCAGTAGCGGAAAAACTTGGTAGAAGATGGATAGGCTGTGATTTATCTAAGTTTGCTATTCAGGTAACAAGAAAGAGATTGTTGGATATTCACAATTCAAAGGATTTGCAAAACGAAGGTAAGAAATATGGTAACCCAGCAAGACCCTTTGAACTCTGGAATATTGGAAACTACGAGACTGTTTACTGGCAGGAAAAGGAAGAGGAGTACCTTGCTTTTATGCTTAAACTCTATCAGGCTCAACCTTTAACTGGTTTTAGATATTTGCATGGGAGAAAAGGAGACAGAGCAGTTCATATTGGTCCTTTGAATGCTCCTGTTACGATGGAAGATGTAGAGAAGGTAGTAATTGAATGCAGGGCTAACAAGTTCAATAAAGCTGATGTTCTTGGCTGGGAATGGAGTTATGAAGTTAATGAACTTGCTAAGGAGTTAGCAAAGAAGAATGGAGTTGATTTAAGGCTTGTTCAAATACCGTCTGTAAATGAGATAAAATCTGCCCTTGTCGGTTTTGATTTACAACTATTAAAGATACCAGACCAGATGTTAGAAAAGGAGATAGCGAAATATGTTAAATTTCCAGAGGTTGCCTATTTGGAGATTGAAACAAAAATCAAAGAAAACAAAGCAATGTTAAAAATTACGGACTTTCAACTTGCACCAACCGCAGAACTTGCAGAGATTGCCAGTAAGGTAAAGGATTCGAGAGAATTGGTAGATTACTGGGCTATAGACTGGGATTATAAAGGCGATACCTTTCATAACCAGTGGCAGAGCTTTAGAGTCAAGAATAATCCGAGAGTAGATTATGGGGCTGAACACAAATACGAAGAAAAGGGTAAATACCAAATAATGGTTAAGGTTGTGGATGTGTTTGGGAACGACACAAATAAAGTTTTAAAGGTGAGGGTATAAAGTGAAAACTAAAAATATAATTTCTCAAAGTTTCATAAAGTATGACAAAAATATAGATATTAGGCTCTTAGTTACACCTTATCAAAACAAGAAACTTCCTGTGTATGATTGGTACAGTTACAAGCATAGTTTTTCGCGAGATTTAGTAATGAAAGTAATTGAGAAATTTCGGCTAAATGACAGAGATAAAATTTTAGATCCATTCTGCGGTAGTGGAACTACTTTGTTAGCTTCAAAAGAAATGGGTATTCCTGTGCGGGGTATTGATGTTTTACCTCTCTCAGTATTCATCTCTAATTCAAAATTATTGAGATATGATGAGCATCATATAAAAACTGCTATAAATGGAGTTAAAAATCTCTTCAATGAAAATAATACAAATCACATAATTAACAAAACAAAAAAAGAATTGCTTATGAGATTTTTTCGCGAAGATATTTTAGATAAAATTTTATTTATTAGGAAATGGATTGAAAGAAAAGACAATAAAGAAACAAAGTATTTTTTACTTACAGCTTTACTTTCTATATTAGAAGATGTTTCATACACACGTAAAGATGGCGGTTTTCTTCGTATTTTAAAAGGGAAAAAGATTTCCGATTTAAAATCGGTTTATTTGTCTAAATTGTATAAAATGGTCAGAAATATTGAATTCATTAATAATCTACCTAATACAGATGCTGAAGCAATTGAAGGAGATGCACGAAAGACAATGTTTGAATCGAGTTCTTTTTCGGCAGTAATAACATCACCACCTTATCCAAATAGACATGATTATACCAGAGTGTATTTATTAGAATTGATAATTGGTTTTATAGATACTCAAAAAGAAATCAAAACCCTAAGATATCAGTCGGTTCGATCACATGTGGAGGCAAGAAGGAAATTTATAACAGAGGATTACAATTCTTCAAATATATTAAATGCCGTATTAAAAAGATTAGAAAAAATATCTTTACCAAATAGACAAATAATAAAAATGCTTGAAGGTTATTTTGAAGATATGTATTTAGTTTTAAAAGAAATTAAAAGAGTTCTTAAACCCAAGGGTAAAGTCACATTCATAATTGGGGATGTCAGGTATGGTGGGGTAAAAGTTCCAGTAGGCAACATTCTTATAGACATCGGAAATAATATAGGTTTGGAATTCCAAAAGAAAATAGTAGCAAGAATGAGAGGAAATAGCCCTCAACAAATGAAAAAATATGGTAGAGATCCAATGGAAGAAAATATCTTGATATGGAAGAAAAAATGAAAAAAGGAGATACTTTGTGGATGAGATATGTAGATTTCAATAACGTAAAAGATATATTGCATTTAGTGTATGAAAACAATGGTAAACTTAGAGCAGGGACCTTGGAGCAGTTAGCTATAGAAAAGGGAATTTTAGTAAAAAAGGAAGACGGAAAACCTTTAACTCATTCTCCACGGTATCATTATAGGAAAGTAATGGAAGGTTTGGGTTTGGTAGAGGTTAAAGAGAAATTTTATTATCTTTCGCAGGACGAGAGAGTTTTGAAATTTACAGAACTAACCTCTTTTAAAAAGTCACTGTCTCAAGAGGCGAAGGAAATATTAAGAGAGATAATTGTAGAAAATAATGATTGCAAGAAGTATTTTTTTGATGTTTTCATGATAGAGGATACTTATACATTAGAGGACCTTAGAAAAGAAGGAGAATATATTATTGTTGAGACAAAAAGTATGAGAGAGCCCCCTACGGAAAAGAAAATGGAGCAGAAAAAAAACAATGAAAATATCCGTAAGAAAAAGAAAGTAGGGGCTGTAATTCTAAAAAATCCCTCAGGGAAAGCGATTGAATTAAAGACTCAAGATGAAATTCATGCTATTTATTGGGGAGTTCGGTTGTGGGCTTTAAAGTTAGAAATAACCAATGAGATTTTAATGAGTTTCGCTGAAGGCAGGATAATATATCCTGTAAATCCCAATTTTTCGGATAAGATATTAATCAACCATCTACTAAACAAGATAAAGGCAGATAATAGTGATTCTGAATGGGTAATATTACATATACCAACTTTTATTAAGGAAGTTGCCTTATCAACCCGATTTTTAGTTAATAAAATTAAGAATTTTCTTGAAGACTTGAAAATAAAATATCCGTTATCTACGATGCTTATTCCATCTTCAACTATGTTTATAGATATAAAAACACCATTTGAAAGACAAGATTCTGCGATTTATAATTCTTACCTATATAAACCCGAAATAGGCTATATTTCTCATTTGAGAATAGCGAAAGGAATTTTAAAGGAGGTAAAAACATGAGTAAATCATTTATAGTGGAAAAGTATAAACTATCCAGAAATCCGTTCCCACCAGCCGCATCCGGAATTGATGTAGAGAGAGACCTATATATACCACCAAAATGGGAAGAAAAGATTAGGGAATATTATGAAACGTTGCGTCACGGAAAAGGAGCTAAGGCATTTCCTATTGTGGGTGAATATGGAAGTGGGAAGACTGTCTTGCTGAAAGGTTATCTAAAAAATTTCTCTGAGAACAAACGAATAAAGACTATTTACTTTGAAAATCCCGGGGTTAAGTTCTATGACCTTGCAAACACTTTATTGAGGAGTTTGGGTAGATACGAGTTTTCCAAAGCTCTCTGGGAAAGATGTAAAGAGTTTCTTACAGAGAAAGGGCAGAAATTACTATTCCCTATGAGTTTTGTCCAAATGTTATCTACTTTAAGAACAAAGACAGATAGAGAAGGGAAAGCTAATGAACTTAAAGATGTAATAAAAAATAAACTAAACTTGACAGATGATGACGAAGTGGCGTATAAACTCGGCCTAATGGTTGTAGAAACAGTATCTAAACCTTATTTTTCATATAGGGATTTTATTGCTGGTCCTAAAGGCTCCTTGGTAGCCGAGAGAGAAGAATCAAAATATTTTAAAGCAGTAATAAATGCTATAATTAAGACCTATGGTGTTGAGGGTGTTGCTTTTCTTATAGATGAGTTTGAAGAGATTGCATTCTCTAAAAGGATAACTCGTAAGCAAACTTACGAGTATCTTACTACTTTAAGAAGTCTAATCGAGATATCTGAAAAAGAGAATTTATGGATAATCCTTGCAATGGTTCCAGAAGCAGCTGAGGAGACGAAAAAGATGAATATTGCATTGTGGCAAAGATTTACACACCAAGAAAAAGAAACTATTTTGACACTTGAACCGTTAACTGTAAAGGAATGTAAAGAGTTAATAAAATGGTGGCTAAATAGAGCGAGAGCCGAAGATGGGTTAAAAGAGTATCAAAATAGACTGTTTCCTTTTCCTGAAGATGTTGAAAAAGTTCTGAAGCGCCCCGAAATTAGATTACCTAGACCACTTGTTAGGATAGGGTTTTTCACTCTTGCGAGAGCAGAAAAAGAAAAAGTAGAAGTTCCTATACCAATGGACTTCATTGAAAAGGTAATAAACGAATTATACGCTCCCCAGACAAACAAGGAATCTGAAAATGGCAGAGACTGAAAGACCTTTTGTTATCCTCATAGATACAAGCGCAATGACTGCGTTGTCATTGTATGTTGAAAGTTGTACAACGGCAGAAGCATCACTTGGGACTGCCGTTGAGGAACTTAAGCGTAAATTTACAAAAATTAAAAATATAAAATATACACAGTTATATTTTAAAGGAAGAGGGAACATTGAACAGGGCTATAAGTTTTTTAACTATTTAAAAAGCAAAATTAAAGAATTTAAGACTGTGCTGATATATTTTTCTCTTCTGAGCGAGATAGAACTCCTGGATGTCTTTTTAGATAGAACTTTTGATATAGAACTTACAAGAAAAGGGATTCCTTATAGAATACGTCGCAAAAGACCTTTTAGAACGCAGATTGATTTTGACTACGAGGAAAAAGTTGCCAAGTATTGGGAAGATATAAAGGAGAAACTTGGCGAACAAGGTATCGAATTTGATAATCCTGAAAAAGAAAACGATGTAATACAAGACATTATAAAAATTGCTAAAATTGTAACTCGGTATGTGGCATTGGAACCGGTGGATTTGTATCTCTATGCTTCAGGTATATATTTGAGAGCTGATAAAATATACACTCGTGATGAAGACTTTAAAGTTACCATAAATAGCATCCGTACCAACCGTACCAACATAGAATGGAAAAATATTTACAATAATATTCAACGAGATTTAAGAAAATTTATCCGATCTTTTGAGGATGAGTTTCAAAAAGAGAAGAAAATAAATCTTCCTGAAGGAGTTCCTTAAGGCAACAAAATGAAACCAACTGCAATCCTAAATCCCGAGCAAAGACGTCCAAGTAAAGCATACTTGGCTAACAAACTTCGCAAGGCTGTAATTACTTGGCGAGAAGGTGGCTATCCCAACATAACAGATACCACCCGCCGTTTGTTGCAGTTCTGGTTTGGGGAAGACCATATTGTAGATGATGAGCCCTTTGAGTTTTGGTTCTGCCAAAGGGAAGCGATTGAAACGCTGATTTATCTTTATGAGGTGATGAAGAAAAGAAACTTCATAGATATGGCGAGAGACTTTGGAGCGGGACCCATACAGGGGTATGACCCCTCTTATGACCAATACCCACTTTATGCCTTTAAAATGGCGACAGGTTCAGGTAAGACTTTTGTAATGGCATTAGCAATAGTTTGGTCTTACTTTAATCATAAGAAAGAAAACAAGGATGATTATACCTCTAAGTTTTTGCTTATCGCTGGCGAGAAAAACGTTATTTACGATAGACTTTGTAGAGATTTTAAGGATGGAAGGATATTTAAAAATTGGCCATTTATCCCTCCAGAATGGCAGGAAGAATTTGACCTTAAGGTAATCCTTAAGGAAGATCCAATTCATATTATTCCTGAGGGTGTGCTATTTTTAACCAATATCCAGCAGCTGGAAAAGAGAAAGAAGCAGGAGGAAGAGGTTAAAGAGTATATTGATAAGGTTTGTGAGTTGCCTCCAGTTTACAATGTCCGGGATATTTATCAGGAGAACAGAATAAAAGAGGTTTTGACATCCTGTCCCAATATAATGATTTTGAAGGATGAAGCACATCACATCTACAGTTTTGAAAAGGCGTGGAAGAAGATACTTCTTGATCTTAATAAAAATCTAGTTTCTCAATATGGCAAGGGCATATATATGGAACTTGACTTCTCGGCTACGCCTAAAACTGAGACTGGAGCTTTATTCCCGTGGATTATTGTGGACTTCCCACTCAAAGAAGCCATTGAAATGAATATCGTAAAACTACCACTAAAGGGTATAGTCAAGCAGGCTGAGGAGATTGCTTCAACTAAAGCCGTTGAGAGATATAGAGCATGGATTGATGCGGGAATAAGAAGATGGCGGGAATATAGAGAGAAACTAAAACCCTTACTAAAGAAACCGGTGCTTTTTTTTCAATGCCCTGAGAACAAGGAAGCAGACGAAATTTTTGGGTATGTTAATTCTGCTGTTCCTGATCTTAAAGATAGAGTATTATTGATACACACAGATAGCACTGGAGAGGTAAAAAAAGCAGACTTGCCTAAGGCGAGAGAGTTTGCAAAAACTATTGATGACCCAGACCCTGAAAAAAATCCCTACGAGGCAATAGTAAGCACATTGATGTTAAATGAAGGCTGGGACGTGAGAAATGTAAATGTGATTGTAGGATTGAGGTCTTATACTTCAAAAAGAAAAGTCCTTCCGGAACAGGTCATTGGAAGAGGCTTAAGAAAGATGTTCATAGGAGAAGATGCAAATATAGACAAATCCATAAATGTGCTCGAAGTCATCGGGCCTCCAGGGCTAATAGATATTCTTGAGGAATTGGAAAATCAGGAAGGTATAAAGTTTGCCGAATTTGACACAGGAAAGTCACTTAATTTAACCACCATATTTGTAGATGAAAATAAATTGGATAAGGACATTGAAATACCTATCTTGAGTCCAAGAATTCTTATAAGAGAATTTTATTTAGCTGAAACAGAAGTCGATAATTTACCTTCTCTGACTGTCCCTTTAGAGAATAAGGTCTTAGAAATAGAATATGTTGCTGTGGATATGCTCAAAGGACTGGAAGTTATAAAAAGAAAATGGGATTTACCTGTGCCTCAGGATTCTAAAAGCGTGATTGCTTATTATGCAGATCAAATACTTAAGCAGCTAAAGATCGGTGGTGCGTTTGCAAGTTTTTATCCTGTGGTAAAAAAATATGTCGTGGAGAAATTGTTTACTGAGAAAGTTGACCTTGAAGACCCAAGAGTTCTTTATAAGTTGAGTTCTCCCGAAATTCAGGAACGATTGATAAACTTGTTTGTTAATGCGTTTAGAGATAGGACTTTTACCGAAAGAGAACCTCAAAAAGTAAATACCACAAAACTCTCTAATATAAAACCATTTGTCTGGTCAAAGTTAGTATACCCGGCTGACAGATCTATTTTTAATTATGTCCCCTGCGATAGTAATTTTGAAGTAGATTTTGCTAAATTTTTGGATAGGGCTGAAGATGTTGAAACTTTTACAAAGATAGTAGTAAAGATTGGGTTTTTTATAGAATACGTATCCGAAGAAAATCTTAGAAGATACTATTATCCTGATTTTTTAGTAAAACTTACTAACGGAGAATACTGGTTAATAGAAACAAAGGGATTAATTGATTTAGAGGTAGCTCACAAAGATAAGAGGGCAAAACAGTGGTGCAAGGATGCTACAAGTTTAACGGGGAATAAGTGGGCATTCATGAGAGTTAACCAGAAAGATTTTGAAAAGTACAGATTTAAGAGTGTTAAAGAAATAATTTCAACATTATATTTGGTGCCGAAGAGAGATAAAGATAAGGCGTCGTAAGAGTAGAAGTTTTGCGACAGTGAGATATCGTGAGGATGTGTTTCCGGAGGATTTGGAAGAGGCAGCAGAGATGTTGGCGGGAAAGTAATTTAATCCTTACAAGGAGATTCAGAAAAAAGAGAAGTTCGGATATTAATTGTTAGAAAAAGGAGATGTTCTATGCCTCGAAAACTATTGGTAAAATATCGAACTAATCCATCATTTGTGATTTATCGTACCGCCTTTCGTTACGATAAGCTTGCTTACGTAATTTGCGCCAATAAACAGTTACGGTATCCGTGGGGAAAATCACGCATCACGTATATCGGCACAACAAAAAAAGGCGCTAAACGCATTGCCTCGAGTGCGGTGTGGAAAGGCGAGGATTTACTTTATCAATATGGGATCAAACATCTTGAATGCCATATCGTGACTTGTGGCAAAGTTCCAGGAACTGACACTTGGAAGAAATTAGAGAGGGCTTTGCTATTACGTTTCAAGGAACGATTCGGCGGAGTTCCAAGAGCCAACAATGTTGGTAAGAAATGCCGTTGGCGGGACGAGAAAAAGTACTTCTCTGAACAAAAACTCGATAAAGTAATTGACGGTTTGAGTTAACTCAAAATGTGCTAAAAATCTCTAACAACTCAATCCACCTGGTCCCTCGACGCGTAAGTAAACTCGCCTCTGAAAGTGCCGAAAAACTCCACCTTCAGAGATCCATTTTATAGGTCCAAAAATGGACCCTCTAACTAGCATTTTTGTTAATTAAGAGCTTTTATTTGGCTTTTTGCGTTGACTTTTATGGGCATATTTTGTATATTAAGATGAATTTTTTCCCAGTTAGAGGCA
>Ga0307379_10014355_pt1 | contig 10213 bp, 10 predicted proteins | sample UN2MG_FD_202237 | JGI IMG/M metagenome (GOLD analysis project Ga0307379, IMG submission 202237) | Soil microbial communities from Risofladan, Vaasa, Finland - UN-2 | ecosystem: Environmental > Terrestrial > Soil > Coastal area > Acid sulfate soil | place: Finland: Risofladan, Vaasa | collected... | reverse complement strand
CGCCGGTCGCTCAGGCCGCAATACGATCCATCGAGAAGATGGGGGTCACGCCAGCGGTTGCCCCTCTCTTGATGGGTTCCGCTCCCGAAGTAATGTTTGCAGAGCCGCCTCTGAGCCTTCCGTTTGCGATGTCGGGCCTGGGCCATGGCTGGCTGATGCATGCGCCCAACGAGTACTTCGAGGTAGAGGGCGTGCGGGCCTGCGAGAAGTCTGCCGTGGCGTTTTTGTACGAATACGCGGCCACCTGAGCCGCGAGTGGTTCGTGTAATTCGCTGGATGGCGTGGCTCTCATGAGTAGGGGCGGGTCTCAGACCCGCCCCTACGAAGTTCTTGGATACCCACTACCTGGGGAGGTCGGGCTGAGATAGGCCCAGGTACACCGCCCCCTGGGGAAACCCGTTCTCGAGGTGCTCTCTCAAGAGGGCTGGCAGCGTCTGGGGGTAGACGGGGTACTGGTCCAACTCGTCCACGTGGAGAAAGCGAGCCTCGAAGATGATCTGGCGATCCTCCGGCAGTTCAGGGTCGTTGCCCATGGTTAGTTGTCCGCCGGCGGCCTTCCCCACGAAGTACAGCTCAACGCAGTGAGATCGTTCCCAGATCCACTCCGCCCAGTAGACCAGCCGGTCGATCTCCACCTCGAGACCTGTCTCCTCCCTTACCTCCCTCGCCGCGGCGTCGATGGCCGACTCTCCAGTGTGGACCACCCCCCCCGGTGCCATCCACCACACCCTGTCGGCGGTGGTAGAGCGGTGTCCCACCAGGAGCACCTGCTCACCTTTGAGGACGAGGGTGCGCACCGTAACGATTTTGCCGCTGGATGGTTGATCCACCGTTCCTCCTCGGTGTGATGGTGTACTGATCCATTATAGCATGGGTGCAATCGAGGGTGCACGTGAGCGCATGCCGCCGGTACCCATTCTCTCCTTCTGGTCTCGCGTAGGTCGTCAAAGACCCGCGCCTCCGGTGTTGCCTATTCCCGTTCCTTACTGTAGAATGTCTTAAGGACGATCCAACGATGCGTCCCACGGGGTGAGGTTTGTCAGATTTTCATTACGGCGGTCAGGCGGTCATCGAGGGGGTGATGATGCGCGGGCGGAAGAGCATGGCTGTGGCCGTCCGCGACCCCTCAGGCAAGATAGTCCTCCATTCGGAGCCCCTCTCAGGCAGGATCCGCAGCGGCTTCTGGCCGAAGGTCCCCTTCGTCAGAGGGCTGGTGATGCTCTGGGATACGTTGGTGCTGGGCACGCGCACCCTGATGTATTCCGCCAACGTCTCCCTGGCTGAGGAGGACGTGGAACTCACAACACCGGTCGTCGTAGCGACTCTGCTCTTCTCACTCAGCGTGGGGATCGGCCTGTTCTTCTTGTTGCCCCTCGTCCTGGTTGGCCTCGTGGACCGTTTCATCGCTTCCGACATTCTCAGTAATCTCCTCGAGGGAGTGATTCGTCTGTCGGTGCTCCTGTCATACCTGGCCCTGATCGGGCTGATGCCAGATGTCAAACGCGTCTTTGCGTACCACGGGGCGGAGCACAAGACCATCGCTGCCTTCGAGGGTGGCGCCCCCCTGGACCCCGAAGGCGTACGCAAGTACAGCACCGCTCACACGCGGTGCGGCACCGGCTTCTTGCTGATCGTGGTCGTGATCTCCATCCTGCTCTTCGCGTTCCTGGGGCGTCCTCCTATGGTCTTGCGCATTTTCTCCCGGATTCTCTTCGTCCCCGTGATCGCTTCGATCTCCTATGAACTCATCAGGTTCAGCGCCGATCATAGCGGCAATCCCCTGGTGAGGGCGTTCATCATGCCCAGCCTGACACTTCAGCGTCTCACGACCCGGGAGCCCGACGACCCCATGTTGGAGGTGGCCATCGCGGCACTGGAGCCGGTCCTCGCTGCGGACAACGCGGATCTCGGTGGGGAGTGAAGGACTCTCGGCTTTGTTTTGTGGTCCGTGTGTGATAGAATAGCCTGACTGCGAGACGGAGTGGAGGAGATCTTCGATGGCTGCAACCAAGAGCGGGGATGTGAAGCAGCAGGCCGAATCCTACAACGTCGAGGGCCTCGAGTGGTACGAGAAGTGGGAGGTTGATGACGCCATCAGAAGCTTCAAGGCGGCCGTGCGCCTCGCGCCTGATGATCCCGAGTATCATCTGAACCTGGCTCGGGCCCGGGCCCGCTTCGGTCAGTGGGAGGAGGCCCTTACCTCGCTACGCGATTTCCTCGATCTTGAACCCGATACCAGGCTGCGCGACCGCTTTCGAGCCCTGTTCGAGGTGGGAATGGACCCCGTGGAGTCGGCCCTTACCCGCACCATGACCAGCCAGGGCGCGCCGTTAGAAGAGATAAGCGCGGCGATGCAAATGTGGTGGGAGTTCCGCATCGCCGCAGGACGCAGGACACTACCCATGCGCAAACCGGAGATCTGGGCAGCGGCCCTGGACTATACGGTGCGCAAGCTGAACTTCCGACAGGTGACTCAGAAGGAGCTCGGGAGGGCGTATGATGTCAGTGAGGGTGCGCTGCGGTCACGCTATCAAGATCTGGTCGACACCCTGGACATCATGCCGTGTGACTACCGATACTTCCGGGGTGAGAAGAACCCCTTGGACATGTTGGTTCAGGCGGCTATGATGCTGGACAGACTGGAGAGGCAGTTCAAGGAGCCCTGACCTCAGCACTGGCGACCTCGCCAGTGCTATCTACTATGTATTACCCCCAGGCTGTTGGAAAGAGGGTCTGTCAAGGGGCATGGGGCACCTTGACACGAGGGGCGCAGTGACGTCCCCGTCTTTTTCCCCGAGTGACGCAAGCGGGGACTCTCCCAGCAGCCTTTGTCGTTGGGGAGGACGTGGCATGCTGCTGCTCTCGGGGCACCGGCTTGATTGTGCGTGAGGCGCCTTGGGCAGGACAACTAAGTGCCGCACCCCGTCGAAGTGTGCCGATTCGGCAGGTTTGTGATCGAATCCTTGACATTCGGGCTGCATTGTGCTATACTGCGATGTGAATCGGCAGTCATAGGAGGGCACATGAGGCCGAGAGTTGATGATCTTGATCGCGACATCTTGAAGTGCCTGATTGAGGACGCACGGATGCCCGCCGCTGAGATAGCTCGGCGCATAGGAGACGTCCCGCCCAGGACCGTCAGAAGCAGGCTGGCAGGACTGCTGGACAGCGGGTTGGTTTCCATCCACGCGGGCGCAGTGCCTGAAGCATTGGGTTTCGGTATCAGGGCTGACATCGTGATCGATGTCGACCCGGGCAAGATGAACGACGTGGCCGATAGGCTGTGTGAGTTGGACCAGGTCTGTTACGTTGCCTTGTCCACCGGCGATTTCGACCTCTCCGCTGCCTTCGTGACCACGGACATCGAGTCCTTTCGCACCTTCGTGACCGAGACTATCCACAAGATTCCAGGTATTGCCAGGACGAGAGTCAACGTTCTGACGAAGGTATTCAAACGTAGTTGCGACTGGCCTTTTCCTGACCAGTTGCCCTAGTGAATTGGCGCAGAGCCATGGATGATGAGATCTGCGCGACAAGAGTGAGCCGAGAGATGCGCCGGGGACCCTTTCAACCTCTACGAGAGGGTCGCTGAAGGCGCTTTTGTTGTCTCTGGAACCCAACACAGACAAAGGTCAGGGTAGAGTCTCTAGTTTTCCTTTGTGGAAGGAGGAAAGTAATGGCGCGTCTTCACGAGTATCAGGGAAAGGAGCTGCTCAAGAGACACAAGGTACCGGTGCCGCGGGGCGGGGTGGCCTCTACTCCTGAAGAAGCACGACGTCTAGCTGAGGAACTGGGCGGCGAGGTGATGGTCAAGGCCCAGGCCTGGGTTACCGGTCGTGCCAGCATGGGGGGCATCAAGAGGGCATCCACGCCTGACGAGGCGGAATCCGTGGCCAGAGAGATGTTGGGCATGGCGGTCAAGGGATTCACTGTGGAGCAGGTACTGGTGGAGGAGCGGCTCGACATTGAGCGGGAATTCTATGCCGGCGTGATCATAGACGACAGGGCGCGCGCCCCGCTGGTCATCTTCAGCAGCGTGGGTGGCACAGGTATCGAGGAGATCGCCCGCCAGCATCCGGACAAGGTTGCCCGCCTGGAGATAGACATCGTCGAAGGTCTCCAGGACTATCAGGCTCGCGACCTGGTGCGCAGAGCTGGCCTCCACGGCAAGCTACTGCGAGACGTTGGGAGCATGGTGGCCAACCTGTACCAGGTGGCGCGCACGGCTGAGGCTCGAGCGGCGGAGATCAATCCCATGGTGCTGACCACAGATGGCAAGCTGTTCGCTGCCGACTGTCGAGTGACGGTGGATGACTACGCAGTTTTCCGGCATCCGGAGCTAGGGATCGAGATCGCCCGTGAATTCGACCGGCCGCCCACCGAGTTGGAGAAGATCGCCTACCAGGTGGAGGCGAACGACTACCGAGGAACCTTCTATTTCATCCAGATGGGTGACGACTTCCAGAAGGGGGACGGCTACATCGGGTTCCACGGCGCTGGTGGCGGTGGCTCCATGATGTCCATGGACGCACTGCTGAGCAGGGACTACAAGCTGGCTACCTATGTGGATACCAGTGGCAACCCGCCGGCTTCGAAAGTGTATCGAGCGGCCAGGATTGTGATGTCTTTGCCGGGCATAGATGGCTACTTCGCCTCCGGCTCCGGCGTGGCCAGCCAGGAACAGTTCCATTCGGCGAGGGGGTTCGTCAAGGCCTTCATGGAAGAGCGTCTGTCTGTGCCGGCGGTGATCCGGTTGGGCGGGAATATGGAAGAGAAGGCCATCGAGATCCTCGAGCGCGCTGCTCCTGAGATCCCGGCCCCTCTGGAGGGGTACGGGAAGGACGACACCGCTGACTTCTGTGCGGAGAGACTGGATGGGCTGATCAAAGAGGGGAAGATCAAGGATCTCCCCGCTCTCCAGCCTCGCCCTGAGCCCCGGGAGCCATATACCTTCGAGAGCCCTACAGGAACCGTGACCTACGATCATGCGGTGTGCGACACCTGCGAGAGCAAGGTGTGCGTGGACACTTGCGTGCGAAAGATCCTCAAGCTGGAGGACGGCAGGCCCGTGCTCGATATCAGTCGCGAGGATGCCAAAGGGGGGCGATGCATTGAGTGCCTGGCCTGTGAGGTGGAGTGCCACTTCGAGGGGGCTGGTGGAGGCCACGTCGATCTCCCTATCGGAGGACTGGAAGAATACCGCAAGGGCTTGCTCAAGTGAGAGCTGACAAGCCCTTTTTAGTCTCTGAATACTGCGACAACCAGCAGAAAGGGTGGGTGTCATGTCCATACTGATAGATGAGACCAAGCGAGTCCTCGTGCAGGGTATCACGGGACGTGAGGGAATGGCCCGAACTCGCCTGATGAAGGAGTACGGCACCAAAGTCGTGGCCGGTTGTACGCCGGGTCGCGGTGGGGGGGAGGTAGAGGGCATCCCCGTCTACGATACCGTGCTGGAAGCGTGGGAAGAGGCCGGCCCGCTGGACGTCAGCGTGCTCTACATACCGGCCCCGCTGGTGAGGAGCGCCGCGCTGGAGGCCATCGACGCGGGGATCAAACTCCTGGTCATCATACCAGACCGAGTTCCCATCTATGATGTTCTGATCATCGCCAAGGCGGCCAAGGAAGCGGGGGCGACGTTCGTAGGCCCCAACACGTTGGGAGTGTTGAGTCCGGACAAGGGTGTGCTGGGCATGATCGGAGGGCGCGCCGCGTCGGCTCGCTCCTGGTTCTTCCCTGGCCCCGTGGGTGTGACCTCTCGAAGCGGTGGCATCACCTCATCCATGGCCTACTATCTGGCGCAGGAGGGTATCGGCGCTACCACGCTCGTGCACGTGGGCGGCGATGCGGTGGTTGGCCTTCCTCATCCTGAGGTGATCAGGCTATTCGAGAGCGATCCCGACACCAAGGCCGTGGTCATGTTCGGGGAGATAGGGACTTCACAGGAGGAGCAGGTTGCCGACCTGATAGAGGCTGGCGAGTTCACCAAGCCTTTGGTGGCCTTCATCGGAGGCAAGGCAGCCAAGTCGGGAACGCGTTTCTCCCACGCCGGCGCCATCATCGAGGGTGGCCGTGGTACGCACGAGGGCAAGGTGGAGCGGCTGCGTGAGGTCGGTGCGATAGTCGTGGACTCCTTCGGGGAGATTCCGAAAGCTACCAAAGAGGTGCTGGCCAAGCTGGATTGCTAGCCCAGGGGAGACCGTGATCTTGGGCTAGCTGGGTTGGATTGCTTCGAGGGCGCAGGACACGTAAAGAATCCGCGGTGGGAGCTGATGATCGAAAGCGTTCAACGCCTATCACAGGAGGAATGAAGGTAATGTCTGAGGAGAAGTGGAAGACCGCCATTACGAAGATCGAGCCTAACAATATTGCCTTCCGGGGGTATCGGGTCGACGAGTTGATGGGCCGAGTGACTTTCTCGCACGTGGTCTTTCTGCTCTTAAAGGGGGAGTTGCCGTCGAAAGAGGAGGGCATTCTCATGGATGCCATGCTGGTATCCAGCATTGACCACGGAGCGACACCGCCTTCGGCTCTGGCGGCGCGAACCGTGGCCTCCGGCGGTGCTCCGCTGACCACGGCGGTGGCAGCGGGCATAAGCTGCATCAGCAAACACCACGGGGGAGCCATCGAAGGGTGTATGCGCGTGCTGCTCGAGGCCGTGGAGCGCAAGAAGAGCAGCGGAAAGGATGCTGCGGCGACAGCCAGCGAGCTGGTGGAAGAGTACAAGGCCACGAAGAGACGTATCCCTGGATATGGGCATCGTGTCCACACGGAGGATCCTCGCAGCGTGAGGCTATTCGCCCTCGCGGACGAGCTGGGACTCGCGGGCGAATACGTGGAGATGGCCCACGCCCTTCGGGCCGCGATGAAGGAGACGCTGGGTCGTGACCTGCCCATGAACGTGGACGGGGCCATAGCTACTATGCTCTGCGAGATGGAGTTCCCTCCAGAGATGAGCAATGGTATCTTTGCCATCAGTCGTAGCGGGGGCCTGGTCGCTCAGGTGTATGAGGAGCAGACTCGTATGCGCCCCATGCGTCGTATACATCCCACGGCTCACGAGTACGATGGCCCTCCCGAGAGGAAGGTGGAATGAGCCATGTCTAAAGAGTTGTTGGATCTGATCCCCGAGTTCAACTTGATAAAGGAGTCTGGCCTGCGTGAGAAGTGCCTCCAGACCTGGATAGAGGCTATGAGACGCGGTGGATGGAAGGCCAATGACCTGAACGAGATGGCCTTCACTCTGCTCATACCCGATTGCCCCGTCAACTTCGTGGAACACACCCGCGCGGTGACTCTCACGTGCGTCGCAGTGGCCGATGTGTTTGAGAAGGTCTACGGTGACCGGAACCCCGTGAACCGTGACCAGCTCACTGCCGGGGCACTGCTACATGATGTGGGCAAACTGCTGGAGTACACCACAATGGGTGGGGAGACGGTGAAGAGCGAGTTCGGCGCACGGCTTCGTCACCCCTTCGGTGGGGTCATTCTCGCAGCCGAGCAGGGGTTGCCATCCGAGGTACTGCACATGATCGCAGCTCATGCCAGAGAAGGGGATCTGGTGAAGCGCAGCAGGGAGGCTACGATCCTGTTCCATGCCGACTTCACCAGTTTCGAGACTCTGAAATAGAGGCCCTGCTGGGCAGAGACGAGTCGTCTGCGTTGAAAGCCCGAGGGCCGGCAGCAAGCGGACAACGAGAGGATGGTATCGCATGAGGGGAAAGACCATCATAGAGAAGATCCTGAGTGCTCACTCAGGGGAGGATGCCCGCTCTGGAGATCGGGTGTGGGCTGAGCTGGACCTGGCGGTGGTCAGGGATTTTGGCGGACCCAACGTCGTCCTGGAGTACGAGAAGCAACTGGGTGACAAGCCGGTCTGGGACCCGGAGAGGATCGCCATGACCTTCGATTACCAGGCGCCGGCCAAGGTTGTTCAGGTGGCCAACAATCAGCGTATCTGTCGCCAGTTCGCCGTTAAGCACGGCAGCCCCAACGTGTTCGACGTCAATGCCGGCATTGGGCAGCACGTGCTGTTGGAGCAGGGGATGGTTCTCCCAGGGAGTGTGATCATCGGCACCGACAGTCACATGAACCTTCTGGGCGCCGTAGGATCCTTCTCGACGGGGATGGGGACCACCGATGTCGCCGCTGGATGGGCCACTGGACGACTTTGGTACAGAGTACCGGAGACGATCAAGATCACCTTCAAAGGTGCGTACGCTTACCCTGCCTCGGCCAAGGACCTGACGCTGTTTCTCCTCTCCCAGATAGACACGAGCAAGACCATCTACAAGTCGCTGGAGTTCTACGGTCAGCCTATCGACTCTCTGTCGCTGGCCGGCCGCTTGACTCTGGCCAGCATGGTGACGGAGATGGAAGGTAAGATCGGGTTCATCACTCCCGATGATCGGATATTGTCGTGGATCGGCGAGCGCGCAGGGCAGGCGGCCGAAGCGGTCCTCCCGGACGAGGATGCCTCGTACTGGGAGGAATGGGAGTTTGACGTGTCCGGGCTGGAACCCCTCATCGCCTGCCCCGACAGGCCGGACAACGTGAAGCCTGTGCGCGAGGTTGTCGGCGCTCATGTGGACGAGGTGTTCATCGGTTCCTGCACGAACGGCCGGCTCGAGGACCTGAAGGTGGCCGCAAAGGTGCTGGAAGGGATGGGGGGAAAGGTCGCCCCTGGGGTGCGCCTCGTGGTCACCCCGGCCACGACCGAGGTGGCTGTGGAGGCCGTGGAGGCAGGGCTGTACGAGACCTTCATCAAGGCCGGTGCCATGGTCACCAATCAGGGGTGCTCCCTCTGCACCATCGGCCATCACGGCGTGCTGGCAGAGGGAGATGTCCTGGTCAGTACGGGCAATCGCAACTTCAAAGGCAAGCTCGGTAAGGGCAGCCAGGCATATCTGGCCGGCCCCGCCGTCGCGGCAGCAACCGCGGTGAAGGGCGAGATCTCCCTTCCCGAGTGAACCGGCAGAGCCTGATGGAGAAGATGAAATGAGCAAAGAGTTCGTGTTCAGGGGCCGAGCTTGGGTGGTCGGGGATGACATTGACACCGACATGATCTATCACGGCAGCTACCTTCCCTTGACCGATCCGCGAGAGATGGCCAAACATGCCCTGGAGTATCTTCCTGGGATGGAGGATTTCACCGAGAAGGTGCGGCCTGGCGACATCCTCGTGGCTGGCAAGAACTTCGGCTGCGGTTCGTCCCGGGAGCATGCGGTCATCACCCTGCAATACAATGACGTGGCCGCGCTTCTTGCGGAGAGCTTCTCTCGCATTTTCTACCGCAACGCCGTGAACCTGGGATTCCCCATCCTCGAGGTTCCGGGGATTACCGAGCAGGTGGAGACGGGGGATGAGCTGGAGGTGGATGCCAATAGGGGACACATCCGCAATCTGACCAAGGGAGCCGAGGTGCAGGGCAGCCCGCTGTCAGGGTTGGAGAAACAAATCATGACGGCGGGAGGCCTCTTCAGCTACTTGAAGAGCGAGCTCCAGGTTGGGGAGTGAACCATGGGCCAGACATTTGCGCAGAAGGTTCTTGCTCGCAAGGCCGGACTGGAGCAGGTGGAGCCCGGCCAGATCCTGACCGTGCAACCTGACAAATTGCTGACCCACGACAACACCGCGGCCATCGCTAAGATATTCCGCGAGATAGGCGTGGAGAGAGTGGCGAGGCCGGAGATCAACGTCATCGTCCTGGACCACGTGGTGCCGGCTGCCACGGAAGGTCATGCGACGAACCATCAGCAGATACGACGCTTCGTCAGAGAGCAGGGTATCACAAACTTCTACGATGTGGGTGAGGGAATCTGTCACCAGGTCCTGCCGGAGAAAGGGCACGCCTTGCCTGGTTTTCTGATCGTCGGCAGCGATTCCCATACACCCACCCATGGGGCCTTTGGAGCCTTCGCTGCTGGCATCGGCCGCACGGAAGCCGCCGCGGTGATGGCTACGGGGGAGATCTGGTTGATGGTGCCCCATTCCTTCCGCGTGGTGGTGAAGGGCGAGCTTCCCAGGGGAGTGTACGCCAAGGATATCATCCTGCACATCATCGGCGATCTGGGCGCCGATGGTGCCGACTACCGGGCGGTGGAGTTCGCTGGACCCGTGGTAGAGGCGATGAGCGTGGCCAGCAGGATGGTCCTCTGCAACATGGCGGCCGAGATGGGAGCAAAGGCTGGTGTGGTCGAGCCGGATGAGAAGA
>Ga0307379_10014354_pt1 | contig 10215 bp, 10 predicted proteins | sample UN2MG_FD_202237 | JGI IMG/M metagenome (GOLD analysis project Ga0307379, IMG submission 202237) | Soil microbial communities from Risofladan, Vaasa, Finland - UN-2 | ecosystem: Environmental > Terrestrial > Soil > Coastal area > Acid sulfate soil | place: Finland: Risofladan, Vaasa | collected... | reverse complement strand
GAAAGATCTGCCTCTATGGGGATCTATTGTAAGAAAGGTAAGTATGAGTTTAAGGATTTTTCCTCAGGATATAAAGGAGATGCAGTTGAGTTAGTAAAATTGATTTATAAAATCAAGTACCTTGATGCAATTACCAAGATTCTGAATGATTATTCAAAAGTTGATAAGACTAATGATGAAGAGATTATAGTAACAAGAGAATCTAAATTTAAAGTAGCATCATATAAAACAAGAGGCTGGAATGAAAATGATGTCAAGTTTTGGACACCGTTTGGAATAGGTTCTACCTTATTAAATAAATACAATGTTAAAGCTCTATCTGAGTTTACATTGCAGAAAGATGGATATGAGCCTTTGCATATATCTGGGCAACATATTTATGGTTACTTTAAAAGTAACGGAGAGCTTCATAAAATTTATCAACCTCACAAAAAGGATTATAAGTTCTTTAATGTTTTACCCTATATACAAGGTTCAGATCAGATTACCTATTCAAAGCCTACATTGATTATATGCTCCTCTCTAAAAGATATGATGTCTTTAGATGCACTAACACTTGAAGTGGAATGTGTAGCACCTAACAGTGAGAATAGTATGTTAACAAGACCGGTTCTGTCTGCTTATGCTCTTAAGTATGAGAAGATATTTACACTCTTTGATAATGATAACGCCGGTCATAACTCTATGATCAGGTATGAAGAGATGTATGGTATCCCGGGAATTTATTTGAACATGTCTAAAGATCTATCTGATTCAGTTAGGGATTTTGGTATTGCTAAAACAAAGCAGTATCTTAGCCCTTTAATAGAAATAGCATGAAAGTATTATCACTAGATATAGCCTCAACTACAGGTTGGGCATTAGATACAGATACTTACGGTATTTGGGACTTTAAGACTAGAAAAGATGAGTCCATGGGGATGAAACTAATCCGGTTTAAAGCTAAATTGAAAGAAGTACATGAGCTGGAAAAAATTGATATTATGATTTATGAGCGTCCTGCTGGTAGGCATGCTAATTCAATTATTCATCAAGCTAAACTGATAGCGGTTATGGAAAAGTTTTGTGAAGAAAACAAAATTCAGTACAGATCTTATTCAGCAACAGAAATAAAGAAGTTTGCAACCGGTAAAGGAAATGCAAATAAGGAAGCTATGATTGACGCCGCAATAACTAAGTATGGTTACACTGGTGATGATGACAATGAGGCTGACGCAATCCATCAAAGAGAACTCTTTAGGAGTGAGATGGGATTCTAAAAAGTATCACAAACTAAGTTAAAATTAAGTTAATATGTCTGAAGTAACAGAACGTAGTGTAGTGTCTTGTGACAACTATGCTGAAATCAAGAACATGCTCCTTTCTAATGATGAGGGAGCTAAAAATGTTGCCCTTACTATTATGGAGCAATCAGATTATAAGCAGTCAGAAATATATATACTCTGTCTGTTGAAAGAAGCTTATTCAGATGTATTTGGTACACATGGTGCTACTAAGTTTGAAGAAAGCTGTCCTGATCTTTATCAGAACATTGTAAATAGTATTAGTGACAAAGGTGAAGATAACATCTCAACTTTAAGTTTCAAAGTTTGTTTTGATATTGCTATGGCAAGAAACAATAAAACAGAAATAGATTTTATGTTGGGATTATTTACTACAGAACTAACAGCGCTATTGAAAGAATATGGCTTTGAGTTCTTAGAGTATGTTGATGTGTTTGTAAAACCTAAAGCCATAACTAATGTTGACTCATAAAGTTAATAGTGAGGCTGTTTGTATAAAGTGTTTTAAAAGCTTAGATACAGCAGCTAGTACCGAATTAGGCAGAGGCCCTAAGGAAAATGATTTAAGTGTGTGTGCCTATTGTGGTACAATATCCAAGTATACTGAAAACCTATCTCTATCTCCAATGTGTAAATCAGAATTAACTGAACTTGAGAAAAAAGATCCGGAAGCGTATGCACAACTAAAAAAGGTTGAAAGGATGATTAAAACTTTTATAGATGACTAACAATGACACATTAGCAAAAGCTACAAAAGAATTGATGTTGAAGGAGCCTTTTTATGGGCTCTTTCTCATTATGATGAATAAGGTTTGGAGAAATGATATAGATACAGCTGGTGTTAGCAAGCAAGCTATTAATATGCAACTTGCTATTAATCCAGTGTTTTGGGAACATTTATGTCAAGAATACAAAGTAGGTATTCTAAAGCATGAGCTATTACATATAGCATTTCAACATCTTATACTGAGAGATAGTTACAAGAACCATAGGTTATTCAATATTGCTGCTGATCTTGAGATCAATCAATATATTGATAGAGCTTATTTGCCAGGCGGTAGCTATCCTAGTAAAGAAGAGTATATAAAAGATACTAAGATCTTTACTGACTCTATTAAGAAAAAATTAGAAGATGGGGATCTTAGTCCATCTGAAGCAAGAAATGAATTACTTAAAATTCCAATGAGAGTTATATTCTTAGAAGACTTTGCAGAGTTAAATCTGGATCCTAAAGCAGGAACAGACTATTACTACAAGAAGTTAGAAGAGACTATGGATCAAAATGGTAATAGTAGTAATGAACATCTTGATCAGCTATTAGGAAATGGACCAGGTGGAGATCAGGCTGGTGGACATGGAGGACAACCTCATTGGGATCATAAGACTTGGAATGAGTTTAATGATCTTAGTGATGCTGAGAAGAAGCTTATTCAAAAACAAGTTGACTATCAGTTAAAGGAGGTTGCTAATCAAGTTTCTAAAGGTAGAGGTACTATACCAGGAGAACTTAAAGGATATATTGATGAGATCAATAGAAAAGAACCTGCTAAGTTTAACTGGAAGGCATACTTAAGAAACTTTGTTGGAGGCTCTACTCAAACTGATGCTAAGAAGACTAGAAGAAAGAAGAGTAGAAGATTTCCATCTAATCCAGGACTTAAGATACATGAAAGACTTCATGTGTTGGTAGGTGTGGATACATCCCAATCTTACAGTGATGCAGAATTTGCTGAAGCTTTTCATGAGCTTCACCATATGCACAGAATGGGAACAGAAATAACTGTTGTCCAATGTGATACAGCAATTCATAGTATTAAGAAGTATAGATCTGTGGAAAATGGAAAACTAGCTATTCATGGTAGAGGAGGAACAAGCTTTGATCCTGTAGTAGATTACTTTAATGAGAACAGAAGAAAGTTTTCATGCTTAATATATTTTACAGACGGGGAAGCACCTGCTCCACAAACACCACCTGGCGGAAGAACTTTATGGGTACTATCTAGTACATCAAGAGAAACTGATCACTTACCAGGTAAAACAATTAAATTGAATTAGAGATGAGCGCACAAACGGAGCTTAACATAGATGAGTTGAAAATATATTTGACTCACATTATTAAAACTAATAAGACACTTCAAGCAAAAGGGATATTCCCAACTACTGCTGAGGTTGAAGGAGAATCTGGAATTGGAAAAACCAGTAGTATCAAAGAATTAGCTGAAGAGCTGAAACATGATTTTAAAAAGGTAAACCTAGCACAGCTAGATGAACTTGGAGATATCATTGGTTTTCCAACTAGACAGTTTGAAATGGTTATCAATAAGGGTACAGCAGAAGCACCTCAGTGGGTGGCTAAGTGGGCTGATGAAGCTTTACTTGATGACTACAGAAGTAAAGGATATAGCCCTACAGGAAAAGATAAGATGGCTTATTCTCTTCCAGAGTGGGTTCCAACTCATGACAAAGGATGTATTGTTCTATTTGATGATTACAATAGAGCTCAGCAAAGATTCTTGCAAGCATTGATGGAAATATTAGATAGACAAGAATATATCTCTTGGAAGATGCCTGCTAACTGTACTATTGTATTGAGTGCAAATCCAGATAATGGTGATTACCAAGTACAGTCTCAAGATTCAGCACAGAAAACAAGATATGTTTCTGCTAAATTGAAATTTGATGTAGACTGTTGGGCAAGATGGGCAGAGCAACAAGGTATTGATGGTAGATGTATTAACTTTTTGTTGATGCATCCGGAGTTAGTAACTCAAGATACCAATGCAAGAGCTATTACTACATTTTTTAACACTATATCAAGCATTCCGGTGTTTGAGAAAGAATTACCCCTAATCAGTATGATTGGTGAAGGAAGTGTTGGTACTGAGTTTACTGCAATGTTTGCAAGCTTCATAAACAACAAGTTGGATAAATTAGTGGATCCGAAAACTATGCTTACTCATAAAGATGATGAGCATGTGATTAAGCTTCTTAAGGAAGCTATTGGAGTAGATCACAATTATAGAGGTGATATTGCTGGAGTATTGTGTACGCGTTTTACTAACTACACAGTTCTTCATGCAGATACTGAACAAGTAACAGATGCAATGATTGGAAGAATCAAAGCTTTGTCTACTTCAGACGCCTTTGGAAATGATCTAAAGTATTTTACAATCCGTGAGATCTTGAATGGGAATAAGAAGAAATTCCAAAAACTCATGATGGATCCAGAGGTTGTTAAGATGGCTGTAAAGTAAATACAAGAGCTACAGGGCGTGAATCCCTGTAGCTTTTTAATGGAAAGAAAATATGGATTTAGCACATTTTAAAGATTACATTTTAATAACTCAAGCAACACATCCCGGAGAAGAAGAACAAGAATTTGGTTGGAGAACAGCTAAGATGTGTGATGTTAATAAGGTTGAAGCTATTAAGTTAAACACATATGTACCTGCATCAAAGGATAAATTATTCTTTTTTGAAGGTTGCAATGTACCCCGCTACAAAGTTAGAGATTGGGGAAAAAAGAATGATGCGACAGTAACAATTAAACCTGATACTGCTACAGCATTATTTGCTAGAAAAACATCTATCTATGAATATTTGAATCATGAATATGTAGTCAGAGTAAACAAGATAAGTTTTCTTAGTTGGTTAGATAAGAACTACAATATTGGAGATGGTAACATCTCAGTTTTGTATAAAGAAGTGGAAGATCATCCAGAAAATATTGTATATTTGGGAGGTTGGTTAGCACAGTATAAGGGAAAAGAAATCAGAGGATGTTTGAGTCCAAGAAAATCACCTCATCATCCTGATAGCAGCTATAAAATGCAGTTAGTATCATTTGATATGGGAGCAGATAGAAATACAGACATGTATGAGATTCATCCTTTAAAATGGGATGCACTTACTCATCTTGTTACTAACTCAAATGTATGCTCACAAGAATCACTAATATCTTATATCAATGAAAATGCTGCTATCATAACTGAAGAGTATTTTGAAGAATTAAGAGTTATGTTAGGCAGTGAGCAAACAAGAGATAAAGTATTAGCATTGGAAATTATGGCAAGTTGTCAGATTGAACCATCTATGCATTATGTTTTACTGTTGATGAAAGAATTCAGCAATACTATATATGCTATGAAAGAACATAAACATGTAAACTTTAAAAGTTTAATGGACTTTTTAGGTTTACCTAGTTTGTATTTAAGTGATGATATGGTTATTACTACTTTAATGAAACACAATTTATTAACCCCTGCTATACTCAAAGAAACAGCTATCAAGATTAAAGATAGATGGATTAATGAATATGGTGGAGTGAGTAATTTATTTAAAATCAGTAAGATAGAAGCGACTGATGTGATAAAAGATTACTTTAAGGAACAACTCAAAAAGCAACAACAAGAGCAACTAGAAATAACTTAATTGGAAAGAAGAATGACAGGAATATCAACAAGAACAGAACATCCTCTAGAGAGATTTTACTCTGAGTATTTCATGTTCAGTTACTCTAGCTTAAATAAGCTATTGCATTCTGCTCAGTTATTCTATAACTGGTACATATTAAGAGAACGCACGGATAGCCTAGAAACCCACTTAGTGGGTGGAAAGGTTGTTCACTGTTTAATCTTAGAAAAGGAATTATTTAACAAGAACTTTGTAATAATGGTAGGAGAACTTCCTGGTGTTAGTAATAAAAAGATTGTTGAAGCCATGTATAAGATATGGAAAGATGGGCATTCGGGGGAAAAGCTCCCAGAATTTGAAAAAGAAATACTTCAATGGATGCAGGTTAACAACTTGCACCAAAGTTTAAAGGATGACAAAGATCCAAAGAAAGCAGACTATAAGACGGCAGATGAAAAGAGGATGGGTAAAGTACTCACTTCTAGATCTGTTGAATACTTTGAATATTTAAAGAAGTCTGAAAACAAAGATGTGATAGATCAGGATACCTTTGATAAATGTGAAGAAGCAGCTAATGCAATTAGAGATAATGCTAAAATCACAGAACTCTTACAGATCAATTCATCAGGCTTTGAACTTATTGAAGTTTTTAATGAAAATCCTCTTGCATGTCAAGTGCAGGGGTTACCTTTTGGCTTAAAAGGGATTGTAGACAATTATGTAATAGATCACACTGTTAAGAAGGTTTATATTAATGACCTGAAGACTACTGGAAAAACACTCAGAGAGTTTAGAGACAGTGTGGATTACTATAAATATTGGATGCAAGCAGCCATTTATATAAGACTTGTTAAAGCACAACATCCGGATATCTCAGATTATGAGTTTATATTCCACTTTATTGTTGTTGATAAGTACAACCAGGTATATGCATTCCCTGTAGAAAAACAATCATTACTTGATTGGCAATCTCAATTGGAAGAAGTTTTAGACATTGCTAAGTATCACTATACAAATAAGGATTATACATTACCATATGAGTTTGCTATGGATCAAGTGACTTTATAACAGTTACACACCATGGCAATAAAAAAGATTACAGATATTTATCCGGGGTACTTTCAGAAGTCCAAAGTGTTCCTATACCCGGCTCTAAATCATAAAAGAGGAACAGGCATCACACCTATTGAAACTTATCTTTCATGGGAGAATTATGTAAACATTGCAGATCTCAAATTGGTTTGTATATATTACTTAAGAGATGATGATGAATTCAATGCATTTGAAGAAAAATGCTTATTAAATAACCCATTATTTGAAGATTATAAAGAGATAGCACATGATAAAGCCGCATACATTTTCAACTTTGAAAAACATGCAGAAGACTTTCACCATGTAATTGCGGGTAGATACTCGGAAATCTCTGAAAATCTAAAGTCCAAGATCAGAGAACATTTTGGAGCCAGTACAGCAAACTATGCATTTGTTCATAGCTATTTGTATCCTGGAGAGCATATTGAAAAGTATGCAGAGTTCTTAACAAGTGATCCAAAAGATATACCTGACATGGTTACTCTTTTATCAAGTGTAGGTGAGCTATGTAGTAAACCAAACTTGGAGAAAGAAATGTTAAAAGTAAAAGTAAAGGCTTTGGATTTAAAAAATTTATCTTAGCTTTGTCTGAAACAAATCAACAATATTATGTCACAGAACAATTGGCCTTATTGCCCTAACATGATGCTTACTACAAGCGCATGGGGCCCATCAGAATCATTCAGTTTAGTACCGGTTACTAAAGACTGTCCTTACATTGAAGTTCTTTATAATCCAGCAGCTAAAACATTAGCTATCATTGGAAAGAGCAAAAAGGATACGTTTCACATGATCCCTAGACTAGATGACAATGGAAAATCCCAAATGCTTAAAGGCACGCAGGAGCAAAAGAAACAAAGAGTACAGCAAGAAAGCTACTCTGAGTATTACATCACAGAGAGAAGTGAAATTGAAACCTTCTTAAACAACTTTGCAGTCAACGCTAAAGATTTTGATTATGCAAAGTTCTTAGATATGAAAGGAATGGAGGATCCATCAGCAGTAGCTAAAGGACCACAGCTCATATTAGAGAAGTAATTATATTAACTGCAAAAGAAAGCAGGGTTTAGGCTCTGCTTTTTTTGGCTAAAAACAATTCTGAATGAATCATTGGGTAATGGATTATGAGACTTTAAGCAACTGCTTTGTAGCCGTGTTTACACACTACAAGACAGATGAAAGAAAAGTCTTTGTTATACATGACCTTCAGAATGATTTTGATGAACTCATTGTTTTTCTACATGAAAACCGTGATAACAAAGAAAGACACATTTCTTATAATGGTCTAGCCTTTGATGCGCAAATTACTGAGTATATACTTAGGTATGCGTTCCCGTGGAGTGGATTACCTGGTGATACTGTTGCCAGAGAAATCTACAGAAAAGCACAGGACACAATCAATAGAAGTAAAAACAGAGAGTGGTTAGAATTTTATGAAGGGAATATGCAGATCCCTCAGATTGATGTATTTAAGTTGAATCATTGGGACAATCCAGCTAAGCGTTCAGGCTTAAAATGGATACAGTTCTCAATGGATTGGTATAATTTAAAAGACATGCCTATTCATCATAATGCAGCAATCACAACACAGGATGAAATTGACATGATCATTACATATTGTATAAATGATGTTGAGTCAACTAAGCAAATCCTATACCTAAGTAAAGATCAAATAAGTTTAAGAAAAAACTTAACTAATGAATACAAGATCAATTTGTATAGTGCCTCTGAACCTAAGATCTCTAAAGAGTTATTCTTACACTTCTTGTCTAAAGCGACAGGTGAGCCAAAGAAGAGTATTAAGAGAAAACAGACTAAGAGGGGTTATATAAATGCCAAAGATATTATCTTACCTTATACCCGCTTTAATCACCCTGTATTACAGAAACTATTGGAAGATTTCAAGAGTTCTGTCATTGACGCCACACAGACTAAAGGAAGTCTTAAGTTTTCCATCAATTTGCATGGGGTTAAGACAGATTTTGGTTTAGGTGGAGTACATGGTGCTAGAAGAAGCGGAGTCTATAAAGCTAATAAGGGAATGACTATTATGACATCTGATGTCAAGAGTTATTATCCTAACCTGGCCATCAAAAACAAGTGGGCTCCTGCTCATATAGACAAGAAGGCATTTTGTGAACTGTATGGTTGGTTCTATGATGAGAGAGTGAAGATCCCGAAGTCAGATATCCGGAACTATGTGTATAAGATTATACTCAATAGTACTTACGGACTGTCTAATGATAAGTACTCTTTCTTGTATGACCCACAGTTTACTATGCAGATAACTATCAATGGCCAATTGAGTCTGATGATGTTGTATGAGATGATTATGGATGCCATACCTGGTGCCATGCCTCTCATGCAAAACACAGACGGTCTTGAAACCATGATTCCAGAAGAGTATATTGAAAAGTATATTTCAGTCTGTGATGAATGGGAGAAATTAACTAACCTAGAGTTAGATCATGATGAGTATCAAAAGTTGATACTTGCAGACGTTAATAATTATATTGCTATTAACAAGTTCAAAGAAGTAACCAAAGAAGAGTGTGAGAGTATCCTTAAGAAGACACCTCATGCACTTACTAAAGAAGAAGATGGTAAGTACTTCTGGGCCCCAACTAAATGCAAGGGGCGGTTTGAATTTGACGGATTGGCACTCCATAAAAACAAAAGCAACTTAGTTGTGTCTAAGGCTTTGTATCATTTCTTTGTGCATGACCAATCTCCTGAAAGCTATCTAGCAAGCAACAGAAACATATTTGATTACTGTATCGGCAAGAAGATAAAAGGAACATGGGCATTTAAGAAGAGATACATTAACAGTGAAAGAGAATTTGCAGAAGAAGACTTGCAACCTACTATCCGTTACTATATTAGTAACAAAGGAGCAAAGGTTTTCAAGTGTCATAATACTGATGGTCGTGAGATCCAAGTAGAAAGTGGTAGATCCTTAATCACAATCTTTAACCAAACTGAGGAGAAAGAGTGGGCAAGCTATGATATAAATGAGCAGTATTATCTGCAATCTATTTACAAAGAGATAGAAAACATAGCTGGTTCCAGAGTCCAACAATTAAAATTATTTTAAGATGCCAAAAAATATTGATGTCACAGACCGTAATGGTTTGGCCACTATCCCTGCGCCTACAATTATAGGGGTATTGCAACATAAAGATGTTGCTACAAATGCTGTTACAATCCTTGGAACAAAAGGGTTTATTATTGAGAAAGAAGAGTATCGTATGAACCTCAACAAAGAGGTGGTGCAAGGTGTTTATCACCTATCACATGCAAATGATACAGATAATATAGGGTTAATTCTTGTATGGATTAATTCATATGATAAGACTGTAGGTTTCCGTTGTGATATGGGATTCTACAGTAAAGGAACAGAGCTTGAAAACTTTATTGAGTTTGATAC
>Ga0307379_10014353_pt1 | contig 10215 bp, 12 predicted proteins | sample UN2MG_FD_202237 | JGI IMG/M metagenome (GOLD analysis project Ga0307379, IMG submission 202237) | Soil microbial communities from Risofladan, Vaasa, Finland - UN-2 | ecosystem: Environmental > Terrestrial > Soil > Coastal area > Acid sulfate soil | place: Finland: Risofladan, Vaasa | collected... | reverse complement strand
AGAACTATTGGAAGAAGTTGTTGAATTAATTAAAGAAAGAAATGTTGGAAAAACAACTGTAAATGACGAAGTAATTGTAACACCTGGAATAATTAAATCTTTTGTTGATGATAATATGAAGACAATGATTCGTTCTTGGTATGATAGAGGTGTTGTAGGACAAAAAGATGGTTTGGAAAGCACTACTCCTCTTGATTTTGAAACACAGGTAATGCAGAGAGATAAGGAAAGAAAGCAAAAACTTGATGAGAAACTTTATCCAAGAGTTGTACAAAATTTGGAGAAAGACCCGGCAGATTTGACACCAAATGACAATGTACCAGACGATAAAAAGAAAAATACTCCTGAGAGCAAAAATTATCGTAATGCCTGTGAAGAAACGGAATGTATCACTGAAGCAATGACAGATGTAAATGATATACCTGAAGAGATTAGAGCAGAATTGTCTATTAGACAATCGGAATTATTTATTGAAGCCTTTAATGAGAAATTAGAGGAGTGTAAAGAATTAGATAAAGATGCTTGGTTATGTGAAAAAGAGTCTTTAGAACACGCCGTAGAAGTTGCTGTAAAAGAATATGTTGAAGCACCTTATAACAATATCAAGGAATTACCTCCGTCGGTAAAGAAAAATTTACCAGTGGGCGCACAACGAATTTTCATGCGGGTTGTAAATCAAGCATTGAAGGATGGAAAATCTGAAAGCGATGCTTTTAAATTAGCTTGGGGTGTAGTAAAAAAGACATACAGAGAACCTCAAGGAAATGAAAAAAAGTGGAAGAAAAAATAAGGATTTATAATGGAAAAAATATATTTTGAAGCACAAGTTAAAAAATCTCAAACACCAATAGAGAAAACAATTAAAGCATTAGACATTGTTTATCCGAATGATTCTCTCGGATTCTTACATGCAGTATACGCAAAGGTGGATGGAAAATCTGCAAATAAAAATAAAGTCATTCTTGCGAAGTCTGTAAAAGATGATGTTCCAAAACTAAGATTTACACAAGCTAACCTAAATCACAACCGCAAGGGATTCGTTATCGGAACTATTTTGGACGCATGGGTTAATGATAAAACTGAAGAGATTGAAATTGTATTTTCGTTTTTTAAAAGTGTGTATGCACAAGAATGGTCGATTGTCGAGAAAGCAATTGAAGATGGAAATTTAAATGTATCCTTTGAACTCACCGTCGAGAAGAAGGATGTGGAAGTTTTAAAAGGAGGAGTTAGAAAAGTAAATCATTGCTCCTTTGACGGTGTTGGGCTTTTGATGCCTGGTGTAACCCCCGCTTACTCAAATGCTAAGGTATTAATGTCCGCTAATGAAATTGTAAATCGTATTTTTGAAAATTCCCAACAAACCATCTTTGCAAGTGCCAAGGATGTTATTATAAAAATGGAAAAAACCTCGAAAGAGATTGAAAAATTATTGAAATCAACAAAGGAGGATAGCGAAGTGGATAAAAAGGCAAAAGAAGCCTTATTAGCTAAATTTCGTGATAGTTTAATTGAGGAATTAGGCGAAGAGGCAGTAAACAAAATGACTGAGGAAGAAATTGAAACCGAATTGGTCAAAAGAGCCAATGCAGAAGAAGCCCCTGCTGAAGAAGCTGTTGAAGAAATTAAAGAAGAAAAAGCAAATGAAAAAGTAGAAGAAACTCCTTCTGAAGAAAATAAAGAAGCTGAAGAAGCAAAAACAGTCGAAGAAGTAAAAATGACTCGTACTGTTGACAGCACAGAAAACGAAACAACTGTTGTTACGGAAATCGAACAGGTTGTTAAAGTTGATGATAAAGAAGTTGAAAAGAAAAAAGTTAAGGAAGAAGTAACTTATACAATGGCTCAAGTTGAAGAAAAAATTGCTGAAGTTAAAGCTGAATTAGAGGGAAAGATTTCAGAAAAAGATGCTCTTATCGCATCTAAAGATGAAGAAATTAACACCCTAAATACTCAAGTAACCTTCTATAAAGAAAACGCAAAGAAAATCGCCGAAGTAAGGGCTGAATTAGGTGATTATGCGGCCAACCTTTCTGACGAAGAAGTGCTTGATGAAGATAAATTAGAGAATGCAAAATTGCGTAAACAATTGGACGAAGCTAAGTCCAATAAGGTTGAAACCGCTTCAGAAATCGAAGCAGATAAAACCGAGCTTAATGCAGTAGATGAAGAAAAGAAAGAAGAGGAAGAGGAAAAAGTTGAAATCTCTAAAGAAGAAAGAATCAACGCTTATTTAAAGAAACGATATGGTAAGAAATCTAAATAACAAATAAAATAGAAGGAGAATTAAAAAATGGAAGGTAAAGAATTGATGCAGGCTAAGGCCGAATTAGATGCAAAGGTTATTGAAATCGCAACTGCTGGTGGAAACATGGCTGGTTTAGAACTTGCTAAACTTGCTAATATCCCCTATGATGCTGAAATGCCAATCCCTGAAGTGATTGCCGCTGTTGCAAAAACTGATAGTGTTGGTGTTGGTGAAGATTATGAATACTTTGTTGTTTCTCCAGAAACCAAAGTTGTTTATACCATCACCAGTGGTTCAATCAACCAGACAAACGTAACTCCTGGTACTCATTCTGATTTGAGTTTTGCAGATTATGAATCTGACCAGTACAATGTTTATGTTTCTAAGATTCTTCAAGCAAAGTACAATGCTTTGGAAATCAAGGCTAAGACCGCTATGGAGTCTTTGAATCGTAAAGAAATCAAAGATGTTCTCGATTTGTTGATTGCCGCCGCCGAAGGTCAAGCAAATACTTTTGCTAATGATTCTGGTGATAGCGCAATTGATTTTGAGAAAATCGTTGATATGGCTCGTAGTGTTGCTCGTTATGGCGAAAAATTGGTGTTGGTTGCTGGTGCAGATGTTTATACCGACATTATTCTTATGCCATACAAAGAAGACAAAAATGCTAAGTATATTTGGTCTGATGCTGGTATCGACAAATTGGTCAAGGTTGAAGGTTTTCAATATACCCATTCTGGAACTAAGACTGTCCTAGCTACTGATAAGGCTTTGGTTGTTGCCACATCAGATTCTATGGAAAATCGTTGTGTTGATTTCGTCCGTAGGAAGTCAACTAGTATTGATGGTTCTGGTGAAAAAGAAAGAGTAATTGTTTTGACTGGCCCAATTATGCAGGTTAGTACAACTCCTAAACTTGCTTATGGTCTAGTTGTTTTTGAACAATATGGCGTGGTTGTAACTAATCCTCGCTGTGTTGCAGTTTACAAGAATGCTTCAGTTTACGCATAATTCGTAAACTTTATGGTGGGGGTAAATCCCCCACCCCATTTTCCATTATGTACTATATAACTAAAAAGAGGCTAAAACTATGTCTGTAACTATAACAACTGCAAGCATTATCACATTAATTCGAGGATTAATTGACGATATGCTTAAAACAGATGGCGTTTCTGCATTTGAATATGATTCAGATAATTCATTTAAATTGAACAGTGATAATGTTGTGTCTTCATCTATTATTGTTTATCAAAATGGAACAGCGATTTCTGAAGATGATTGGGCTTATAATTCAGATACAAATAAAGTAACTGTTACATTTGTAACATCTGGAGAATCATTAACCAAGGGCGATAATATTGTAATTACCTTTAATCATTATGAAAGATTTTCTGATACTGAATTAACGGCTTACATTAAAGCAAATTTGGTAGAATTTAGTCGTAGAAATTATAAGAAAACTTTTTACATGAATTCAAGTAATGAAGTTGTTGCATTAAATGATGCGAACCCAACTTTAAAAGAAGGAAATCTTATAGCAATTGTTACAGCTATTAAAATTGACCCAAAAAATATCAAAATCAATACTAGAGATTGGTCAATTAGTGCTGAAGAATATAAATCTGTGTCTGAACAATTAGATGATGTTTTTAGACATTTTAATTTTACTCTTGGCGATATAGACTTTTTGGAGAAAGAAATATAATGCTTCGAGAATTTAAGAATCTTCAGCATAAAATTAAAAAAGATTTTCTGGAAAAATTTTCAGAAACATTATGGGTTACTTTAAAAAAGAGCAATTCAATGGGATCGAATTTTGATCCATTTCGTAATGTTGGGTATACAACAACAAATCAATCGCCTATTCCAGTTAAGGCAAGAGTTAGAGTATTATCACCAGATAGTTTAATTAGACGAGAAATAGGATTGGTTCAAATCGGGGCAATTGAAGTTGAGATAGAAGAAAGATATGCTGACATGATAAAAATTTGTCAGAAAATAAGTTATAATAAAGAAGATTACACACCTTATAAAAAAGCGGCAGGAAATCAGTGTCAAATTACTAAAGGTGATTTTGGAATATCAAAAATAATTTTGTTTAAAATAGGAAATTAAAATGGTCGAGAAAATAAACATTGATTTAAATCAAAAAGATAAAATATTTAAAGGTGATTCTATTTCAAAACAAATATCTGTCAATGAATCTATTGCCAATTGGGAAATAAGAGCAGAGCTTTATGATTTAACAGGTAATTCTTCTAAGATAGCAACAGCAAATGTAACAGGTGGTTCTTCTGACCAAATCACAATAGACAATGCAACAACTGGTGAATTTACTTTAAATTGGGAAGATGGCGAAACAACAGATTTTGATAATGAAATTTGGATGGAAATTGAACGAACAGATGCCTCAGGAAATGTTAGAACCATTTTTAAACAAAAGATTCTTTTAGAAGATGAAGAAATTACTTGGACAGAGGTATCTTAAATGGCCACAATCCGAGTTCTTATCAAAGATAAGAACTTTAAAGCAAATGAGATAAAACGTATTCAGGCAATGAGTTCAAAAGATACTGAAGCTCTTGCTAAAAGGCATGAAACAGTTTTACGTCATACAATTGAGAATGTAACTGCTGGTGGAACAGGAAAGTTAGCAAACGCAGAGGGATGGACAGCAGAACCTATTGTTGGTGGTTGGGGATTAGGTGATGTCGGACAATTAGATAGCGAAGTAAATTATTGGCGACATCAGAACTACGGAAGTGAAGCAATTGGAGCAAATTGGCAACATTATTTACCTAAAGGTTTTTGGGTAAATGGACGATGGGTGGTAAGTGATAATGGATTTTCAGGAATTCAGCCAAAGTCACCAATACCTGCTCTAAACTACATTGAAAAATCTATTTTTGAGATGGAAACGCAGATACCACAAATTTTAAGTGAGAGATAAAAATGCTTACATGGCAGACGACCAAAAACTTGATTAATAGTTTAAAATATTATTTAGACACAGAAATATCATCAGATAGTGTTACAGATAATGCAGGAGATGTAATTCCAGTTCGTATAGGAAGAAAAGATGATGACAACTGGACTCTTCCTTGCATAGCCATTTATAAAGATGATGAAACAAATGAAAAAATTTTTATAGGCTCTAATCAAACAGATGATCGAAGATTAATTGTAATTGATTTGTTTGCCGAAGATGAAGGACAAAGAGAAGATGTCGCAGATTGGTTAGTCACCAAATTAACCGATGGTTGGAGATACTATACTTATACAGTGAATATCAACACTCCTTTAAATCCTTCGAAAATTGCGGCTGGATGGGTGAGTATTGATTTTCTTACAAATACACGAGTGAATTTAGGTCAAAATGTTTCATTATTTGACCAAAACAGGCATCGCATAACTGTGGACAGTTGGATAAGTTAAGGAGAACAAATGTTAAGGTTAGTATATACAATTTTAAATGATTTTGGTATTCCATTGTTGGGGATTTTAATTATTTTTGGTTTAATAATTATAGGTTCTTTACTTTGGAAGATTATATCAAACCACTTACATCACATCGGCAATGATGTTAAAGAAGTTTTGGGAAAGGTTATTAAGTTAGAGGAAGGATTTGTAAAAATGGGAGAAAGAGTTTCCTTTTTAGAAGGTAAGACAGCAACTAAAAGAGTACGGAAAACAAAAAGTCGTTAATATAAAATTTTAGAATTAAATAAAAAAGGAGAATAACACAATGGCTTTAAATACGAGCATAAGGCACGCAAGTGCGTTTAAACCCATCTCAATTCCTGTATTGGCAGACGTAGATAGGGCAAATTGGGATCGAGTACAAAGTTTTTCAGCTTCAACAACTCAACCTCAAGAAAATCTTTATGAATTAGGCCGTTTATTGAAAATGGCAGTTGATAAAGGCATTCTTGAAGCAACGGCTTCAATCACGCAGTTTGAATATGGAACAATTACTTCCTATCTTCAGGTAGCAAATTTGGCCGCAGAGCCAAGTGGAGGTTTTGACCTCGATGATTTTGATGCAGGTCGCTTGGATTTTGTTTGCCCCGGAAAAGATGCTTATGGTGGAACCTTAGAACAAACTCTTTGGTTAGAACATATGTCATTGGATTCTTTGACTATTGGAATTAATGCCGATGACCGTTTGACAAGAGAATTTGCTTTTTCTGGTGAATCTGCTAAAATTGCTAGATACGGCAATAAATATGTTGTCTTTGTTTCTGATGATGCACCAAGTGGAACAAGTGGCTCATATGACATTATATTGAGTGATCCTGCTCCTGTTGCAGACCCAAATAATGCTGGTGTATATATTCTTAAAGTTTATCGTATCCGTGCTGGTGTAGCAACAGAACTAGCAATTACAACTGATTATACTTGGACTAATGGAACAACCACGTTAAATATCATTGCTGGATTGGCTGCTGATAATTATAGAATTTGGTATACAGCCGCCTCTTATGGTAGTGCAGGTGATCCACAGGCGTTAAATGATGCAGATGATTATTACTTGAGAAGCGAGAATGTTACTGTTACATTAGATGATGGAGTAAATACGCCAATTGAATTAACAGCATTAACTTCTTTATCTGTTGCCGCAACATTTAATAGAACTGACAATGCTGTAATTGGAACCAATGTCAAAATCAAAGACACAGAATCTTTTGATGTTACAGTTGCTCTAGGTGGATTCGTTAAATCATTCCCTATTGAAGAAGCATTGATGGGACAAGCAGGACAATCATGGACTATTATTGATTATAGTTTGTTTGCTGAAGTTGATGTAATTGTTAAAGTTTATCAAGAAGCGGCAAAAAGCACGTTTCTTATTGGTTATAAAGTATCAGATGCCGTGTTTGCAGATAGTGATGCTAATAGTTTTGATGCAAATTCCTTTGGGTCAGGCTCGCTCAACCTCAACTCGGACAATTTGTTAATAACTACTACATTCGGTGATTTATAACGAAAATGGAGCCAGTAAATCTGGCTCCCCAAAATTTCATTAACAATGTATGGAAGGAGTAAGGTATGTACACTATTTCGGAAAAAGTTTTGAACGAAATTTTAAAGAAAAAAGCATCATCTCTTGTTGGGCGTTCTTGTAAACGAATTGAAGTAATTCGTGATAATCCCGACTTGGGAATTAATACTAAATGTAATCTAATTAAAGACCTCATAAAAGAGAACATCTATGAGTCTATGCGAGACATTGAAGAAACTATTTTAGCTTTTTCTGAAGGTGCTAACATTAATGTAAATTTTGAGAAACCTGTCTCTAAATAAAGAGATAGGTTTTCTATTGTAAGGAGAAAACGTATGGAAGACTTAACATTAAACGAAGCCTTAGAAGAATTACAAAAAAGTTCATTAAATCCTGAATTAGTTAAGGATAATAAATTTTATTTTCAGTATCAAAACGAATGGTATAGAGTAAATATGCCATCACAAAAAGAATTAGCAGAAGCAAATCAGAACAGAAATAAGGTCAAGATTCAACTTCTTCAGAAAGGTAAGAAAGAAGGATTCTTAATGAAGAAGGAATTAATTGCTGTTCTTAAAGAAAATGGTGTAGACATTGAAGAAATGGACAAAAAAATTGAAAAATTAAAAGATAATCTTATCCAAATGGCTTTAACTGCCGCTAAGAAAAGTGATCGAGAAGAAAAACAAATAGAAAAATTAGAGGAAGAGACCAAAAAGATTGATGATGAAATTAAGAAAGTCATCAATGAAAAAATGACACATTTAACACCTGCCATTGAATACCAATCAGAAGATGCTTGGTATAAATATCTTGTTTCATCTTGTACTGAAAAAGCAATGGATGAAGAAAGAGAGAATTGGGAAAAAGTTTGGAAGACATTTTCTGATTTTGAGAAAGATAATACCAATTTCCCATTTGTAGCAGAAGCTCATTTATGTTCAATGTTGCAGGGATAATACAATGAATTATGAATCTGCCCTAAGACAATTGGCTCGCACAAATCATTGGCAATCACTGTATCATGCTTCTAAAGACTTAAACATTCAATTATTTGACAATGATAAAAATTTTAGTGGATTACAAGTACAATTCTTACATTGGTTAAATGTTTATTCCTTGCTATATGAAGAATTATCAAAGCACGAAGATGATTATTTAACTGAGGCTGTGATTGATAGCGAATTTCGCACGAATTGTTATTTAATTTATAGAAATAAAAAATGTGATTTCATGTGGAAAAAACATCGTCAAGAAGAGAAGGCTGCAGAATTAAAGACAAGAAATCCAAAAGCATTTTCAAGTGAAGGCAAGCAACAAATGATGGAAGTAGAATTTAGGAGAGAAAAATAATGGCCGATTCAACCAGCACAAAAATCATACAATATATTGCCGAGATAGGCGATGTTATAAATAAATTAAATGCTATTGATGCTAAAAGTCAACAAGTAGGAAAGAATTTAGGAACTAATTTTACTAGATCAATAGATGTTGTTCAAAAAGGATTAGGAAGCATTGGTAGTAAAGAGATTGCAAAACCCACCAAAGATGGGATTAAAACAATAAATGAATCTTTGCAGTCAACATCGTCTATTATCAAAGACTCTGATGGTGCTTTTAAAAAATTCACAGAAACCACACGAGAAAATTCAGAAGGATTAAAGGTTGTTACTAAATCTTCTAAAGATTTAAGTGAGGCTCAACAAAAATCTCTTGGTCTAATAAATCCATTAATTGGAAAAAGCAGTCAGTTGGGGACAAATTTTTCAAAATTGACTGACGTAAATGCTAAATTTTCAAAAGAACTAGCTGGCGTTGGACAAGCATCATTTATTGTTAAAAATGGTCTAACATCTGTGTCAGGTGATACAAGTAAATTTTCATCCGTAGTTGCTACAGCAGATGGAAAAATTTTACAACTAAATGAAACAATTACTAGAACACCAGATGGATTACAAAAAGTAAATCGAAGTGTAAAGGATTTAACAGATCAATATAACAAGCAGGGTCAACCTGTCAAAGATTTAGATAAAAACACTGTCTCTCTTGGTGAAAATATAGCCAGATTAGCAAAAAGAGCCGCACTAACAATTCCTCTTTGGTTGGTTTTAAGAGGTGCTGTTACTGGAGTAATTTCCACATTTAAAAATGGACTAAAAGACATCAATGATTTTGACCGAGCTTTACAAAAATTACGACGAAATTTATCCGCTACTTCGACAGATTTAGAAGGTGACTTTAAAACTATAAAAGATGCCATTGTTGATTTTTCTGTTCGTTCTGGTGAAAGTGTAGAAGACATCACGAATGCTATTCAAAGATTTGCTACTGTTGGATTTACCTTAGAAGAATCATTAAAAGGTGGGGTTGAGGCAACAAAATTAGCTGTTACTCTTTTTGGTGATGCAGAAGAAACTGCTAATGCCTTTGCTCGTTCATTGCGTGTTCTTACAGAAAATGTTACGGATTCTGGTGAGAAACAAAGATTGATTGGAGAAGCCTTAGCCTTTACAGATAAATTATGGAAAACCAACGCATTTGAGGTCAAAGAATTTTCTGGAAACTTACAAAAATTTGCTGGAACTGCCAATATCGCTAATTTATCAATTAACGATACTATTGCTTTGCTTGCTACTTTATCAACAGGTGGTTTAGCCAATAGAGCAGGTAGATTATTGCGGTCAACTTTGCTTAAATCTTTGGCTGACATTGATAAAATTAATCAACAATTGCAATTAGGATTTGACCCAAAGAATCAGACAACAATTGATTTTATTCTTTTAATGGTACAGAGATTACAAGAATTAAGAACTGTTGGAAATGTTCCCGCAGAATTAGCTGATACTCTTGGTGAATTATTTAGTGTTAGAGGAACAGAAGTTGTTGCCGCATTAACTTCTGTTCCTCTAACACTAAATAATTCACCAAGAGTATCAGCTAATTCTGCGGGAACATTTCCAACAGT
>Ga0307379_10014351_pt1 | contig 10215 bp, 8 predicted proteins | sample UN2MG_FD_202237 | JGI IMG/M metagenome (GOLD analysis project Ga0307379, IMG submission 202237) | Soil microbial communities from Risofladan, Vaasa, Finland - UN-2 | ecosystem: Environmental > Terrestrial > Soil > Coastal area > Acid sulfate soil | place: Finland: Risofladan, Vaasa | collected... | reverse complement strand
GCTTCCATGTTCTACACCGGGCCCCTTTTCTTCGCACCCCAGTTTACGCAAATACCTCGCAATCGCGTTAGCCCGGGTAGACTGGGTAACATGCGGGGGCGCGCGATGGGGGTTGCAACCAAATCATTTCCATTCCGGCGAGGAGTCCCGTCGAATGTGCTCCGATGAGGTGCCCCCCCGCTCCGATTCGCTTGGCGTCCAACTTGCCTTTGAGCTCCGGGGCGGAGTGTTCGATTGTGCCGAGGGAGTCGAGTAGAAAACGGACGTCCAGCGCGCGATCTTGCCAACCCATCAGCGCCTGGCTTCCTCGCTCGCCGCCGACATGCGGCGAATCGGCGTGGTTCGGCACTATGCAGACGTAACCGTGACTGGACCAGTACTCAAGCAGCTCGTTGTAATCGTCTTTCGTCCCACCCGAATAGTGTGAGAAGAGAATGACGGGGAACCGGCCGTCGGACTTGGGATAGGTGACGCGAACCTGAAGGTGCTTGTTTCGCGTCGTGTCGGTGAGCTCGATTAGGGCAACCGACGAGACCGCATGCGGACCGCGGTCGGGTTTGTACAAGCTGCCGGTCCGTGGGGATGAGTCAGGCGTCCGTCGTGCGGTGCCGAGCGGCGAGCCAGGCTCTCGCCGGTCCGTCGAGTTGTCCTCGGGAACAAGTTGCTTTTGACGCGGTGCCTGCCGCTGGAAAGCCTTCAGGCCGGAGCTCAATTCGTCGCGGCTCAGTTTGCCGTCGCCATCGCGATCGAGCCGCTCGAAGGCGCGTCTGATGATCTGCATTTGCTCGGGCAATTCCTCGCGCAAGAGTTTCCCGTCGCCGTCGCGGTCGGCGAATCGGAAGATCCGTTCTAACTGCTTTCCCAACTCGGAATCATCCGTCGGCTCCGCGGGTTGCGGTGCCGGATCGGATCTCACCGTGACCGCAGGCACCGGCTTGCCGTCGAAAATGGCGTTGAGAATCGCCCGCAGTTCAAGATAGACCACGGAGGCGTCGTTGTAGGGAAGTCCGCTGGATGAGCGTTTCATCGTGCGAGCGTGCGGGAGGTAGACACCGGCCACGTTTCGTTTCAGGTCAACGAACGGCTGGCATCCGAACGCGCCGCCGGAGGAGGCACGCCAGGCCTTGCCCGTTTCGGCATCCACCACTTCCAGCCAGGAGCCGATGCCGTACGGCGTCTCGGCCATGTGTGGATCGAAGTCGATGTACGCTTGCCACGGATGCCGGCGGATGGGGACGTCGCCCGACTGATTGGACAGCATGGTTTTCACCGCCTCTTCCGAAAGCACCCGCTTGCCGCGGAAGACGCCTCGGTTCAGGACCATCGTGACGAAGTTGCCGTAGTCGTCGATGCAGGTCTCGACGCTGCCGGCAACATTTGGATTCTTCGTCTGGCCGAAGGCGTAGTACGTCGTGCTCTTCATTCCCAATGGGCTACCGATCTTCTCTTTGAAGATCTCGACCCAGGGTTTCCCCGTGGCGACTTCGGCGATCCGGCCGGCCACCTGCATGCCCAGGCCGCTATAATAAAGTGCCCTCCCCGGATCGTACGCCAACGGCACCTCGGCGATCTTGTGCACCGCTTCTTCGAGCGTCAGCCGGGTATCGCGATGATACGTCGGTTGATCCGGGAATCCGTGGGTGTGCGAGAACATCTGCCGGATCGTGATATCGCCCTTCTTGCCCGTGAATTCCGCCAGGTATTTCGACGCCTTGTCATCGAGACGGATCGTCCCCTGGTCCACCAGCGCCATGATCACACCGCCGGAAATCCATTTGGAAGCCGAGGCGATGGGGACGACCGTCTCGGTGCTGAAGGTGCCGAACGCCTTCCGGTAGATGACCTGATCGCCTTGAATCAGGATTAGCGAGCAACCGCCGTCCATCCGGGAGAGCGATTTCTCCAAAAAGGCGTCGACCGGAGCGAAGTCATACGCCTCGGGCTTGGTTGCGGTGGCTCGCTTTCCGGCCTTCGCGTCGAGCGCGTGTTCCTGCCTGCATTGTCCCTGCGATGAGGCCCGGAGTCTCTTCGCCCTGAGCCAGTCCAGGGCTGCCAGGTCTTTCTTCAGGTACGCGTCGAGGAACGCAATCGTGGCCTCGGCGATCCAGCCGTGATGGCGCGGGTCGCGCTCCCTGGCGGGGTAGTACGGCACGGAATCGGTGAATGCGTTATGTTCCGCCCCTTCGATATCGACCAGATACTTGTCCCTGACAGAAGCCTGATCGTAGGCGGACCGGCGAAGATCGGGATTTGCTCTTACCTGCGGCACCCAGCGGAAATCCTTGGTCCCCGTCACAACCAGCAGGGGAACATCCGGATCGATGGACTTCCAAGACTGTTCGTGCAATCCAAGCCGGCCGCCGCCAGCCGAGGCGAAAGGAACCTGGGGCGACACGGCAACGCACACTTTGAATCGCCGGTCGATCATGGACGCATTGGGCCGGCCGGGCAGATTCAGCCTCAGTCCACACATGGCCGAGCCGGCACACTGGCCGGCGGCGGCAATGCGAGTGCGATCGATGCGCCCCTTGAGCAGGTCTATATCCAAAGTGGCGGACAGCAGTTGGTCGAGAACGAAACGCATATCGGCCGGGCGGTCCGTGTAGCTGCTCGTATCGCCGAGGGCTCTCAGCCCCCGGTCGGTGATCGCTTGCCGATCCCCGCCCGGATGGGTCAGGAAGACGGCGATGTAACCGCTTTGCGCGAGCGGCCGTCCCAGATAGCCGAACGCCTCCCGCGACTCGCCGCCTCCGTGGGAGAACACGACGAGCGGAAACGGCCCATTGCCATGCTTGAGGTCCGGGGCGTAGATGCGTATCGGTAAGTTCCGGTTCCGCGAGGTGTCCGTCCACGTCGTGTCCTCTGTCGCCACGGTCAGACTGCCGCTTGCCGGTCGATAGTCGCGGGTTTCGCCGGCAGCTCCTTCTGCCCCGACGAGTGGCGCAAAACCAAGCGCCACGACGATCAGCCGCGCCACAAGCAGCCTCCCCGAGCCCCCCGACGGCTGTCCTGCAAATCCCTTCTGATTCGACGTTTTCATTCGTTCTTCCTCCAGCTCAACTTCGCCTCGCCCTCGCTCAATTCATCGATTCGGTGCGAGCGAAGGAATGACTTAGCCGTGGCATCCTGCTTCAGGTACGCATCCCAGAAAGCCGTGGTGGCCGATTTGACGTAAGCCAGATGGTTGGGGTTGGCCGGCCCGGCGTTCCTGTAATTGACGCCGCCGCCGATTCCGCCGACATCGTGATGCGCGTCCTCGACGTACAGCAAGTACTTCTCCTTGGACGACGCGAGGCGGAAGGGATCCAGCCGCCAGTCGACGGGGTCTCCATTGCGGCCCCAATCGTTGGATCCGGTGACCGAAAGGAACGGGCGCGTTAATTCATTCCATGATTTGTCGTCGAGTTGGGGCCCTTTGCCCTGCGGCGAGATCAGCACGAACGCTTTGGGACGCGCGTCAATATGGCTGGCCCTTGCACCGCCGAAACCGACGGTGGTGGTTCCCGCCACGAGTTGCGCCGTGTGGGCGCCAAAGGAATGTCCGCCGACGCCAATGGTCTTCTTGTCCATCTTTCCCGTCAATCCCGGGACCTTCGCCTCAATCGCGTCCAGCGAGTCGAGGATGAACACGATGTCCTTCGGACGGTTTTCCCAGTCAGCAAACACCTCCGCCGGAGGGCCGCCGGTCATCGATTTGCCCGTCAGGGCCCGCGAGTCGGAATGGTTCGCTTGAACACACACGTAGCCGTGGCTCACCCAATGCCTGATGAGCGGTTGGTAGTCATCCTTCGTTCCTGTCGCACCGTGTGCGAAGACGACGACCGGAAACGGTCCGGCGTCCTTGGGAAAGGTGACTCGCAACTGCACGTCCTTGCCTCGTTCTTCGTCTCGCAGGACCAGCTCGCCCAGCGGTTCGACCTGCTGCGCGCCGGCAGCGACTTTGTAGAGCTTGTCCAAGCCGGTCTTCGGTGCGGCCTGGGCTTCGTCCGGCGTTCCCGCGTCCGTTCCCCAGCGGGAACCGATAGATTCCCGCAATGCCTTCCGCTCGTTCTCGGAAAGCCGTCCATCGCCGTCGGTATCGAAGCGCTCCATCAGCTTTTTGAACGCCGATGCCCGATCGACTTGCTGCGCCTCCGACACAACACCGTTCAGCAGGCACCAACAAGCAGTTGCCAAGGCAAGGCACATCTGAATCAAGGGTTTCATCACTGGGGTCTCCTTGTGTCATTCTCCAAGGTCCGTACTCGCCCGGCAAACACTTTCAACTCCTGGATATCGAGGAAGCCATCGTTGTTGCCGTCGAAACGCCCAAACACCTCTCTTGTTCGGCCGGGACCGTGAAACATGATGACGACCGGCACCGGGCTCTTGCCGTCGTACTTCGGTGGCACATGGACGATGTAGCGACGGTCCAGGTCGCCGGCCTTCACCGCTTTCGGCGTGGCAGAGGGCGCCGTCTCCGCGCAAAGGGCCGTGGTTGTTCCGAAACACACAACCACCAAGCTCAGGAAGTTCTTCATGCCGGTAGATACAACGCGCGCAGGCGAGCGGTTACAGCAAGTTGGGATTAGGGAACCTCCGAAAACTGCTTTTCGGAATGGCGTTGAGGGTGGCGGTTCGGTTTTCGGGGTGGATGGATTCATGGTGGCTCCTTCCCTGGGTGTTCCTGTTGGTTAATCTTCCGCGGTTAGATGCGGGGTTGTCATCGGTCGCGGCTCGTGGCTTTGCCACCGAGCAGCAGGGCGAGGAAGGCATCGTCCTGATACCGGTCCTGCGGTTTGGCACATTGCCGGACGACGACCATCTTCCGCGACGGGATCACGTACATGCGGCACTGGCCTGCCCCGAGCGCGCCGGCCAGGTCCGGGCAACCGTCCCGATAGATAAACCCACCCCTGTCGTCCGATTTCGATTTCTGCCGCGGCGTGACACCGACGCCGCCAGGCTGATTCAACCAGAAGGTAAGCCCGTAGCCCGGGTTGGCCTGACACGGCTTGAAGCACTCCTCCAGCAGGTCTTTCTGCACGATCTGTTTGCCGTTCCACTGGCCGCCCTGGAGCAGCCACTGACCAAACTTGCCCCAGTCGCGGGCCGTCAGGTGCGCCCCGTTGGGGATGTGCGGGTTGCCCGAGGAATCGTGGACCCAGTCGGCAATCTGCACGCCGATCGGATTCAGGATGCGCTCCTTCAAGTAGTCCAGCGGCGTCTGCTTCTTCGTTGCCAACTTGCGCTTCATGATCTCACCCAGCGCGTAGAAACAACTGGGGCCATACTGGAACCGCTCGCCGGGGCCGATCACCGCCTTGAGGCCGACCGCGTGCTTGTAGAGGTCGGGCGCAAGCGTCGCCCGGTCGTGGCCCTGGAGGTTGATGAGGTCTTGCGGCAGACCGGCTGTGAGGTTCAACAGGTGCCGCTCCGTGATCCTGCTCTTGCGCGGGTCGTCCTTCCACTCGGTGAGCGTCTTGCAGGCCGGCTCGTCGAATGACTCGACCAGCCCGTCCTCGATCATGGCGGCGACAGCGGGGCCCCAGAAACTCTTTTGGTGGCGCTGTGCAGGTGGGTGGCTTGGGCGGCGGCGTGGCCGTTGTCATAGCGCTCGAAGACGACCTTGCCATCGAACATCACCAGCACGGCCCGGCCGCCGCTATTGGCCGCGTAGTCCGCCGCCTTCTTGTAGTTCTCCTCGGAGGGCGCAACCGGTTTGCCTGCAGCGGACTTCTGCGGCGCGGGTGCGGGCGTCGGCGGCTTGCCACGGCCTCGCAACTCGGTCAGCGCCTTGAACTCCCCCGCCAACATCGCGCCGCTGCGGTCGGCATCGAGCCGCTCACAGATTCGGTCGAACACCTCGGGCTGGTCCTTGTATTTCCCCTGGCCGAATGTGGCGAGCTTCTTGAACTCGTCCTTGTTCAACTGGCCGTTGCGGTCGGCGTCGAGCCTCTGGAACGCGGCTGCGGGGTCGCGCTGGCGGCCTGCGCCGGGTTTCGTCTCATCGTCGGCGGCCCAGGCGCTGACGCTCAAGGTCAGCGCGACCGTCAGGATGGGTGCGATGGAGTGTCGTTTCATGGTGTGGAACCTTTCTTTTGCTCGGTTGTCGGTCGTTTCAGGTTTTAGTCTTCGCGTTTCAGATGATGCACGAGACCGAGGGGCGGCTAGCCAGTAGTTTCTAGGACTTTTTGGAATTTGAGCGACGCTCCCCTCGGGGCATCATGCAGGGTGGTTACATCATTCCTGACATGGATGCCCTAAAGGAGAGCGTCATGGACGATGGTAGAACGCTTGGCTCGATCTGGCAATCGTTGTTGCGGGAGTTTCAGCCGGAATTCACCCAAGGTGGTTGGGTGCGGTTTGTGGATTGGATCACCGGCACGGTCCTTTGCGACGAGGAGCACACCGTGACGCAAATCCTCACGTCGGTTGGCTTGGAGTCGCGATGGCGGGCGGTGGAAGCCTTTGTCGAGTACGGTTCCTGGGATCGCCAGGCCGTCGAACGACGGTTGATGCGTGTGATCGACGAGGTTCGGCCCACGCATCTTGGCGGATATCGGGTGATGGCGATCGACGACACGAAGGAGCATCGAACCAGCTCGGACGTGTGGGGGACGTGCACGTTTCACGAATCGAGCGCTCGCAGCCCCAACCGGGCGGAAACGGTGCGAGCCCACAACTGGGTTGCCATGGGGCATTTGACGCCGGGCAAGCCGTGGACGTATTTGCCGTGCGCGGCGAGGCTCTACTTTCGCAAGAGTCACCTGCCGGTGGGGGAAGAATTCAAGACAAAAACGGCCCACGCCGTCGACATGCTTCGCGTGGTGGACGAAGAATCGGCGAGGCCCATTTTGGCTGCGTTTGACGGGGCATACGCGATGGAAACTGTGATCCGCCCATGCCTGAATCCTCCGGAAGGTGCCCGTCGCATCGACTTCGTCACCCGGTTGCGTCGCGACGCACGGCTGTATCACCCGCTGGTCAACGAGAAGAAGAACCCGAAGGGAGGACGGCCTCGCCAATGGGGGCGTCGCATGGCCTCGCCGCAGAATCACGCTAAGTGGGACGTCGATTGGCAAACCGGTCGAACGTACATTCACGGCCGTACACGCTCCTTTCGCTGCAAGCGCGTGCTCTGCCAATGGTCGGTCAGCGGTCCCGAGCACTTGATCTTCGCCTACGTGTTCGAGGTCCGAGGCTACCGCAAACCATGGTACGTGGTCACCAGCGCCATGCGACTGTCGGCGGCCCAGGTGGTGGCGGTCCAGGCGGCCCGCTTCCGGCAAGAAGACGGATTCCGCGATCACAAACAACGCCTGGGTATGGAGGAATGTCGGGCTTGGACCAAGGAGCCGGTGCTGCGCACGTTCCAGGTGCAAATGGTCGCCCAAAGTCTCCTTCGACTGACGCAGTTCCAACTCGACGCGACGTGGGGCGAGGCCACGTGGTGGCACGCGCCGGAGTGGAATCGCCGTAAACGTCATCCGTCGCTCCTCGACTTACGCCGATTGTTCCGGCGTCATCGCCCGAGGTGTTCGAAACTCTTGTGTCGCCTGGAAGAGATGCAAAAACCTCCCCAAGCCCATTTCCCCTGCGGCCGGGCCACCGCCCGAGCCGCCTAAAGTCCTAGAAACTACTGGCTAGAAGAGTCCAGTTGTACTTCGCCGATGGGTTGTTTTTTGGAGTCACACCGGCAGGCGTGTCGCGCAGGGTGCCGAGGCTCTTCATTTCTTCCGATGACAAAGCGCCATCGCCATCCGCATCAAGCCGCTGGAAGAGGCGGTCCAGCACGGCTGGATTCTCCTTGAGACGGCCCTGACCGAGTTCGCCGAGTTGCTTGAACTCGTCCTTGCTCACCTTGCCGTCCGCGTTGGCGTCGAGACGGCTGAACATACCCGAGGCCATCGGCCCAGCAGTGGTTCCGGGGTTGGACGGGCGTGACGCGGCGCCGCTGCTCGTGTCTGATCTGCGGCGCAGCAGGCGGTCGAGGAACGCGGCATCGCGAAAGCTCCTGCCCGCTCGGATATCCCCTTGTCGGACCACGACCATCCTCAGTGACGGGATGACGTAGAGCCGTTGCTTTCCGGCTCCGGCAGCCATATACAGATCGTCGGGCAGCCAGTCCGACGTCACCATATCCCCCATGTCGCGCTGCAGGATGGGGACCTGGCGGATGATCTCTTCAGGTACAGGCTCCTTCAGCCACCACGTGAGTCCGTACGCCGGATTCTGTGGCGTCCCGGTGAGGCACTCGGCGAGTAGTTCCTTGGCGATGATCTGCTTGCCGTGCCACACGCCGCCCAGCCGCATGAACTCGCCGAACTGCGCCCATTCGCGTGCGGTCATCGCAGCGCCGCCGCCGAGTTGCGGATGTCCGTCCGGGCAACGGATGCGCCATTCCAGCGTGATGCCCGAGGGCTGCAGCACGCGCCGGTCGAGGTATTGCTCGAAGGCCTGCTTGCCCAATCGCCGCTCAAGTGCCTCGCCGAAGGCGTTCAGATGGTAGGCTCCGTATTCAAATTGAACGCCAGGCTGGCCGGACATCGGCTTGGCAATGATCTCCTTCCAGGCTGGATTGCGTCCCCCTTCTCCGCGTTCGCCGGGCATCAGGCCGCTGGTGAGCGTGAGCAGTTGCCGATAGGTAATCTGCGACTTGAGCGGATCGCCCTTCCATTCGGTTAGCGACTCGCAGGCGGGGTCATCGAGACGAAGCAGCCCGTCCTCGACAGCCGCTACGGCAAGCACGCCGACAAAGCTCTTCGTGCCGCTGGCCAGCCCGTGTGCCTTTTCCTTTCCGCCGCCGTTGGCATATCGCTCGAAGACGATCTCTCCATCGACCATGACCAGGACGGAATAGCCGCCATGCGATTCGGAGTACTCCGCAGCAAGTTTGTAGCGGTCCCCCTGGGCTTGAGCGGCGAAAACATTCGCTCCGAGACCGCCAAGCAGGAGTGTCAATGAAACCGTGAGTGTGCCTGATGCCTTCATGAATGGTGATCCTTGTTGGTTGGCTTTTTTGAGTTCGGTTTCTATCGGCGGCTGATCTCGGCGAGACCGTTACTTCCTTCCCGTGCGGCGTCGGACTGAAGCCATTCCTTCGCCTTAACGTCGTCCTTGAGGCAGCCGTTCCAAAAGGCCAGAGTGAGCGACTGGCAGTGTTTGTAGATGGTCTTGGAGTTGGCGTCCCTGGCAAACTCTCCGCTGAAACTGCCGTGATGTCCGCCTTCATAACAGACGTGGTACTTGTCCCCGGCGGCGCTCAGATCGAAGGGCTCTTTCTTCCATTCGGGGCCTCCGCCGGTTGCGCCCCGGTCGCGAGTTCCCGTGAACGTCAGCATCGGAATCGTGAGGTCTCTCCACGAATCCTTCGTCAGTCCCTGCTGGTCACTCCCTTGGCCGGAATACTGAATGATTGCTTGGACCCGTTTGTCGCGGAAACTACGTTCTTTGCCGTCCCAGACAACCGTGGCCCCACCAACGAGTTGCGTAATGTATGCACCGGACGAGTGCCCCATCGCGCCGATGTGCGTCGCGTCGATCTTGTCTTTGAGCTTGGGCCGCAAGACCGTCATGTCCACCAACGAGTCGAGAGCCAACGAGATGTCCGCGACACGTTGCGTGGTCAGCCCTTCATTGCCCTTTGCATCGCGTCGGGACTCGAAGGGGTAGCTGGTGTGAAGCACCACGTAGCCATGGCTGGCCAAATAGATCGACGTGTCGGCAAACGTGTCGTTTCCGCCCCCGCTGCCGGCGCACAACACGATCAGCGGATAGGGCCCGCCGCTTTCAGGAAAGTAGATTCGCACCGCCATTTCCTTCTGCCAGCGCTCCGCGGGAATCGGGAATTCGATTTCACGAACTTTGTGAGACCCGGCCCCGGTGTGTGTGGCATCGGCGGCGCGCTTCTCCTGCTGTCGCAGACGCTCACGGGTCTCCTTGAGTTTCTCGGCATCGATCTTTCGCTGACCTCCCGTCTCACGAAATCGGCGAGGCAATTCCGCGCGCCGCGCCGGGTCGAGCTGATCGAGCCGATTGCCGCCCGGTTGTGATGCTTTGTTGGCAGCGGCGGGTTGCGCATTGGCCAAGCTATGGCTCGTCGCAAAAAAAGTGTCACATTGGTATGGACCGAGATTCTTGAATGGTGCATAACTCACCCGCATGAGCGGGGAAGGATACTCGACTTTTGAAGTTCGCATTCGCGCCGTGCAAGCTGTCGAGCGTGGATGGGCG
>Ga0307379_10014350_pt1 | contig 10215 bp, 10 predicted proteins | sample UN2MG_FD_202237 | JGI IMG/M metagenome (GOLD analysis project Ga0307379, IMG submission 202237) | Soil microbial communities from Risofladan, Vaasa, Finland - UN-2 | ecosystem: Environmental > Terrestrial > Soil > Coastal area > Acid sulfate soil | place: Finland: Risofladan, Vaasa | collected... | reverse complement strand
TGGCTCACAAACCTCCCCACCTCCGGCAGGTAGTACCGCGCGCCGAGGTGCATGAGGGAGGAGCCGGTGGCGTAGTAGCCGAGACTTCCCAGGTAGCGATACGGATTCGGCGTCGAGCCCGTTGCGCCCATGCTGTTGCCGAAGGCTTCGCATTGATAGGTATCGGTCACGGCTTGGTTGTCATCGAGCAGTTGGCGGGTGGTGCCCAGGCCGTCGTATAGATGGTGCCAATTGCCTACCCCATCGAGGTAGGCATAGACCAGCGCGTCATAGTAGGAATCCCCCTCCCATTCGTACCGCGCCCTGGTCGTGAACGTGTCCCCGCTCAAGGTGCCTTCTCTTACCGGCCGCACCCCGCCATATAGGTCAGGCTCCTCATGCCTACCACGCAGTTGCCTACTGTCCCGAACTAAGGTGTGTCCCCGGAGTTCCCCACTGGGAATTGCCGCGATTCAGAACCCTACCGACCCCAAAGGTGCAGCCATGGCCCAATATACAACCCTACCAGTAAACCCGCAAGGAAGCCCAAGAGCATGAGTATCGGCATCGCTGCACGCCAAGCCTGATTCATGCTAAACCTCTATATACAACAGGTTCTGCCCCGAATCCCGCTTCTCCTCGCTCACCAGGCGGTAAACGTTATCGTAAACGTACGACGCGACATCCCCGTTTGCCTCTGTCATCGTGGCGCGATTGCCGACCTCCTCGTACTGGAACTCGGTCGCGTACCCGCCGGGGAACACCGGGTAACCCACCAGCGTCAGCCGGTTGTCGGCGTCATACTGGTACTGGGTGACGCCGCCCTCGCCGTCCCGCAACCGCGTGCGGTTGTAGTTGGGGTCGTACTGGTAGCTGGCGCTGCGGTAGGTCGTCATCGAGCCGTACTTGCGCTCGACCGCGATCAGTTGATCGAGCTTGCTGTAGCCGCCGTAGCTGCCGTAGCGGTAGTAGGTGTCGCAGGTCCCGTCGGTCATGCGGCTGACGGGGTTCTTCGCGACATAGGTCAGGTTGACGTCGTCGGCGGTGCCGGAAATTAGGGTGTGTGTCCCCGGAATTGCCCCGGAATTGCCAATTAAGGTGAATTAAGGTGACTGTCCCCGTGATCCGTGGCGTGTACCTCGTGGGCCAATGGTTGGGATGAGCGACGGCCGCCAAGATTCAGAGTTGGCTCACCGTGTCCCCCGCGCCCAACCTCCACGTACTCCCCTGGATCGGAACCGGCCTGGCCGTCGCCCTCGGGCTCACCCTGGCCCGCGAGCGCTGGATCTGGTTTCCCTTCCACGCGATGGGCTTCGCGATGGCCAACACCTACACCGCCGGCAACTTCTGGTTCCCTTACCTGATGGCGTTCATCGTGAAAGCGTTTGTCCTGCGCTGAGGCGGCAATAGGCTCTAGCGCCGCACTCCCCTTCTTTGTCGGCTTGATCGTGGGCGACGTCATGACCCAGTGCTTGTGGTCCGTCGGCACCTCCCTCGCCAACGCCACCGTTTACCAGTTCATCTCGCAGCGGCGCTGGGTTCGATCACGATCGCGGCGTAGGGGCCGAGGTCGCGCACTGTGACACTGAGCCGGTTGCCGCCGACGGTGGCGCGCAGATGCACCTGGCGCCCGCTCACCGACGGCTTGGGGTAGGGGCTATCCAGGCTGACCTGCACCTCGTGCAGCGGGATGATCTCGGTGATCTGCCGCGCGTCGGTGGGCAGCGTCCACGCGACGGTGCGATTCGCCAGGTGGATGATGGTGCGCTCGGGCGCCGCCTGCTTCCACACCGTTACCTCGAGCGTGCGCGGCGCCTTCACCATGATCTGCCGCCGCGGCAGCATCGCCTCCACGAGCTCGGCCATCCACTCGCCGATGTGCTCGTCGCCGTGCATCGAGAAGTAGCGCCCGACGTCGCACGCCACATACCAGGCGCGCCCCGCGCCGAACTTTCCCGCCACCACCGCGGGCCAGTCACTCGCCGCCATCGGCAGCGGGTCTTCGGTTCCGCTGACTGAGCCTGCCGGGTCCACCTCCACGCGCCGTGCGACGATTCGTCCCGATGTCGCCACCCGCTGAAACACTCCTGACACCGGCCCCGGTTCCCCCGGGCGCTCCACCGCGAAGTGCCCCTCCACAGCGTCCTTCCACGTCACGCCCAACACATCACCCAGGCCGAAATCGTCGCGCCGCCGGCCCCGCTCGTCCCCTAGCGAGGTCTCGGCCGTGGCGAGAATCCGCCCGCCGCCGCGCACGTACTCCTTCACCGCGGCACAGAACCCATCGCTCAGGTTGGCGGTGTTGGGTAGGATCACCAGGTCGTATCTGGCCAGGTCGGCGGCGGTGGTTCGCTCCGCCGCGACGATGTCACAGGGCAGGTGCTCCTCGATCAGCAGGCGCGCCCAGCCGCTAAACTCCTCCAGCCAGCGCTGGTCGCCGCGGCCGAAGTACTTGCGCGTCGCCCACGAGAACACCAGCCCGATCTTCGCAGCGGAGACCGCGCCCTCGTCGAGGTCCGCATCCTGCATGTAAAAGTCGAAGGCGTGTTTCACGTTGGCGAGCATCCGCGGGGAGGTCGTCGTGTCGGGACGCGCGCCCACGCCGCAGGGCCCAAACGCCTTGCAGCCGTTCGCCTTGCAGGCTGCTGCGTACAGTTCCCAGGTCGCGCGCGGCACCGGCCAGTGCGCGAAGTGCACTGGGTGCTGGGTGAGCAGCATCCACGACGGCTTGCCTACCGCGTGCTGCCACCGCACGTTGATGCTCGTCGAGTGCAGGTCGCTCGTCGGCGCGAGGAACCGGTCGAAGCATTCCGAGAGGAACACGTCCAACGACGGCAGCCAGGCCTCGTCCTGCCCAAAGACGGCCCCCACGTAGAGCGGCGCGAAAGGGTTGTGCGCCGCGACGATCCCCCGCTCGCGCAGCACCGCCGACACATTCGCGATCACCTCCGCCGCGCGTGCGCACCGCCAGTCAATGAACTCCACCCAGTGCTCCTGGATGGCTTCGCGCGTGATCTCCCGCGTGCCGCAGATCCTCTCCAGCGCGGGCCGGCAGCAGTCGCACGCGCAAATGTCGCCATTGAGGAACATGTCCAAATGGAAGGCGTCGGGGTGATAGCGGTCGCACACCTCGCGTGTGATCGCCACGACCTGCTCGCGGCGCGGCGAGTTGAAGCACGGCGACTGCCACGCACCGCCCGCCAGCGCCTGCACGCGGCCGTTGGGCTGCGACGGGTCCGCCCAACTGGCGAGGGGCTGCTCGGCTCGCGCGGCAACTGGGTCGCACCCCAGGGGCATCGCGTTCCACTGCGGGTGCTTCGAATCGAGCCAGTTGGTGTAGAGCAGGATCTGCTTGCCCCGCGCGCGCAGCCGCGTCATCACGTCGCTAACGTAATCCCGGCCCTTGAGGTTGGGATGCTGCGGCAGGATGGCGCTCGGGTAGTAGGCGATGCCGAACTGGTTGGTCGCGTACACGGCGACGATGTCGGCCCCGGTGCCGATGAGTTCGTCGGCGATGCGATCTGGATCGTATCTGGAGAACGCGAGGGCCTGCTCGTTGAGGGCGTACTGGTCGTACCAGTAAATGCGCGAACGCCGGTTCATCCACTCCATCGTAAGGTCCCTTCGATCACCACTGCGCGGCGAAGTCGCGCATGGTCATGAACTCGATGCCGTCGGCCTTCATCGCACCCAGGAACTCGTCGAGCGCGCGCACCGCGGCCGCGCCTGGGTTGCGATGCAAGCAGGCCTGACACGAAAGGTTGCAGGTATCGGTGAGAACCACAAGCGCCACGCGCATCCTCCATTGAGTGATCGGATGAGGAGAGCAGAAACAGGCGCATTCTAGCCCTCATCTTACTGGACCGCAAGTCGGTCGAGGACTTCACGCATTGCGCCTGTCAGCCGTGGGGTCGCTCTGGAGCCGATGTCCGAGCACCATGGCGATCATATTCGGCTCATCCTTCACTCGACCGACTTCCGTGAACCCGCACTTCTGGTAGCATCTTCTGGCGGCCTCGTTCGCCTCGGAGACACTGAGCACGATTCTCCCCAGGCCGAGCTCCTGAAAGCCATACGCACAAGCCACCGCAACCGCGTCCGAGCCATAGCCGCGGTAACGGTTCTCTGGCCGGAAAATGTGAATGCCGAGCACCGCTTCCTTCCGGTCCGGGAGCTGCCTCTGCAGTATCACTTGTCCGACCAGATCCCCGGCTTCTGTGCAAAGGCCAAAGAAGAGAGTCGCCTCGTCCCTAGTCGCCTTGTAGAAGCAGCGTGCGTCTCGTGCCAATTCGAGATCAGAGTCTCGCCCAGCCAGCAGTACTTGGTCTTCCGACACGCGCCTCAGAGATACGCTCGCTCCGCTGATCGGCGGCCCTGCATAGACAGGCATCGTACTCCTCGTTTGTAGTGGATCAGCCCGTGACGCGATCTTTGCCGAGTGGGAATGGGAGCGCTGACGGCGCCATCCGCATCACCGATATGGCAGGGAACCCATAGGTACACGGTACTGAATGGAGCCCTCCTCGCGATAGTCCCAGTTCCCATATCGTATCCCATTCCCGAATCGCAAGCAAGATACCTGGCATGCTCCTTCCCTCCATCTTGGGCGGACGCTAGCAGCTGCGGGGACACGTGCGCTGCAAGCCGCGGCTTGGGCTGCAAGTGCCGATAGTAGGTCGCCGGGCTGATTCCCGCCGCTTGCAGCACCCCCACCCGGCACCCCGGGACCGGGATCATCTCCAGTTCCTGTCGCATGATCGCCATGACCTCGGCAGTCAACCTCAGCTCTCCGACAACTTTTCCAAAAGCCGGTTGGCGACCGTTAACTCGACTACCAGCGCCTTGAGCTCCGCCGTCTCCTGGGCCTGGCTATCCTGCTCGCGGCGCTGGCGGCCCAGGCGCTCCTTGCCCCCGGCGATGAACTCGCGGCGCCATCCATACAGCGTCGGACGCTTGAGGCCCCATCGCCGGCACAGCGCCGAGATCGGCTCCTTGCCGCGCAGACTGGCGATGACCATCTCCGCCTTCTCCTCCGCCCTTCGTCGCTTACCCATTCCCCTTCCTCACTGGCCTTTCCGGCCCCCAGTCGGGGCCATTTTCCGCCAGCGAGGACTAAGGTTGTTGACAAGGCGGCGTTTGAGTGGCACAATCACTATGGTCAATATGGTTCATATGGCGGTCGGAGAACATCGGTGAGGAAGACAGTGAATGCGGTGCGCGCCCGGGGCAACCTTGGGCAGATCCTGGAAGAGGTGTACTACCGGGGGGACCAGTACATCATCGAGCGCTCTGGCAAGGCGATGGCGGCGGTGGTGCCGGTGGAGCAGTTCGAGCAGTGGCGCAAGGAACGCGACGCCTTCTTCGAGGTCGTGGACGAGATCCGGGAGCGCAACCGGAAAGTACCGCCGGAGCGGATCGAGCAGGATGTTGTCACGGCGAGCCGGGCGGCTCGCGGGCGCCGATGATCCGCGCTGTGTTGGACGTCAACGTGCTCGTCAGCGCCCTCATCAGCCCGACGGGAACGCCGGCACGGATCCTGGACGCCTGGCGCGATGAGCTGTTCATCTTCGTAACCAGCGAGGACATCCTCGCGGAGTTCGAGCGGGTTGTGGCAGAGCCCAGGCTGTCGCGACGATACGGGCTGACTCCGCCGCGCGTGGCCAGGTTGATGCGCGGCCTCCGCCAATTCGCGGTCATACCCCCCAGCGCATTGGCGGTGTATGGTGTTGCCTCAGACCCTGATGACGATAAGTTCCTGGCTTGCGCCGTCGAGGGAGGCGCCGACTACCTGGTCACTGGCGACCATGGGTTGCTGGCGCTGGGCGAATACGAAGGCGTTCAGATCGTGTCCCCGACCGCCTTCGTCCAGATAGTGGATAGCCTCTAGCGCGCACGATTCGATCCTCGCGAGGCCGCAGGTGACCGGTCGCTCGGTGCCGCACCTTCCGCGCCATCCGTTTGCGAATCATGCTCTGCATGTGCACCCCAATCCGGGCGCGGTGCAAGAGAAAAGCGGTTCGCCGCTGCTTGCAGCGAACTCGCGTAATCCGACTACTTCTCCTGCGCCTCGAACACCTCCATCATCCGCACCAGCAGCTTGGCCAGGGTCGTCTCGTGCTTGGCCGCCAGCGCGCGCAGCCGCTCCGCCTGCTCTCCGCGCACGGGCCACGGTCGCCAGCGCGCCGGGGTCAGCAGCCGGCTTGTCTTGCGCACCTGTCCCGAGCACGGTCGAGGGAACGTTGCGCTGAGGGCGCTTCGTTTGGCGCCTGTGGTGAGCATCGTCGAACCGCTCCACGCCCTGGGGCTGCGGCTTCTCGGCTTTCGGCGCCTGGGGAGCCTGCGCAGAACCCTCGCCTGCTATCGCGACTTCTCCAACCACCACCGGCCGCATCAGGGGATTGGCAACCAGATACCGGACCGCTTGGCAACGGGAGGCCTCCCCGTGCTTCCCGCTGCGCTGACCGCGCAGCGCCTCGCCGTCGCCCGCGAGCAGTTCCTCGGCGGTCTGCTCAACTCATACTATCGCAAAGCAGCCTAGCTGACGCCGACGGCGCGCTGGCTCATAAGCGATAGTGTGCGGAGTGTCCTTGCGCGACGGCGCGCGTTTTCTCGCGGTCACAGCGGCCAGCTCACGGATTTGTCACCCATTCCGCCCCCTCAAGATCCCTCAGCATCATCCCCACTTTCGTGGCCAAACCAGCCGTCAACCCGTCTGGGGTTGGGCTGATGAGTTTTTGGACAGCACGGGCACAAATCCGGGGGTGAATCGCGATACAGGTGGGGTGTCCCAGCCGGTGCATTTTGACCACTCCCCCTCTTCTGGCGATAACGCTCACGCCTGGCCACCAGGGTCCGAATCGGAAGCGCTCCTCGCCGCGCCAGGAGCGCGTCCCTGCGGCCGACGTACCATCACCCGCACCCGCACCTTCGTCCGCCTGCGTCTGCGCCGGGACTGTTGCCGCATCAGACGCGTGCCGTCGTCCTCACCAACGCCCGCTCCCCGCGGGGCGGGTTCGCTCTTCATCCGCCAAGGACTGGTCGGTGCAGAGTACTAACGGCGGGGGTTTGGCGCCCAGATGGCTCATCGGCACCAAGCGGTTCCTGCCTTGACCTGGGTCCCCACGTGATTTGAGGTCGAGGGCACGCTGTCTCGTCAGGAAGTCGCAGTTTCCCGCTCTGCGTGGCCCTCGATGACCGCAACTTCCGCCGGCGTGAGGCCGTAGAGGCGGTAGACCACGTGGTCGATGAGCCGGTCGGTGGCGGCGAGGCGCGCCTTGAGGGGACTCAATCGGGAAAGGCTGATATCGAACTCGCGGCGCAGGTCGCTCTGGAAATCGCTGCGATGGGCGATACGGCCGAGCACTTTGTCGTTGGCCCGCAGGGCCGCCAGCAGATCATCGAGATTGCCATCGTGGTATTCGTGGATGCGCGTCTTCTGGCGGAGGTCGTCCGGGTTGCGGGCAATCTCGGTTTGCAGCCATTCCAGGAAGCGCCTAGTCTCTGTCTGCTTCTGCTTGTTCATCTCGATCATCTGCCCGGCAAGATGGGCAAGGAAATCGTGGACGACGTCGGACTTCTCCTCCGCGCCGGTGGCCCCGGGCGCGAAGGCAAGGAAGCGCCCTTCGCCGTCTTTCGGTAGCAGTGCTTCTATGCGCGCCAGAACCGTGTCAGTCGGGCCTGCCTGGGACATCACCCGTCTGTCGTATATCCGCTTCAACTCCCGACCCATCGCCGCCCGTTCCTTCGCCGACGTCGTGAAGTGTATGCGGCGGATGGGGAGGGCGCGTAGGCCGTCTAACGTAGCCTGTCGAAAGTCGTCCTTGGTTGCCGCGGCGTCCCGCTCCAGGTAGGCAAACGATAGCGCTCTACTGTTGACCAAAGCGAGCAGAAAGAAGAGGTTCCATTCTTTCTTCGCCAGGCTGAATACGTAAATGTCCTTCTTATTGGCAAACGTCTCAGACACCGCGGAGGCCATTAGGCGGTCCTGCCTGCTGACCAGACGACGGACAAGCATCCGCGGGCCAACAAAGACATCGAAAGACGCCGGACGCTCCGGCAGTGCCTGAGTGAACTGTACGAAGCCGGTCGCCACCAGGGGGTCATAGCGCCGCATCTCTCCAGCGAAGAATGGTTTCCAGTAGGGGCCCTGCTGGCGCTCCGCGAGATCTCCTTCACGTGGCAGTATGCCGCGGACAGACTGGGTCAATGAGCCAAGTGACACGACCCACGGGCGATCCTCCAGGCGACCCAACAGAGCCAGGCGGGCGGGATCGACAACCACGGTTCCCCGCCCGACGGACCATTGCGATTGCAGTGGGCGGTTGTAAACGAGTGCGCCCAGGTCCGCGACAGGCGAAGTCTTCGGGAAGGCAAACGCACTGGGCCTCCAGAGTGGCGTGGCAGGTTCGGCCCTTAGTGCGATTATCCCCGTGTCGACGTACGCGTCAGGGAAGACGTCGAAGGGCAGGTTGACGATCCATAGTATCGTTGTCCCGGAAAGTAACTCGGCGCGCAGGCCCGAATAATTGACGCCCGTTTGCCACGTTAGTGGGACGATCCAACCTGCGGTGCCTGACTCGCGAACAATTCTGAGCCCCTGGCCGACGAAAGCCACGAAAAGGTCCCCATTTGGAGCCGTCGCCGGACATCGCTGGGCGAGATAATTCTTCTGATCGCTGATTCCGTACGGCGGATTACCAATGACCGCGTCGAAGCCAGGATTCCCCCTGCGCCGGCCGCGCTCGTACCACACTTCCGGGAACTCGAGTTCCCAGTGGAAAATGCGGTGTTCCGCGGCGACCTTCTGCGCCGCCTGGAACCACGGCTTTGCGGCAAGCTCCTTCCAGTCCGCAGACTCCGCGCCCGCACTCAGCGCCTCCACCGCATCGTGATACTGTTGTTCCGCTATCGGCAGAGGCCTTTCTGGATGCTCGTGGACGCCCAGTAGCGATGCGGGCGGCACGAAATAAGGACTGAGCCACAGGTTGGCCACTTGACGGTAGGGATCGCGCTGCTCGTCCAGTGTCCTGTACAGGTAGTTCTTTTCGGCCTCCGATTCGGCGCTGACGGTCGGCTTCCCCTCGATCTCCGCCAGCATGTCCAGGAAGCTCTGCAGGTGTCGGCTTTGCAGGGTGTCATAATAGCCCAATACCAACTGCTGGCTGTCCCTATTGGTCTGCTTTCCACGCTTGTCAAAGATAGGAGGTTCCTTGGCCAGGTCTTTCTGTATCCACGCGCCGATGAGCGAGTTCCCGCAGCGCAGGTGGTGATCGAGGAACGAGAGTGCACGGTCTTTCTGCACGGTATGCAGCCAAAGGGAGAGCTTCGCCAACTCGACCGCGAGCGGGTTCATGTCCACCCCGTATAGGCAGCGCTCGACCACCTGGCGCTTGTAGTAGAGCGCCTCATCGCCGTCCGCCTCATCGGTCGGCAGGTGGTTGGGATCGGTGAGTATGGCGTCGGTGATGAAGTCGGCGGCCCCCACCAAGAAATGGCCGCTGCCCATCGCCGGATCGAGCACTTTGAGATCGAAGTAGGGAGCCAGCAGTTCGAGCTTTAGGCGCTCTATCGCTTCGCGTTCGGCGCCGGTATCCACCTCCGCGCCCCGCTCGGCGATGGCCTTCTCCAGCTTCGCAATCTCTTTCTCGGCTTGTGGGCGGCGCTCGGCCACTTGGCGGGCACACTCGTCGGTCAGCGGCCCCAGGGTGTTCTCGACGATATAGTTGACGATGTACTCGGGGGTGTAGTACGAGCCGGTCTGCTTGCGCTCGCCGCGGTCGGTAAGCAGGTAGACCTGGCCCGGGTCGTAACCCTTGCCGCCATAGCGCTTGGCCCAAGCCTTTTGCGCTTCGGTGGCCTGGGATTCAGGTAGGACCGAGAGCCCTTTGTCTTTGGGGGCGCGCTTGGCCTCGATCATCGGCTCGGTTGCCAGGTGCGGGCGCATTTCCAGCAGGCCTTCGTAAATGCTGCCCAACTCGCGCACGCCAAGCTCCGAGTAATCCACAAAGCCTCTGGCGGCGCCCCGCTGGCTCGGCGCGTCGCGGGCGAGCAGGTCGACTGCCTGCGCGAGGTAACAATCGGGCAGCCGGATTTTCGCGTCGTGCAATAGCCTATAGTTCAGCCATTTTTGTAGGCAGAAAGTGAAGGGGCAGAACGTGAGAGGTCTATGCCCTCGCGCGGCCAAGGGTTGTTTATTCGAACATCCCAGCCGACGAGGTCATAGCCCATGTCACAGCC
>Ga0307379_10014349_pt1 | contig 10216 bp, 7 predicted proteins | sample UN2MG_FD_202237 | JGI IMG/M metagenome (GOLD analysis project Ga0307379, IMG submission 202237) | Soil microbial communities from Risofladan, Vaasa, Finland - UN-2 | ecosystem: Environmental > Terrestrial > Soil > Coastal area > Acid sulfate soil | place: Finland: Risofladan, Vaasa | collected... | reverse complement strand
GGGAAGCTTGTCTATGGTCGCGGACCGCAGAATCTGCCAAGACTCCAGGAAGTGATCGAACCATCCGTACTCGGCGAGTACCTGAACGTACTTATACAGCTCCCTGGACTTCTTCTTGATATTGGAGCGGAACTCTTTGAGAGCTTGTTCGTTGCCCAGGTCGGTAACGATGCGGACACTCAGCGGCGGCAGGCTGTTCTTCAAAGCACCGACAAATACGCCCGCGGTTTCCCAATTTGCCCCGGATGCTTGGAACAGGGAGTACAGGGCTTCTCGCATCTCAAGGGACTGAATCAACAGCTCGCCACAGGCCTGGTTGCCGACCCGGACCTGAAAGCTCTCCGTGCTTCCGGTCTCGCCGGCTTCCCGAAACAACATTTCCCTTTCAGCGGAGGGTAGAAGGCTGAATGCCGAAGGAAGTTTCATCTCCGGGATACTTCTGGTCGGAAATCCGCTGCCGCCGATGTCGTACTCGTAGCAGTCACGGCAGAGGATAATCTCTCCCACGAACGCCCCTGATTCGGTTCCGGCACAGGAACCGGAATCGATCACCAGATCGGGAGAATATTTTAAGCATCCGGCCACAGTCGCGGCAGCCGCCCTGGCCTTGGCCGGGCCGGACTCGATGGCAAACACGTCGGCATTGCCGGCAACGCCCCGAGCCGACCGGCAGCCGGAGACGGGTTTGGCATCCCTCAGTGATAAAACTTCCCTGCAGGCGTTGAACTCTACAGGAAAGGGACAGATCAGAAGCAATTTCACCGCCATACCCCCTGATCTCAGAACCCTATATCCACAACCGGAGTGCAGTCAAGGCGGCGCCATAGGCACCCACATTTCTAAGTTCGCTCAATCTACAGACTTCCGCCTCAGCACCATCAGAGGCGAATACTTCCCCGATCGCCGACTCAAACGGTACAACGATTCAGGCTCTCCCGGCACCGGGCCACAATCCCGGTCACATCGGGATCGCGGTTAGGTCGCAGGGAAACCGCTTGCGGTTGCTTGTCGACACGATCCACGCGGTGTTTCAGATGCAGCATCCAGATTGGACAGCTATCCTTTGACACCTCCCAGCGTCATTCCCTTTATGATCTGTCGTTGGGCGATCAAATAGATCACAGAAACCGGAATGATGCCGATAAACACGCCCGCACTTATCAGTGTCGGAAATGTGCCATATTGTCCTCGAAGCTGGGCTCGGGCGACAATAAGCGTCTGCATTTTCGGGCTCTGCAGGATCATGATCGGTAACAACAGGTGATTCCACGCCCAGGCGAAATTAAAAAAATCCTGCGGCATCTGGTGAAGGTTGGTCGGCCGCCTCCGGGGCTGGATCAGAGCTTCGTGTAATTTCCAAACCGTATCCCAACAACAATCCGTGTATCTGGTTCTTGATGGATACAATCGATCGTATCAGAGTCTGCCGCGCCTTCAGATCCGCCTCAGCTCCTCGCTCCGCTGCGAACACAGCTTCGCCTCAGGCAGCATATCCTTTTCCAGAAACTCCGCGATGGTCTGCGCATCATGGCGGTCTGTCTTTTCCACTGACTCATTCACCACCTTGAACTTCAGCGTGTTGATCACCACCACAGCAAATCCTTCTCGTTCCACCACATTCTTGAAATACCGGTTGTTGCCGGTGGACTCCACCGCCACCTTCACCTCATGCCCGTAGTGCCTGTACTTCTGCAGCACCTCGATAAATCGCTGGTAGCCCTCCGGGTAGATGGAAAATCGGGCATACTTTCCTTCCCCATCAACCAGCCGAAAGAACACCGTGAACTGCTTCTTGTGCAGGTCCACTACAACACTCACCTTCCTCATCTCTGCCTCCTCATCCTCTTCATTCGAGACAGAGCCTGTGCGGTGGATCGTTGCCACTCTCCTATTCGACCTCGCAGGTCATAGAATGCTACAGTTACGGCTCCTCATTCTCCTTGCCGGCCTCGTAGGCCAAAAAACATGACGAACAGTAACCTGTCTGTCTCGAACCTTCGTTCAAGACAGTCTATCCGATCCACCTTCTCCATACGACTTTTTATCATTCCTCCTTGGATGTCCTCAAACCTAGAAGTACTTGCTATCTACGTCCAAGAGGTCCGCGGGGTTGCAGACCATGATGGTGTTAATGGATTCCCTACTGATGTCACGTTTGACCATCATGGGAACGACATTGTTAAGAATGTGGGCGTACCCCCACCCGCCATACCTCACAAGATCCGTCTTGAAGCAGACATCCTGGGAAATAAGTATGCGCTTTTCGTAGCCGCTCCTGACCAGTTCGGCAAGCGCCGCCACGCGGTCCATGTCGCTGTCCATGCGAAAGTCAGCGGAATCGATGTAGAACTCCTCGCCAATATGATCGAACTCGGCATATGCACCGCGATCCATGATCGCCTTTATATAATCCAAATGGATCTTGGCGTCGGTGTGGGAAATAATGACTTTATCCGGCCGGACGCCGCACTCCTCCAGAAGGTCCAGGACCGCCAATCCGTTTGGTTCGTCCGTGAAACCCGGTATTGTGGGGACGGCCTGCACGTGGACGGATATCGGCAAGCCGCTCTCACGGTGAGCCTGAGCCGCCACGCGGAGGGACTTACACTCCCAGTCTTCTATGGATGGCCTGATCCCGATCTCGCCGATGATGCCAGGTCGGACGCCCGTGTCACCCACACCCAGACGGATCTCTTCCAGCACCGTTTGCACGAGCCTTTCTTCAGTCTCGTCAATGATCGTGGCGGGCAATGCGTCATGTAGGTAGAATCCGCAACCCATGACGACGCTTATACCCGTAAGGTTTGCCAGGTTCCGGATCGCTAGGGGCGAACGGCCGGTGCCGACGCTCGATTGGTCCACGATGGTCTTGCCACCTGCATTCTTAAACTCCAACACCTCAGCCGCCGTCAGATCTGGGTCCGAGAGGATCAGGTTGTCTTTCATCACCATGGGATTGCGTCTCAGCGCACCGAGTCGACGCATGCTGACCGGCTCGTCCAGCAATGCAACCTTCGTCGCTTCCATCGATGTCTCACATGCCCATCTGACATCGATGAAGAAGTGCTCGTGCGGCAAGGTAACGCCCAGCGCTTCTTTCGCTACCGGGCCACTGACAGTCATCACAGCCATGGGATGAACTCCTTGGACTTCGGTCAATATTCCACCTAAACCTCCTACTTGACCGCACCGACAGTCAAGCCCTTGATCAGATGCCTCTGACCGATCAGGTAGGCGATGAGGATCGGCAGCATGGAAATGAACAGCCCCGCGCTGAGCAGGGGCACGCTGAGGTCGTTCTGGCCCCGGAAGAGCATGATATGCACCATCAGCGTCGTCCGGTTCGACCTCGGCAGGATAAACAGCGGCAGTATAAGGTCGTTGAAGAAGTGCAGCGTGTCGATGACGGCGACCGTGGCCACCGCTGGCATGGCGAGCGGTACCATCAGGCGCCCGACGATCTGCCCGTGAGTGGCGCCGTCGATGCGCGCCGCGTCGAGCAGCTCGTCCGGGATGCCCTTGAAGTAGGCCGCCAGCAGGTAGACGGAGAGGGGCAGGCCGAAAGTGGCAAACGCGATCATGAGGCCCCAGTACTTCCCGACGAACTGCAGGGTGATCAGCGTCTGGTACAGGGGAAACAGGATGGTCTGTACGGGAAGGACCAGCGTGCCGATCACGAAGACGAAGATAACGTTCCTGAAGGGCAGGCGCATCTTGGTGACCGCATAGGCCAGCGCGAGGGCGAGGACCACGCAGATCACCACCCCGCCGGCAGTGGTGATGATGGAGTTTAACAGCGCGCGCCAGAGGTTGAAGCGGTCGAAAACTTCGGCGTAGTTGGCGAGGTTCAGCTGCTGCGGCAGGCCGAACATGTTCGACACGTACTCGCGCCTGGTCTTGAGAGAGGAGACGATAACGAAGTACACGGGATAGAGCGCCGCGAATCCGAAGAGTCCCAGAAGTATCGTGATCCATACCTGGTTAATCCTACGTCGTAGTAGGTCCCTGGTCATCTCTTCCTCCCTTCGCGCGGCCCCTTGCGGCCTGCCCTCTCCGCACCGGACAGGTACATGTAGCGGACCTGGAACCCGGAGATGACAGCCACGAACAGGAAGAGCACCAGACCGATGGACGTCCCGTACCCCGGCTCCATGAACTTGAAGGCAACCGTGTACACGAGGTAGTCGGGCAGCATCGAGGCGAATGCAGGCCCGCCCTGCGTCATGGAGTGGAGGTACGGGAACATCCAGACCAGCATACCCGCCGTGCAGATGATGGCCCAGTAGCCCATCACGGGCCTCAGCATGGGGATGACGATGCGCGCGAGCCTCGTCCAGAAGCCAGCCCCGTCGATGGCCGCCGCATCGAAGATCTCTTCGTCGATCGTGGCCATCCCGGCCAGGTAGGTGACGATGCCGAAGCCGAAGATGCTCCAGAGCACCACCGCGTCGACGGTCCACAGGACGAGGTTCTTGTCGCCCAGCCAGCTGGGATAAAAGGCTCCTCGGCTGATGCCCCTCAGCACTGCATTCACTGGCCCCTGGACGTGCAGGATCTGGCGCCAGATCAGGCCGACGATCACGGGCGAGATCGTGTAGGGGAGGAAGAACACAATCCGGAAGAACTGCCAGCCCGGCGTGCGCTGGTACACGAGGAACGCCACCACCATCGGCAGCACGATCCACAACGGCAGGGTCACCGCGATCTTCAAGGCGTTCACGAAGGTCTCCTGCACCATGGGGTCGCCGAGCATCCGCGCATAGTTGGCAAGGCCGACGTAGTGCGACTCCGTGCCTGTCCACTTGCGTAAGCCGTTGAAAATCCCAAGGCACAGTGGCCAGTACTTCAACACCAGGATCAGCACGATGCTCGGGATAGTGAATAGAGCTCCCCACAGGTATTCACTGCGGCGCTGTGAGACCCCCAGGGCTCTCGCAGGCCGCTCCCGGGCCTCCGTTGTAAGACCAGGGGGCACCTTCCTTGTTTCCTCTTTGCGTATGGTTTTACCTCGCAGGATTGCACCTCCTCTCGCATCCCGCGGATCTGCGTAGCGGGCTGTAAGACCCCGAGAAGTGAAGAGAGTACACCCTCCCGCAACCGGTGACCGGGTGCACCCTCTTTATCGTCAGGGGTCGCGAGACCCTATTTTAACTTCTTGTCCCGCGACTGGTCGAGCGCATCCTGAAGCGACTCAGTCCACTCATCGATGGTGATGTCACCCGTGCCGTACTGCGTCCAGCCGCGCGCCAGCGCGTCCAGCTCGCGCGAGGTCAGCAGAAGTATAGCCTGGACCGTGTTGTTCTGGATGATCTTCTGGATCTTGGCGAAGTTCTGAGAGTCGCCGGCGATGCTTCTGTCGAACTTCTTGTTGCAAGGCTGTCCGCCGGCATGCTGGAGGAACAAGTTTCCGCCTTCAGGGCTCACCAGGAACTTGAGGTACTCCCAAGCTTCGTCCGGATGCTTGCACCATGTGGTGATGCCGTGCGAGAACCCTTGGAAACCGCTGAACTTTTTCATCATGGAGTTGCTCGGATCTACGGCCGGCCACAGCATGACGCCGACCTTGTCCTGACCCAGCGCATCCTCGTACTGTTTCCAGTTCGCCACATCGGAGATGATGCTGCCGATGAACGCGGCGCCCCCGCTCGAGAACAGGTCAAGCGCGTCGGGGATGCCCTGAATGGTCGGCCAGCCCTCCTGGAACCATCCCTTGTCGGCCATCGAGGTGAGGAGCTTCAAGCCGTTCTGCATCCGGGGATCGCTCCACGGGATCTCACCTCGTCCCATGTCCAGGATGTCCTGGTCGCTCTTCCAGAAGTTCTTCTGGACTTCCGGCCAGTCCCAGACCAATGGAACCTCCCTACCTGCCATGGCCATGGCGGCCTTGCCGGTCTTCTTGACTGCCTCGCAGGCCCTGCCGAAGTCGTCCCAGGTTCGCGGTGGGTTATCGGGATCCAATCCGGCCTGTCTGAGGATGTCCTTATTGAAGTACATTACATTGCCGTTGTAGCTCATGGGCAGCATCAGCAGCGGGCCACTGGTATCCATGTACCGGTACATCATATTGTAGGCAAGCAAATCGTCGAACACCTCGGGCTCAGACTCGAGCTTGTCGTTGAGGGGGACATAGGCGTCCGCCGTATCGTAGACGTACATGAGCTCGTTCATCGTCACGTCCGGGCCGGACTTGGTGGCAATAGCTGCCCCGTACTTCTGGTTATAGTTATCGTACGGGGTCGGCTCGTACTCGATCAGGATGTTCGGATGCAGCTTCATGAACGCATCGTTGATTACCACGAACGCTTTCTCTACCTGGGCGTAGTTCATCACCCGGATGGTGACCTTCTCCTCGTCGCCGCTAGCCATCAGGATGACTGGTGAAACCACCAGAAAAACCAAGAAAAACATGAGCACTCTTTTCATCTTCACTGTTCCTTTCTTTTTTTTCATCATCTCTTTCCTTTCTTCGCTCTCTTTGCGTGCCGCACCACGTCGGCACTTTGCGCCCTCACTCCGTGAGGATCACTTCAACTCTAAGAATCGTTTTTTCCGTCGCCGCCTATCACCTCCTCTTGATCCGCCCGCTTGCTCAAAGCGCCTCCCTTAGTGAACTGATCAGCTTCGAAAGAGAGAGCAGACCATCCTCTATCACGATGAAACCTTCCTCGATACGATTTGAGCCGACCCTCGGATGCCCGAAGAGGCTTACATCCAAATTGATGCCGGTGCCGGGAAGGAACTCAGCCTTCGAGTTCTCATCCGGGTAGGGAGACTCTGCTTCGGACAGGCCGTTGCCATGGATAGGGGGATACAAGTCGTACTGCCCAAGCCCGTTGTCGCGGAAGTAATCCCTGATCTTACGCACCACCTCACCCTGCACCGCGCCAGCCCGGATGCTCTTGACCCCCAGGTCCTCAGCCCTCACCAGATGGTATATGAACTCCGCCTGCTCCCCGTTCGGCTTGTGGTTGGCCACAAAAGGCCATTCGTCCGAAGCGATATACCCCTCATATTGCACCGCCAGGGCATACATGATCAGATCATCTGCTTTAATTATCTTTTCGGTGGGGCGACCCACCACGGTGTTGGTTCTTTCACCCGAACCGAACACTGAAAACACAACATGCTCTGCTCCGGCATCTCGGGCAGCCTTCTCTCCAATGGCTGCAGCTTGTATTTCGGTCAAACCGAGGATATCTGCATCCAGAACAGCCTTGTAGCCGATATCGCAGATCTCCCAGGCTTGTTGCAGCATTTTAACTTCAGCCGGTGATTTGACAAGCCGCAGCGTGTACAAATCGTCATCTCCGTTTTGGATCACCGCATCGCCGAGTATCGAAACGAGCCGCTCGTACAGCACGACGGACATGGCATCGATGCCCGAAATTTTGATCTTCAGATTTTTCTTGCTCTTACTGATTTCTTTTACCAGCTCTTCGATGGTAGTAAACTGTATGTTCGTGAAATCCACTTCTTCCGGTACATAAGACATTCCTACTTCCCTTACCAGACGAATGTCCTGCCAGGCGGACATTTCCCGGGCAATATGCTCACATTCCGGAGAAACGAGCAGCACCGGATCAGTATCGATTCCCACAACGAGTATACCCCGCTCGAATATGGGCCAGTAATTGGAAACGTAGCGCAGGTTCTCTCTCCTGTACTCATCTCCATAGATTACAAAAATATCGATGTTTTCCCGTGCCATTACCTTATGCAGTCTGTTGATTCTGCTTTGAAACTCGCTTTCAGGAAGTCTGCCCATTCTCCTTCACTCCTTTATCTGCTGTTTCTGATGATCCTGCCGGGTAGCCGGTCATGGAATATTCGGTTGTCGATAATGAGCTGCCCGTTGATCAAAAGATACTCGACCCCCGTCGACAATTGCGGTCGTTCTGCAAAAATATTCGGATAGTCTTTCATGGAAGCCAAATCAAAGACGACCAGGTCTGCGTATGCGCCCCCCCGCAGATAGCCCCTGTCGCTCAGCCCAAAAATTTCAGCAACCTGCGATGTAAACCGCTCAACTGCATTCTTCAGGCTTATCGTTTTTTTGGTATTTACGTAACGATCAACGATCCGGGGAAACGTTCCGTAGGCGTAGGGCATCGTTCTGCCGTCGCTCTGAAATATGGCATCAACGGTGATGGTGCACATGGGATCTTCGATCATTTTGTCGAAATAACTCATATCGCCTTTGTCATCGATACAAGCGCCTACACCGGCCATATACATGATGGCGCTGCCTTTTTCTTCAAGTAGAACCTCTCTGAAGGTCTGATATTTGTCGATCCCTCTTTCCCGACCGATTTGGATGAAATTCTTGCCGATGCTGTCCTGGTTGCCGGCACTCAACACAAAAAGATTTTCCCAGCCCAAACATCTGACGAAGTTGTCAGTCCATCCACTCCCTTCCCAGGAGGGCCACTGGGGGACATAACTCTCCAGATAATCGATAACTTTATCGAAGAATGAATCGTCCTGAATATCCTGAAGAAACTGGGCCACCCCTTTCTCATAAGACCAGGGAGGCAGAAGCGCCATAATCGTTGTACTTCCCCCGCAGTAGGCGAGGGAATCATACCCGATCCGCACGCCACGTCGATCGGCTTGATGCAGCAGGGCAAGAACTTGATCTATTTTAGGTCCGTGGACAACTCCAAAAGGACCAAGATGGGAGCACTGTACTCGAACTCCTGTTCTCTCTCCTATCTCGATGGCCTCTTGCACTGATTCGATGTACGTGTCGCTGTAGCCTCTCAAGTGAGAAGAATAGAGTGTGTTGGGATAGTCCTTTAAAATGTTGGTTAGCTCGACAAGTTCATCCGTGGTAGAGAAAGTACCGGGCATGTACATGAGACCACTGGACATGCCAAAAGCCCCCTGGTCCAGACAGTTCCTCAACATGCGTATAAGGTTTTCCTTCGGTTCCCCTATCAATTGCTTATTGAATCCATTGTTCAGGACTCTCAAAGTGCCATGTCCGACCAGCGGGATGTAATTGACGATGACCCGTCCTTCGATATGATCGAGGTACTCTTGCAAGCTTTCCCATTCGTACTTGGGCTCAATGTAATGCAGAAATCCCTGATAGCTGTCCAACTCGTTCAACGATGCCTTTCGAATCGGATAGTTGGATATCCCACAATTACCACCAACGGCGGTCGTTACCCCTTGATACAGAACGCTCTTCAGCAGCTGTGGATGTTCCTTCAGGGGCAAGTAAAAATCATCGTGGGAGTGAATGCTTAAGAAACCCGGCGACACGATCTTACCGGCGGCCTCAATCGTTCTCCATCCTTTTTTCTCAGGTATTGTGTGGTCAATGGAGACAATCCTCTCGCCGCTGATCAGGACATCTCTCTGAGCCGAATCGTGATCCTTACTGACCAAAGTCCCGTTTTTAATTAAAATGCAGCTTTCCATCTTAATTCTTCTTCTACCAAGAAGCCGCTTATCGGCTAGAGGTAATTCTTCTTGATCCCCAAGAGGTCTGCGATATACCCCAACTCCTGCCTCACATCTCCGTAACAGATGATTGCGTGATGGTCGAAACCCGTGATAAGTATATTTCTGATGTACTCCTTAATCGGTATCTCCGTTTTCAACAGCAAGGTTACATCTTCACAGGGAATGCTATCCTGCACATCTAGCGCCTCCCCTCGAGAGATCAGCATCCTCCAGCCCTCTTCCTTGTCATCAATGAAATGACCTACGGTCACGACACCGGGTTTGGCGGTGAACTCCATGCTGAACCCTTTTCCGGCGAAACCCCAGTTCTCCGGTGTCGGCGTAATCTTGACATACCGCGGTTCTTTGGCATGATCCGGATCGGCATATCCGTGCATCATGATCTGCATGGCATTTTCCTTGATTCCGAATTCCCCCCATTCGCCGAAAAGCGGTGTTTGCCCCGTAAGCTTGTTCATGAGGCACATCATGATCAGACCGTTCACATCCCCTTCGGTATTAGTCATCAACTTTTTATCTTTGGCAAAAAACATGTTGGCCAGATTGCCGGTACATCCTGTCTTTACTTCAACAAAGTGCTGTCCTAAATAGCAGGCAGCATCGAGCCGAAATTTCTGCAACAAATTCTTATAGGCTATGGCAAACTTGCATTCCCGATAAAAATCTTCGTCAGTCACTTCCCGAAACTCATATTCCTTCACCCACGACACTTCCTGGACAAAATCCTTAACCTCCTGATCCGTCA
>Ga0307379_10014347_pt1 | contig 10216 bp, 2 predicted proteins | sample UN2MG_FD_202237 | JGI IMG/M metagenome (GOLD analysis project Ga0307379, IMG submission 202237) | Soil microbial communities from Risofladan, Vaasa, Finland - UN-2 | ecosystem: Environmental > Terrestrial > Soil > Coastal area > Acid sulfate soil | place: Finland: Risofladan, Vaasa | collected... | reverse complement strand
CAATCAGGTCGCCGGGCACTTGGAGTTCGACGTACCTGGTGGTTTCGCCGGGGGGATCGGTGGCCCGTCAGAGCGAGGCGAGAAAGGTCGAGGCCAGGTAGTCGACCCGGCCGAGGCCGAGGTCCCGGGCGGTCGACAACGCCTGGGTCGCGAGCTCGACGGCGCGATCGCGGTCGCCAGGTTCGTCGCGCTCGACGAGGGCTCGCGCCTTCTCGTAGCGACTCACGGCGACGAACGTCGGTGCGCCGGCCCGTTCGCTCAGCTCGATCGCGACGTCGAAGTGGCCGAGTGCGTCGTCGAGACGGCCCAAGGCCCTGGCTGCCACCCCCAGACTGAGGTCGACCGGCTGTTCCATGCTGTTGCCGGCGAAGGCCAACCTACCGGTGAAGTGGACGCCGAGCTCGTGAGCCCGAGCGGCGATCTCGAGCTCGCCGAGGTCGGCCGACACCCGGGCGACGCCGGCGATGGTGAGGATCCACAGACCGTCACGCGGAACGACAGCGAAATCGTCGGCCGCGAGAAACCGGATGTGCTCGCGGGCCAGCTCGATCCGGTCGTTCTGCGCATGCACACTCGCGAGGGCGATCCGCCATGCGGGGACGTTCGGGAACTGCTCGACCCGCTCCTCGATGGTCTCGCGCAGCTCGTCGAGGCGGCCCTGCTCGTAGCGGATCCGGAAGAACTGGCTCCCTGCCGCATTGACCGCCGTCTCGAGCAGGTCGGTGCCATGGGCCTCGGCGAACCCGAGGTACTCGAAGATCGCCGCCTCGGCCTCCGCGAGGCGTCCGTCGAGGATGACCAGCATGTTGTCGAGGACCTTCGAGCGGAGCGCTTTGAAGGGCTCGTGCAGCTTCGAGACGAGCGAACCGGCCGCGGCGAGGTCGGCCTCGCACAGCGCCCGGTGACCGGAGGTCAGCACCGCTGTCGAGCGCTGCAGGTACCCGCTGCAGAGCAGGGTGTCGCTCGTGCCCTCAGCCAGCTCGATCATCTCGTCGAGCGCGTGCACGTAGTCGTCGAGGCTGTGGGGGTTTGCCGTGTCGACGAGCACGACCCTGCCCGCCAGCACTTCGGCCAGCGTCGCGCGGTCGTCGAGCCCGCGGGCGATCGACAAGGCCTCATCGCTGAGCTCTCGACGTCTGGCGGCGTCCGGAGTCCACATCAGCGCCAGCGCCAGGTCGTTCAGCAGCCGCGCCCGGCGGGCCGGGTCGGCGACGTCGAGCCGGTCGAGTGCTTCCTCGACGAGGGCGATGTGCTGCTCGTCGACCCGGTTCTGCTGCCGCGCGCCCGCCAGATGGCCCAGCGCCAGCACCGCGTCGGCGAAGCGCGTCGCGTCGTCGAGCGATCGAGCATCGGACACCGCTCTCAGCAACGTGTCGCGGTGGGCTGGATCCCATGAGTAGACCTGCGCGGAACCGAGCGCGATCTGCAGGTCGCAGCGGGTCTCGACGCGCTCGTCGTCGGCCACGTCGAGCGCGCTGAGTGCACGCTCGTAGTGGGCGACCGCCTCCTCGAAAGCCAGATCGTCGAAGGCCCGGTCGCCGGCCCGCCGGCCGTAGTCGACCGCGCGGTCGATCTCGCCGAGCGCAGCCGACTCACCGAAGTGACGGGCCAGGTCGGCGAGGTGGCGGTCGGCATCACCCCGGGCCTCGAGGGCCCGACCGGCATCCCGGTGGAGTCGCAGGCGCCGGCTGGTGGAGAGCTCGTCGTAGAGCGTCGACCGCACGAGCGCGTGACCGAACAGGTAGGAGCTCTGACGGCCGGCGGACGGACGAATGATCGAGGCCTCCTCGGCCGGCTCGAGATCGTCGAACACTGCCTCACGACCGCCCTCGTGGAGGGCGGCCAACAGCCCGAGATCGAACTCACGGCCGATCACGCTGGCGACCGCGAGCAGGTCGTTGGTCGCCTCGGGCAGGCGGGAGAGTCGACGACCGATCACCTCGCGAACGCCTTCGGGGATGGCCATCGCTTCGGGCTGCACGTCGCTGGTCCACCGCCCGTCGCGCTGGACGAGCGAGCCCGACTCGACGAGGTGGAACAGCACCTCGCGCACGAAGAACGGGTTCCCCTCGGTCTCGCGGTGGATGGCCTCGGCGAGCGCCCTCGCCGGCTCGTCGAGCTCGTGACCGGCGGCCGACTCCATCAGGGCGGCCACACCGTCGGCCGCCAGCCCGCTGAGGGCGATGCGGTCGACCTCACCGGCGCGGCGGAGGTCGGCCAGCATCTCGGCCAGCGGATGCCGCCGGTCGAGGTCGGTGTCGCGGTAGGTGCCGACCACGAGGAGCCGCATCGGGCGAGGTGATCGCAGCAGCTGGCGCAGCAGCACGAGGGTCGGCTTGCCGGCCCAGTGGAGATCGTCGAGCACGAGGAGCACGGGATGTGCGTCCGACACCGTGGCCAGCAGGTCGGCGAGCGCGTCGGCGAGGCGACGCCGCTCGGCGTCGGCGTCCTCGGCCTCGGTCACCTCGAGCCCGGGAACGAGGCTCGCGAGGTCAGGCACCAGCCGGGTCAGCTCGCCGCCCAACGGGCCGAGCGCGGCCCGGAGCGTCTCGGGCGTGACCGCGTGGGCGTAGTGGCCCAGCGCCTCGGTGAGGGGCTGGTAGGGGATCCCGAGGTCTTCGTCGCAACCGCCCCAGAGCACGACGCCGCCCTGTCCGTGCGCGAGCTGGGCCAGCTCGCTCGTGAGCCGGGTCTTGCCGACGCCGGGCTCGCCGGTGACGAACACCAGCCGGCGATTGCCGGCCATCACGTCCTTCCAGGCCATGACGAGCGACTCGTGCTCGTCCTGGCGGGCGACGAACCCGAACCCGTCGCCGGTGGCCCGGCTCAGCGCGTCGGGTAACGGCGGCAGGTCGTCGGCGATCAGCGCGTCGCCACCAGTCGGCTCGGGCAGCGACCAGGCGACCTCGCACACCGTGATCGGCTCTGGCAGGCCCTTCAGCTCGCGCTCACCGCGCGACTCGATCTCGTGGTCCGACCGGTTGCCGGCCAGCACCCGCACGATCTCGGCGGCGAGGATCTGCCCGCCTTCGGCGGCCGCACACAGCCGAGACGCCTCGACCACCGGGCGTCCGAACCAGTCGTCGTCCTCGAACGTGGCGTCGCCGGCGCTCAACCCGATCCGCATCGAGATCTCCGGGCCGCTGGCGGTGCGATTGGCGAGCTCGATGGCCTGCTGCATGGCCACAGCTCCGTCGATGGCGTCGCTGGCCGTCGAGTACGAAGCCATCATGGCGTCGCCGATCGTTTTGACCTCCACGCCGTCGGTGTCGGTGATGGCTTCCCGCAACAGCGCAAAGTGCTCGCGGCGCAACTCGTCGGCCGCCCGATCCCCGATTGACTCGGCCATCTCGGTCGAACCCACGAGATCGGTGAACACAAGCGTCACCAGTCCCGATGTGCCCATGTCCACCCTCCAGCGCAGAGCGTAGTCACGACCGAACGCCAATGTCAGAGGATTCGGATGGCGCTCGAGTCCACGACCTGGTCTTCGGATCGAGGGGTACGTTGGGCCGTCATTGGCCCCCGGAAGTTCCTGGGAGCTTGAAGATCGGGTCGGTGGGCTCCGGCCGGTGACCTACGCTGGTCGGCCTTGGACTGTCCGAGCTGTGGAGAAGCGAGCCGCGAAGGCGCCCGGTTCTGTGACCGCTGCGGCGGCGCGCTGGAGGCTGACACCGCTGCTGCTCCCCAGACGGTGGGCGACGGGCGTTACATCATCGGCGGCCTCCTGGGCGAGGGGGCTCGAAAGGTCGTGTACCGCGGGACCGACAGCCGGCTGGGACGGGAGGTGGCGGTCGCCCTGATAAAGACCGTCGGCCTCGATGCCCAGGGGCGGGCCCGGGTCCAGCGCGAGGCCCGGGCCATGGCTCTGCTGGGGGACCATCCCCACGTGGTCGCAGTCCTCGACGTGGGCGAGGAGGACGATCGTCCGTTCATCGTCTCCCAACTGCTGACGGGGGGCTCCCTGGATGACAAGTTGGCCGAGGCGGACGGCGCGCTCGAACTGAGCGACGCGGTGCGGATCGCTCGTCAGGTGGCCGATGGCCTGGCAAGCGCGCACGAGAAGGGCGTGGTCCATCGAGACGTCAAGCCCGCCAACATCTGGTTCGACGGGAGTGGAGGCGCACTGCTGGGCGACTTCGGCCTGGCACAGGTGGAGGACGAGGCCCGGCTGACGACCGAGGGCATGATCGTCGGGACGGCGTCCTACCTGGCCCCCGAAGTGGCCGTCGGTCGGGACGCCGATGCGCGCAGCGACCTGTACTCCCTCGGTGCAGTGCTCTATGAGCTCCTGACGGGGCGGCCGCCGTTCACCGGGGACCTGACCGAGGTCGTGTCCCAGCACGTCAACACCGCTCCGGTGGACCCGGCCTTCCACAACCCCGCGGTGCCCTCCAGACTCGACGACCTCGTCCGCCAGCTTCTGGCCAAAGACCCCGACGAGCGACCGCGGGACGCCGGCGATGTCGTGGCCACGCTCACCTCTTTGGCGCTCAGCCCGGGCCCGGTTGCCGCCGCCCCGGCCCCCACCCCGGTTCCGGTCGATGCCCGGTTCGTCGGTCGGCGTCCACAGCTCGACCAGCTCCGGGGCGCCCTCGAGGCCGCCCTTTCCGGTCGCGCCCGGCTGATGCTCGTCGCCGGCGAGCCGGGCGTCGGCAAGACGACCTTGGTCGAACAGCTGGTGTCGGAGGCCAAGATCCGGGGCGCAGAGGTCCTCTGGGGTCGGAGCTACGAAGGCGAGATCGGCGCGCCGTACCTGGCGTTCGCCGAGTGCTTTCGGGGCCACGTCCGGGGCCAACCCGCCGACGAGGTTCGGGAGGACCTGGGCGGAGTCGCCCCCGAGATCGCCACGATGGTGTCGGAGGTGCGGGAGAAGTTCGGCGACGTCCCGACCCTGCCCCGCCTCGAGGGCAGCGCCGAGCGCCTGCGACTGTTCGAGGCGGTGGTCGCCTTCCTGCGGGCCACCGCACGGCGCCGTCCACTGGTGCTGGTGCTCGACGACCTGCACTGGGCCGACGAGCCGACGCTGCTCCTCCTGCAGTACCTGGCCCGCAACCTGGACCGCGATCGCGTTCTGCTCGTCGGCACCTACCGGGACATGGAACTGGATCGCACCCACCCGCTGTCGGAGACCATCGCCTCGCTCCGGCGAGGCGACCTCATGGAGCGCGTCCTCCTGCGGGGGCTGGAACGCGAAGAGGTGGCCGCCCTCATCGAGGCCACCGGAGGCCAGCCACCCCCGGCGTCCTTCGTCGACGCCGTCTACGAGGTGAGCGAAGGCAACCCGTTCTTCGTGGCCGAGATCCTGCGCAATCTGGTGGAGAGCGGGGCCATCCGGGTCGAGGACGGTCGCTATGTCGGTGACCCCGACAGCGTGGCCGCCAACCTGCCCGAAGGTGTGCGAGAGGTCGTCGGCCGGCGCCTGGACCGCCTCTCTGAAGACGCGAACACCCTGCTCTCGGTGGGCTCCGCCATGCCCGGCGGCTTCTCTCTGGAAATCTGCGCCTCGGTGGCCGGATTCGGATTCGACCGTGCACTCGATCTGCTCGACGAGGCGTTGGCCGCCGTCGTGCTCACCGAGCGGACCGACGCCTCCGGCACCTACGAGTTCACCCACGCGCTCATCCGGCAGGCGCTCTACGGCGAGCTGTCCACGCCCCGCCGCGTCCGGATGCACCAGCGCATCGCCGAGGCGATCGAGGCGAAGTACAGCGCCCGGCTCGACGCCCACCTGACAGAGTTGGCGTACCACTTCTTCCAGGCGGCACCCGGGGGAGAGACCGAACGGGCGCGGGACTATGCCCGCCGAGCCGGCGACCGGGCGCTCGACGGTGCCGCATACGAGGAGGCGGCGCGCTACTTCGACATGGCCCTGCAAGTCATCGACCTCGATGAGGAGGCCGCTCCCGCCGAACGGGGCGAGGTCTTGGTGCGGCTCCTGGAGGCGACCGTGCTGGCGGGCACGCGCTCGGCCGAGGCCGCTCGGCGGACCCTGGACGAGGCGGTCTACTGCGCCCGTGCGGCCGATGACCCTGCGATGTTCACCCGGGCGCTCCTCGCAGTCGGCCGACGTAGCTTCGGTGGTCCCGAGCGGGCCGACGACCACCTCATCAACCTGCTGAAGGAGGCCATCGACCGCGTCGCAGGTGACGATCACGCCAGTAGGGCCGATTTGGCATCGTGCCTCTGCCGTCAGCTCTTCATCCACGACATCACCGCCGCGGCTGATGCATCAGCCTTGGCCATGAAGGAGGCCGAGGCCTCCGGTGACGCCGCAGTGCGGGCCCGGGCGATGCACGCGGCCGGCGTGGGCGTGCTGCCGGGAACCAACGAGCTCGAGTTCGTGGAGCGATTCCAGGCGCTGGCCGAGGAGGCCGGTGACCTCGAAGCGCAGTACGCGGCAGTGACGTCGCTCTTCTTTCGGCACCTCATCGATGGTCGACGGGCCGAGTGCGACCAGGCTCTGGATCGGCTGGCCGTCATCGCCGGGGAACTTCGGTCTCCCCGCTTCGACACCTCCCTGGATCAGCACCGGGGCATGGTCGCGGCGATGGACGGAAGGTTCGCTGAGGCCGAGTCGCTGTTCTTCGGCTCGTTGGAGGCCGCTCGCCGTATGGGCAACGACGTCATGGTCGCCAATGCCGGGGTCGGCCTGTACCACCCCTGGCGGGAGCTGGGGCGCCTCGGCGACCTGCTGGACGCCACGCGCCTGGTGGCTGAGGCCGCAGACGCCCTTCCGAGTTGGCGAGCAGGACTGGTCGGCCTTCTGGCCGAGATCGGTCAGACCGACGACGCCGCCAAGGCGTTCGAGGCCATCGACATCGAGAACATCCCCGACGACGTCCTGCGCTCCTACACGCTGTGCGTGCTCGCCGAAGCAGCCGCGCTCATCAGCGATCGTGAGCGAGCCCGGAGGTTGCGGACGCTCGTCGAGGACTCCAGCGACGCACACGCGACGATCGCCGGCATCGCCTATTGGGGTGCACGATCCCGCTATCTCGGGCTCATCGCCCATCTCCTGGGCGATCTGGACGAGGCAATCGCCCTTCTGCGCCAGGCCGAACAGGAGCACGATGCAATGCGATCGCCGCCCTGGGTGGCCCGCACCCGATACGACCTCGCCCGGGTCCTCATCGACCGGGACGGCGACGGCGACCGAGCCGAAGCACGAAGCCTGCTGGATGCCGCTCTCGGCACCGCACGCGAGATCGGAGGAGCCAGGCTCGTCGAGCAGGCCCTGACCGAGAAGGTGGCCCTCCAGGGTCTGTCCGGATCTGATCCGGGGAGCTCCATCAACATCGTGGCCGTCGCGGCGGCGGCCGACGCCGAGGACGTCTCGAGCCGGGCCTCGGCCGAGGGACGGGTGACCGTGGCCTTCTCCGACATCGAGGGCTACACGCGGCTGACCGAGCGGGTGGGCGATGAGCGCAGCCAAGAGATCCTCCGTGACCACAACGACCTGGTGCGAGCCGCATTGGCGGCCCACGGGGGGACCGAGGTCAAGAGCCAGGGTGACGGATTCATGGTCGTCTTCGACCAGCCGTCCGCCGCCGTTGCCTGGGCGACCGAGGTGCATCGGGCCGTGGCGGCTCACGACTTCGGCCCTGATGTCGAGGCGATGCGTATCCGCATCGGCATGCACGAAGGCGACGTGATCTCCGAGGACGCCGACTTCTACGGTCGCACCGTCATCCTGGCGGCGCGTGTCGGCGCCGTGGCCAAGGGCGGCGACACCCTCGTCACCGACCACGTGCGGGGTCTCCTCGGCGACGACGTCACGTTCGGCCAGCCCGTCGAGATCGAACTGAAGGGCCTCTCGGGCACCCACATGATCTACCGGGTCATCTGAGAGGGCCGGCAACCTGACGGTTCGACCAGAAGTGGTCGGGGTCAGGGCCAGAGGTTGTCGGCTCGGGTCTCGAGCGCTGCGAGGCGGTCGAGCCATGGTGTCATGGCTCGGTCCTCGCACCCGGCTCGGCCGCGGGCGATGGCGGCCCGGAACAGGTCGGGATCACCTTCGGGGCCGAGGCGGAGTTCGAGCTCGGCCTCGAAGTGCTCGACGGGGAGCATGAGCGGTGGCGTGTCTTGGTCCTCGACGACGCGACGGCAGGCTGTGGCCCAGTTCCGGGCCTCGTCGATGCGTCCGTCGAGGGCACAGAGCCGGGCCATGGCCAGTCGTGGGAGTGCTTCGGGGTAGCGAATGTCGGGCTCGAGGACCTTGGCTCGGAGGTTGGTCTCGAGGGCATCGCGATGGTCAGTCGCCTCGAGTTGCCACATGGCCTCGGCGCAGAAGTGCGCGATCAGCGGGTAGTTGGGGCTGTAGCCCGGGGCCCGTTCGATGCCGACCATGGCCTGGTCGAGCAACAACGTGGCGCTTGCGGCTTCTCCTTGGTGGGAGAGGCTGAAGGCCGTAGAGGCGACGACGGCGACGGCCGCCCACCGGGTCTGCGGGCTGTGGCTCATTGCGTCGAGCTGTTCGAGGGCGATCGCCGACGGGAGCCGACCCCTGACACCGGCGATGAGCGATTCGGCTGCCAAGGTCTGGAAGGCGATGCCCTCCGAGGAGGAGCGTGACAACCAGGTGAAAGCCTCGGTGAGGGCGGTGTCGGCGTCGGCGTGAGCGCCCGCGACGGCGAGCGTGCGGGCCAGCATCGCGTTGCCGAAGGCCAATCCCGACGGGTTCCCCTCTGCGCCGGCGATGAAGTTGCGCCACGCTTCGATCGTGTAGTGGGCGTCGCCGGCGATCCAGCCGGCCATGCCGCTGCCGGCGTGGTCGTCGCGGTTGATCTGTTCGAGTGCGGACGCCCGGGAGGAGAACTGCAATCCCAGCCCGCTCGTGTCTTCGCCGGCCCGTCGGAGGGCTTGGACGACCTCGATGAGCTCGCGTCGGTTCTCGTCGTCGAGTGGAAGGCCCGGGTGGTCGGGGTCGTTGAAATCGGCCTGGTCCAGCTCGGCCTGGCGGATCAGGGCCCAGGTCAGGTCGCGTCGGTGTTCGGCCAGCCATGGTCGGGCGATCGAAGCCAGCAGCCATCTCGCCTCGACATAGCTGAACGCGGACTGGTCGAGTTCAGCGAGCCGATCGGCGGCGGTGTCAGGGCCGTGTTCGGCGGCGATCAGCTCGGCGGCGGCACGGGCGTCGGCTTCGACGACATCGAGCTCGATCCATGCTCGGAGGCCGGCTGCGGCTCGGGCGAGCAGGATCTCGCTGCGTCGTTCGTCTCCGTCGGGCAGCAACTCGAGGGCCATGCCGAGCGCACGGTGGGCCTCGTGGTGTGCGTAGCGATGGGTGGCATCGGCGGCGAGTGTGAGCGCGGCGGGCACGCCTCGTTCGGCGCCGGGCATCGCGGCGCTCTGGTACCAGTGGCCGGCCAGCACCGCGGCCTCGGCCGGAGTCGGCTCGGCGTCGATGCGTTTGTCGAGCGACTCGGCGATGGCCCGGTGGACCCGCACTTGGCGGCTCGGGTTGAGCTCGCCAGCCAGGGTCTGGCGGAACAGCGCATGGGTGAACGCGTACTGGTCGAAGTGTTCGGTGGCCGCCACGACCTGGCTCTCCAATGCCTCATCCACGGCGTCGAGCGCCTCGGCTTCGCTCAGCCCGGCAACCTCGGCGGCGACCGGCAGCGAGAACTCGACCTCGAACAGGGCCCCGATCCCGAGCAGCGACTGGGCTTCCTCAGACAGCTGGGACACCCGCCGGCCGATGACCTCGCGGATCCCCTCAGGGATCGCCGTGGCCAGATCCTCAGCCGCCACCCACACGCCGTCCTCGAGCCGCAAGGTGCCGACCTCGACCAGGTGCAACAGCATCTCCCGCAAGAAGAACGGGTTGCCCGCGGTCTGACGGGTCAACAACTCTGCGAACGCCGCGGGCACCTCGTGGTCGGCGAGGCGAGCCAGCAGATCCTGCACCGCCCGTGCGTCGAGCCCCACGAGGGCCAGCCGGGTCGGTTCGACCTCGCGCCGCAACAACGGCAACGCCTCAGCCAACGGGTGACGACGATCCAGATCGGTGTCGCGATAGGTACCCACGACCAACAGCGGCAGCTGCTTGGCCACCCGAGCCACCGACCGCAACAGCCCCACCGTCGCTGCGTCCGCCCAGTGCAAGTCATCGAGCACCAACACCACCGGTGCGTCAGCCGCGAGCCGCCGGAGGATCGCAGCGACCGAATCATGCAACCGCTGCCGCGCCTCGTCCGCGGTTGCATGATTCGGT
>Ga0307379_10014344_pt1 | contig 10218 bp, 15 predicted proteins | sample UN2MG_FD_202237 | JGI IMG/M metagenome (GOLD analysis project Ga0307379, IMG submission 202237) | Soil microbial communities from Risofladan, Vaasa, Finland - UN-2 | ecosystem: Environmental > Terrestrial > Soil > Coastal area > Acid sulfate soil | place: Finland: Risofladan, Vaasa | collected... | reverse complement strand
TAAAACTGCCGCGTTTCAAGGAATTTTTGTTCATCCTGTTTTTAAACCAGCATCAGCAGATTTAGGAATTGGAGGAATGACTTTTTATCCAGAATTAAAAAATTCAGCTTATAATGTAGCCTCATTTAGAGGAGTTGGAGGTAATCTTCTTATAAATCTTGACAGTGGATATACAGGAACTGTTACAGAAGCAATAGGAGTAGCTTCTTCTATGGCTTTGGTTGGAAATGTAGCTGGAGATGACCCAGTAGTTACAAATGCATATTTATTTTATGCTGGACCAATGACAACTAATGCGTTAGCAACAAACCTTCCAACAAATGCTTATGGATTATATATGGTTAATATGGCTAACAAAGGAACTGCCCTAAGTTATGCAATCTATACAGGAACAGGATTAAATCATTTTGGAGATGATGTTGAAATTATTGGAGATTTAAATGTTACAGGAAATATAACAGCAAATCAATTCTATGGAGAAATGTGGTTTAATTCTCATACCACAGGAGTTAGAAGTTCTATTTTAACTCAAGGTGTTCCTGTTAATGTTTCAGGGTTTAAATTAGGTACTGAAACAGGTGTGGATTTGAATGGATTTGTATTTGATACTGAAAATGAATGGTTATCTTGTAAAATTGCAGGAAAATATCAATCTAATTACCAATTATCTTTTGGAAATACAGGAAACAATCAAGAATATATAATTGTTCTTGCAGTTAATAATGTTTTACAAAATAAAACAGCTACTCATAGAAAGATAGGTGCTAGTGGAGATGTTGGAAATACAGCAGGTTTAGGATATTTAGATTTAAATATTGGAGATAATGTAAGTATGAGTGTTATTAATGTAGATGGAACAGATGATATTATTTCTCATTCAGGCTCAGTAAATTTAATAAGGATAGGAAGTTAAATGAATAATATTTAAAAAAGGAAGTTATTGGATGTGATTATAATTTAAAATAAGTTCGATATTTAAAAAGAGAACATACATGTATATAATATGAAAAAGATATTAGGGTTTGGAATATTAGTTTTTTTAATTTTATTAATCGGAAATATAAATATAATAAATGCAGCAACAGATACAAATACTGTAGATGATAGTTTCAAAATAAATGATATAATAGATTATAAAAAACCCTGTTTTAATAATGGAACATATTGTTCAGATAGTGCAGTATGTAATTATACTATTTTTGCTCCACCAGATAACACTCTACTTATTGATAATCAAAGGGCAACAAATAAGGGAGCATATCATAATATAACTTTTACTACTACAGAGATAGGAATATACCAAGCAGATATGACTTGTAATGATGGAGGACTTTATGGTGCAGAAACAATGTATTTTGAAATTACTGGAAGTGGATTTAACGATACTTTTGGATTTTATATTTTAATTTTAGTGTTTAGTATTGGAATAATGGTTTTAGGTTTTTGGAAACAAGACGCAATAATAGTAATCTTAGGAAGTTTTGGATTATATTTTTTAGGATTATATATTTTAATTAATGGATTAGCTGGATTTAGAGACCCTGTTTATACTTGGAGTTCTGGAATAATTGTTTTATTTGTTGCAGCATATATTTCTGGTAGGTCTTCTTATGAATTGATTGTTGAATAATTTTTTATGTTAATATATGATAATCGACATTTATAAAGGAATGATAATATATTATCAGATTAAGGAGCTAAGATGGATGGAAATAAAAAAAGTTTTATTAAGAACAGACGGAATAAAATATTTAATAATCCCAAAAGCATCAGAAATAAATGGGGGAGATTTTGTTATGATAAATAAAATTGATGATAAGGAGGTAGAAAATGGTAGAAAAAAAACAAATTGAAGATATTGAAGAAGAAGTTGAAGAAGCAGAAACAAAACCAAAACAAATTTCTAAAAAAGCACCAATCATTGTTGTAAAAGAATTACCAATGCAACCAACTAATATTGGAACTATAACTGAAACAGGAGAAGAAGTAGAACTAATTACAATAGAAGATGCACTAACTGAAATGCGTGAAGACATCAAAGCAATAAGAAAGGCGGTGGCTTAAATTGATAGGATTAATATTTCAATTAGGACCAGAAATAGTAGAAGTTAGAGTAGACAATAATAATATATTATTTAGAAATAATGCAACAAATGGAATGTTTGCAACAATAGATAATATAAAATTAAATAAGGTTGGAGTAATAAAAGAACATCCAGACTTGAAAGATAATGAAGCCTGGAAGAATATAGCAATACAAAGATTCAAGGAGAAAATAAATAATATGAAAACTGAAATGGAAAGAGCAGATTATATTATTGAAGATTTAAAAAAGTTTGGATATAAACCCTTATACAGACAGAGGAAAGGATTTAGAGTCGAGAGGTTGAAATAATGAAATGGTATGGCAAGAAAATCTTTTAAATTATTTGATAGTATTCTTAGTTTTAGGTTCTTTATTTATAATAGTCTGGTGCAAAATAAAAGGACAAAGTCTTGTGGAATTAATAAGGGATTTAAGAGAAGCAATGTCTCCAATGGAGGAATAAACAATGAATAAAATAAAAACAATAATCTTAGCAGTATTAGGAGGAATAGATACAGTAATCTATATGTTTACTCCAATAATATTAGCAGCAATATGGATAACAATAGCAGGATTAGATAATTGGATGTCTTACTTTTTTTATGGGCTTGGATTACTTGCAACTTTATTTAGAGCAATTAAAAGTTCAGGATTTTTAAAAGACCCAGAATTAATGAAAGATATAATGAAAAAGATTTAAAAAAATGCCAGAAGTTCAACAACCACAAACTGAAAATATTTCTGATGAAGAAGCCATCATGCGAATAGCTATGGCTATGAAAGATAATGCTCCAACACAAGAAGATAAACATAATGTCCATAAATTTCTTTTTGATGTTGTAATGGCTAAAGATACAACTAAGATAGGAAACTTACAAGTAGATAAGGATATTAATGAATTAGGAACACCAGAACATACTGTAAGAGGAAGCAAGTCAATGCAGTTGATTGCAGACAAGATTATGGATAATAATTATTTTTCTGAATATTTTGAACAAGAAGCAGAAGATACTTTGGCTACAAGTTTATCAAGAGAAGGATTTTTAATAAAATCTGCTGTAACACAAACAAAACAAATTGCAGATATTACCAGGAGAAGAAAAATTAACAAAGGCTGGTTTGGAAAGAAATCCATAAGTGAGTCAGGAGGAGAAAATAGTTCAGAAGGAAATCAACAATGACATTCAAAAAAGGAAATCATCCAAGAAGTGAATTTAAAAAAGGAATTATTCCTTGGAATAAAGATGTGAAGGGAGATAAATATAAATCTCATTTTAAGGAAGAAATAAAAGGAACATTCAAAAAAGGACAAATACCATGGAATAAAGGAAAGAAAGGAGAGTATAAACCAAGTAATGAAACTAAATTAAAATTATCTAAGATTGCAAAAGAAAAAGAGTTTGGTAAATGGATGAATGGGAAGAAATTATCAGAAAAAACAAAGAGAAAAATTAGTTTAGCAAATAAAGGAAAAAAACATAGTAAAGAAACAAAGAAGAAAATGAGCATAGCTAGTAAAGGAAGAAAACATTCAGAAGAAACTAAAAGAAAGATGAGTATAGCTAAAAAAGGAAATCATAATTCTAGAGGAACAGAGTTTAAAAAAGGACATAAATTTACTCATTCACAAGAAACAAAAGAAAAAATAAGGAATAAATTAAAAGGACACCGAGTATTAGAAGAAACAAAAAAGAAGTTAAGATTGGCTACTATAAAATATGTTAGAGAAGTTTGTGGTGGACTTCACCCAATGATTGGACATAATGAAAAAAGAATATTGGATGAATTAGAAAGAGAGATAGGTCATAAAATAATAAGACAATATCAAGTAGAAGGATATTTTTTAGATGGATATATTAAAGAATTGAATTTAGCTATTGAAGTTGATGAGAGACCAAAAATAGAACAAAGAGATATTGAAAGACAAGGAATAATAGAAGATAAATTAAATTGTGAGTTTTTAAGAATAAATGATTTTGATTAAAATGAAAGGAGGAAAAAATGGGAGAAATAAATGAACAATTAAAAGAATTAACAGAATTAATAAGAGAAGATAAAGCAGAAAAGAAAGACAAGAAAAAGAGAAAATTTAGATTACCATTAAGAGCAAGAGTTGGAAACAAGAAAGCAAGTAAGGGATACGTTGGGATATGGAAAATAAACGAGAATGGATTTATAACTGCAAGCAAACAAATAATAAAAGAACAAACCATAATGGTTGATGGAGTTCCAAGATTAGCTACACCAGAATATGTATTAAGATTTAAAAAAGGATTTAGAACATACCCATTAATTATTTTGCCAAGTTCAAGTGTAAAACCATTAAAGCCAGAAGACTTACTACCTTTTAATCCAGCAGAACACCATGAAAAAACAATGGAAGATGGAAGTAATAAAAAAGGTTACCAATTACTTATGAATAGAATGAAATTAGATACTGTTGGAAAATTAAAAGGACAAGTTGGTGGCTTGATTAAATGGATAATTGGATTAGGATTAGTGGGAATAATCCTTTATGCAATCTTTACAAGTGGAGGAGGTTAAAAGAAATTGGCTTTCTCCAAAATAGATTATAATTCAACAGAAGAAATATTTGATGTAAAGATAGAGGACGGTTCTGGAAAAGTTTTAGATAGATGGAAGTTTCAAAAAAAGGATTTTCCAAAGTGGGCAAGAATTATAGCAAACAAATATGGAATAAATATTAAGATTAAAGATATTTCTGATTTAAGTTGGACTGATTATTCATAATCGATATTTAAAAAGTAAATACACGTAGTTTTTTTATGGTTATGAGATTAAAGGATTTAGTTAGCGTAGTAAAAAATAAAAACAACAAACAGATTAATTTAAATCTTAAAAAAAAGAGATTAAAAGATTTGGATATTTCTGAAGAAGAAATTTTAAACATACATATAAATTTAGGTAAATTAAGATTAAAAGATTTTTAATTGAAAGGAGGAAAATAAATAAATAAATAACAATGGATATAACCCAAGCAAGAACTGAATTAAGTAGAAGATTAAATATACTTCATACAAAACAAGTTCCAAGAATAAATCAAAGAATGCTAAGAGGAGGAATGGAAAGTTTACCTCAAAGAAAAGAAATAAGAAACTTTGAAAGAAAAATTTCAAGAGAAAGACAGATTAATTTAGCAAGATTAGAAGAATTAAATGCTTTAGAACCTATTTTTGAGAATGATATTGAAATTGAACCAGAAATAACTTTAAATAAATTTAATGAACCATCATTAAAAGTAACTCCAAAAAGAGGAAATAGAGGATTTTTTTGGTGATAAAAAATGGCAAGAGTAACACAGCAAGAATTAAGGCAATTATCTTTACAACGAAGACAATCACTTTTATCTCAGCGTGAAGCCCAAGAACAAGCAAGGGAATTTCAAAGATTAGAAGAAATAGAAAGACAAGAAGCATTAAAAGAACAGCAAAGATTACAAACAGAAGCACAAGCTCAGGCACAAACACAAGCAGAAATAAAAGAAAGAGCAATGTATTATGTTAATAGATATGCACAAACAAGTAGTTTAGGAGAAATTCCAGAAAAATATAGGGGAGAAGTAAATAGATTATTAGCAGACCCAGAAATAAAAAGAAAAATAAGATTTTCTCAATATCAAATTTCTCAAACAGGACTATCACCAGAATTATTAGAAACATTTGGGGGAACAAAAATAACTTCTTATGAAAAAATCCCTGTAACAAAATTACCTTCAACAATAGAACAAGTTAAAGTTCAAAAATTACCAGATGTATTTCAACTACCATTAACTACACTTGAAAAAACGATTGGTAGTCAAATTGTTGTTAGAGGAGGAAAGGTTTATACTGTTCCTTTAATGTCTACATTTGAGGGAGTTAAACCAGCTTATGAAATAGCATATGCTCCGAAGATTGAAAAAACCCCTTGGATTACTGTGGGCATAGGTGGAATAAGTATTAGCAAAGAAAAAGTCCTTGAAAAAATGAAGGAAACACCAATCCCTTTTTTAGAAAAAATACCAAAAGAAATAACAAGTAGAGGTATAGATTTAACAAAACAAAGAGGATTTTTTAGGCCAATAGGAGAGATTGCAAAATTTGAAACAACAATACAAAGACAAAAAGTAACAAAAATAAAAAAACAAGAACAAATAAAAGTAGCATTAGATAAATTAAATAAAGCAGAAACTTATGAAGAACAACAAATAGCATTAGAGAATTTAAAAAAGGCAGGAATAAGTTATAAATTAGTTAATGGGAATATTGAAATCACAACACCAGAAGCAAAAAAAGTTTATGGAACATTAGGAACAATCGTAGTAGGAGTTTTAAAAGATATTAAAGGAGCAACAAAAGAATGGGCAAGAGAAGTTACAACTCTTATTGAAAAACCAGTAAAGAAAATTCCTTATGAAACAAGAGAAAAAATATCAGAAGCACCAGGATTATTTTTTAAAAAAGCATACGAAGAATTAGGAATCAAAAAAGGAATAGAATATATGAAAGTAACACCAGCACCAGGAGAAAGAAAATGGGTTCAAAAAGGAGTAGTAACAAAAGGAGTTCCTCTCCCAACAATGTTTGGAGATATTAAAATCGCAGTAGGTAAACCCTTTATTTCACTAGAAAAAGTATACAGAAAAGAAGTAAAAAAAGAAGTAAGAGAACCTGGAAGAGTAAGATTTTTTATAGAAAAATTAGGAATAGGAGCAGAACAAGCAGGAAGAGGAATATCTGAAACTTATTTTCAAGCAAAAAAAGGAAAATTAGTAAGTCCCTGGATTGGAGAAAAAACAGTTGGTTATCAATATACTCCTCAAGCAATAATAACTGGAAAAGTCTCTAAGTTTGTTGGAGAAACTGCTCTTTATGGAGTTCCAACAGTAGGAACAACTATAATCGCAGCACCATTTTTAGAAGCAGCAGGAAGAAGAGAATTAAAATCTTATATTAAAACACACCCATTAGAAACAGCAATAGCTGGATTATGGATTGGTGGAAAATTAGTAAGTGGAGGAATAAGAGTTGGAAGATATATGAAAGAACCAATAACAACTAAATTACCAAAACCAAAACCAAGATTAATAAAAGTTGATGTAATTCAACCAGTAAAAAAAGGTGAAGTAATAGTAGAAAGAGGAAAATACATTCTTGAAATGTATACCCCAGCAAGAAAAGCAGAAGTTACAACAAGGTGGGGAAAATTATTAGGAAAGAAACCAACAATAATAGATATAACAAGACCATCAAAATATAAAATCTATACACCCGCGGAAATAACAATTAAAAAGGGAGGAGTTGTAAGTAAGGAATATTTTTATGCTCAAAGAATAGGTAAAAAAACAGCAGGATATGTTACAGTATCTAAATTTTCTTCTGTTCAAGAACCATTAACTATTGAAGCATTTAAAAAGCTTCCAAGAATGGAGAGGTTTAAATTTTATGAGCTTGCTAAAAAAACTAAAACTGGTGGAGTAGTCTTTCCAGAAGAATTAACCCCACAGATTTTAGGGGAAGATTTTTTATATTCAACAGGACAAATTGAGGCACAAAAATTATTTAGACTATATCCAAAAAAAATGGCTATTAGAGGATTTAAACCAGGAAGAACAATCTATAGAGGAGATATTACTACTATTGCTAAAGAGATTACACCAGAAAGATTTAAAGAAGCAGGATACCAAATATATAAAACAGGAACTGTAGCAAAAGATGTTACAAAACCTTTTACAAGAGCAACAGGAGAATTACCATATATAAAAGGACCAACAATAATAAAACCAATTAAAGATATAACTCCAGGAGATATTTATAGTTTACCAAAAACATTAAGACAAATTCAAAGAGTAAAATTATCTCCTCAAACAGTTCAAGCATTAGAACAGATAAAATTAACAGCAATAAAAACCTTACCAAAACCAAGTATACTTAAAGGAGCAATACCAAAACCATCTCCTATTTTAACATCTCAAGAATTAGCACCAAGAATGGTTGGAGGATTAGGAAAAGGAGTAAGTGAATATGCAGGCCCAACTTATGCACCACAAGAGGAGATAACTTATATTTCAGATACAGGAGCAATAATTACAAGAAGAGATATTACAGCACCAAGAGTTGATACAGGAATGGTATTAGATATAAAAACAAAACAAGAACAAATTCCTTTAACAAAATTAGGTACAATACAATTACAAAAATTAGATATAAAACAGGTTTCTATTCCAAAAGTTATACAGATTCCAGTAACAGAAACATCACAGATAATTAAAACTGCACAAGTAACTAAGACTGCTCAAATAACTAAACAAATACTAAAACAACAACAAATTCAAAAAATAGCTCAAATATTAACACCACAAATAACTCAAGTAACTAAACCACTTATTCCACAAATCCCAAAAGTCCCACCACCAATAATCCCAGGAATAACAGGATTAGGAAAAGCATTAAAGAAAGTTAAAGAGATGAAACCAGAATTATTTGAAGTATTTGCAAGAAAGTTTGGAAAAGATGTTCCTATAGGAAAATTCCCAACATTAAAAAAAGCAAGAGAAAAGCTAATAGGAGAATTAAAAACAACTCTTCGTGCAGGAGCATTCATAGAAAAAGCAGGAAAGAAAGTAAAGTTTGGTGAATTAAAATTAGGAGCAGAATTTAGACCTGGAAAAAAAGAACCATGGAGGATAATTCAAAAGAAAGAACAAAGATTAAAAGAAGCTGGAGAAACAAAGGAGATACAATTTTTTAGAAAAACCAAGAAAGGAAAGAGGAGGAAAAATCTTTTTGAAATATAATGTGGAATTCAAAAAAAAGCAAGCGTAACAATATATGGAATTATGTTAGCATTAACAATAATAATCTTAGTATTAGCTTTAGCTCCTGTTGTAAGAGATTTTACCAATAATGCAAGAAATGAAACTGATTTAACAGACCCAGATTCACCAGCTGTTGGAATGAATTGTTCAACTACTGATTCTGATTTTACTAAAGCAGGATGTTATATGGTTGATTTAAGTTTGTTTGGTTTTATTGGTTTTATGATATTTGTTGCAGGAGCAATCGTTACAGCAAGATATATTTGGGGATAAAATGAAAAAACTATTAAAAAATAAAAAGGGAATTTTAGGTTCTCTTGTTGGAATGGCATTAGGATTAACTATAATAATTTCAGCTTTAGCATTTGCTCCAACACTAAGAGATTTTACTGAAGATGCAAGAAATGAAACAACGATTACAGAAGGAATAACCACAACTTATAATAATGATTCCTCTGTTTCAAGTTATGGAGCTGGAACAACTACAGGAACAGAAGTAGATGATACTTATACTGCTTCTGATGTATCAACTCAGAATTGTGGGCAAGGAACTTGTGGCACAGCTAATAGTTGGAGCTATGGATTTAATGATATATCTTTAGCAAACACCCAAGTTAATTGGACTTTTGATGTTTCTTCTTCAGGGATTACTGGTTCTGATATAGATTCAATAAATGTTTCAGGAGCAGGATGCTGGCATGGAGGAAGTGCAAGAGCTTGCGAAGGTGATGACCCCCCAGAGTTTTTGACTGATGGAAATTTGGATATTTATATTTATGATTGGGATGATTTAGAATGGGATTCTGTTGGAACCACTTATACAATAGATGGAACTACAGGAGATGATTATCAAATATATTCAAGAACCAAAGACTCTGATTTTGTTAATGGACATATAAGTGGTAGTGGAATAATAAATATCCAATATAATATTACAGGAACAACAGAAGGAGTAGCTTATGATGTTTTGGGAGTTTATGATATTATTAATTTAACTATAGATTATTCAACAACTTCTGGAACTACTGCATCAGTAACATTAGGAATGAATTGTTCAACTACTGATGACGATTTTGTAAAAGCCGCGTGCATAGCAACAGATTTAAATTTATTTTATTTCATTGGAGGATTAATTTTTTTAGGAGGAGCAATTTTAACTGCAAGGACAATATTTTTTTAAAATGAAAAACAAAAAAGGACAATTAGGAATAGCAATAATAACTTCAATAATTTTAATTATAATTGGATTTATGTGCATTAATTTTGTAAAAGATGAAGTAACACGAGCAAGAACAGATTTAAATTGTTCAAGTGC
>Ga0307379_10014342_pt1 | contig 10219 bp, 6 predicted proteins | sample UN2MG_FD_202237 | JGI IMG/M metagenome (GOLD analysis project Ga0307379, IMG submission 202237) | Soil microbial communities from Risofladan, Vaasa, Finland - UN-2 | ecosystem: Environmental > Terrestrial > Soil > Coastal area > Acid sulfate soil | place: Finland: Risofladan, Vaasa | collected... | reverse complement strand
AGCCGGCGCACCGCTAGCCGCGAGCGCCAGCGAGCGGTCGGGCCGGCCGAGTGTCACAAACGGGAGCGAACATGCATCTGAAGGTCGTGGCTTGCGACGTGCTGGCGAGGGAACTCTACTGGTGCGCGGCCCGCGCGCGGCACGCGATCAACGTCACCCTGCTGCCGCAGGGTCTCCACGACAACAGCGACATCTGCCGCGACCTCCTCCAGCAGCAGGTCGACGCCGCCACGGCCGACCGGTACGACGCCATCGTGCTTGGATACGGCCTGTGCAACAACAGCCTGGTGGGTCTGCGGGCCGGGCCCGTCCCCGTGATCGTGCCGCGCGCCCACGACTGCATCACCCTGCTGCTGGGTTCCAAGGAGCGCTACTCCCGGGCCTTTGCCGAGCAGCCGGGCACGTACTGGTTCTCGAGCGGGTGGCTGGAGTGCTACCAGAAATCGGGCGAGCCCATTGAGCCGCGCACCAACAGCGGCCTGGGGCCCATGTACAAACGGGCCGAGTACCAGGAACTGGTGGCCAAGTACGGCGAGGACAACGCCAAGTACCTGGCGGAATTCATGAGCGCCTGGGAGACGCACTACACGCGCGGCGTGCTGATTGAGTTCGACTTCGCGCGGCACCTGGGGCTCCAGGAGCAGGTGCGCGAAACGTGTCGCGAGAAGGGCTGGGAGTTCGCCACGGTGCCCGGCGACCTCGCCCTCATCCAGGCCGGCCTCGACGGCGAGTGGGACGACGCCCGGTTCCTGCGTCTCGACGCCGGCTGCGCCGTCCGGGCCAGTTTCGACGACACCATCCTGGGAACCGAGCCGGCCGCGTGCCCGTCCGGCCAGTGCCCGCGTGGGCCGGAGGTCACGCCATGTCGCTGACCCGTAGGGTGCGTGCTCCGCACGCACCAGGACTGCTCATGGTCACCCTTCGGGATGACCATGCCACCCGCCCCGCAAGCCGTAGAGTGCGTGCTCCGCACGCACCGGAGGCCGAACCATGTCGCTGATTCAGGCGCTTCAGGTCATCCGCCTGCTGGGTCTTCCGAAAGCCGCCCGCACCAAGCGCCGGCTGGACGAGGCCCTGCCGCACGTCCGCGGTTACGCCGTGTGCTCGTGCCTGTGGGCCCTGCTCGAGACGGGCGTCCTGGACAGGCTACTCGGGGCCGAGGCCCTGTCGGTGGAGGCCGTCATCGCGGAAGCGCATTTGGAGCGCCACGTGCTGGAGAGCATCCTCAGTTACCTCGACGGCCTGAGCCTGGTGCGATGGGAGGGCGACCAGGTCCGCGCCCTGCCGCGCCTCCGCCGCCTCATGGCCGAGCCGCGCGGGTTCTTCGAACTGACGTATGCCTATGAGCCGGTCTTCGCCCGCCTCCAGGATCTCTTGCGCGGCAAGGCGACGTACCCGGCCGACGTCCAGCGCCTGGGCAAGTACGTGGGTCGCGGCAGCGGCCAACTGTGCCGCACCCTGCCCTACCCCGTCATGGCCGACATGCTGCGGCGCCGCGGCGCCCGGGTGGTGCTGGACCTCGGGTGCGGCGACCTGGCGTTCCTCTTGTACCTCGCCGAGGCGATGCCCGAGGTCCGGGCCATCGGCATCGACGTCGACAGCCCCACGGTCGAGTACGCCCGCGAGGTGCTCTCGGGCCTGGCCCTGGCCGACCGCATCGAGGTGCGCGAGGCCGACATGTTCGACATGGCCGCCCTGGCGGCCGAGCGACCCGACGTCGACGCCGTCACGGCCGTCGACACGTACCACGAGTACCTCTCGGGGGGCGACGAGGCGGTCGTCGCGCTGCTCGGTCAACTGCGGGCCTGGTTCCCGAAGGCGCTCCTCTACGTCGGCGAGTTCTGCAAGCAGCCGCACGAGAAACTGCGCCGAAACCCCACCGCCTTCCTCGAACACCACCTCTATCACGACCTGACGAACCAGACCATCGTCGAGGCGGCCCGGTGGCGGGCCATGTTCGACGCGGCCGGCCTGGAGGTCGTCGAAGAAAAAGTCTTCGACATCGTCGGGCACGGCTACTTCGTCCTGAGGTGAGCGTGAGCCGACCGCGCGTCAGCATCATCCCGACCGACTACGACCACGTGGCCGACGCCGTCGAGCGGGCCATGGCCGCCCACACCCCGCCCCTGGAGGGCAAGACCGTCCTCGTGAAGCCCAACATCCTGGGTGCCATGCCGCCCGACCGGCACGTCAACACGCATCCCAGCGTCGTGGCCGCGACGATTGCCGCGCTCGAGCGACGCGGGGCCGAACGCATCCTCGTCGGCGACAACTCGGGCATGCGGGCCTACGGGTCGAACGAGGCGGCCGCCCGCGTCGCGGGAATCCTGGAGGCCGCCGGCGACCGGTACGTCAACCTGGGCGCCTCGCCCGTCCGGACGGCCCTGGAGTCGGACTTTGCCACCCACCTGGCCTTCTCGCGCGAAGTGCTCGACTGCGACGTCCTCGTGAGCCTGCCCAAGATGAAGACCCACGTGGCCACGGGCATTACCGGCGGCATCAAGAACACGTACGGGCACCTGGTGGGCGGCGAGAAGACGCGGCTGCACCGCGACGCCGTCGGGGCCGAGAACTTCGCCCGGGCCATCGTCGACGTGTTCCAGGTGCGGCCGCCCGACCTCATTATCCTGGACGCCGTGGTCGCCATGGAGGGCCAGGGCCCGTCGGGCGGACGGCCGAGAGAGGTCGGCCGCCTGCTGGCCTCGACCAACGCCGTGGCGCTCGACACCGTCATGGCCGCCATGATGGGCCTGGAACCGCGCCGCGTCCCCATGCTGCGCATCGCCGAGGAGAGGGGCCTTGGACCGGCCGCGCTGGCGGACATCGAGATCGAGGGACCGTTCGCCGTTATCCCGAAGTTCAAGACGTGCGGCGTCAGCATGGGCTTTGGCGCCTGGATAAGCCGCATCGCCGCGTACGTCGTCGTGACGCGGCCGACCGTCCGCCGCCGCAAGTGCGTCCGTTGCGGCTCGTGCGTCAAGGCGTGCCCGGTGGGGGCGGTCACGATGACCGACTCGGGGCCCGTCATCGACTATGCGGCGTGCATCTCGTGTTTCTGCTGCCACGAGATGTGCCGGTACGAGGCGATGGACCTGTCGCGCCGCATGCGGTTCTTCCAACAACCCCGCGGCTGACCCGGCTGCGCCCGACCTGGATTCCGGTTCCCGTTGCGGCGGCGTTCGGCAAGGACGGCTCTCACTTCGCGGCGGGGGCGAAGATGAGCGTGCCCCAGGTGTGGGGCAGGAGTTCGGCACTGCCGGGACGGTCGACGACACGGCCTTCGCTGAGACCGGCCCAGTGGGCGGCGCGGTCGCGCTGGTCGCCCGCGGCGTTGGCGATGCCGACGGACACGTCGAAACCCACGGTCTTCCCCGCGACGTCGTGCAGGCCGAGGCCGGCCAGGGGGACGGCGACCTCGACGGTGTATCGGATGTGGCCGGTGCGTTCGTCCTTCCCCTTCACCTTGAAGGCGACCTGAATACCGGGGACGCTCGTGATCTGGTCGAAGTGAACCCTGGCCGCCGGTGACGCGATGGTCTGGGGGTTCGAGCCGCCGGCCTTCTTCTGCCAGAAGCCTTGGTCGAAGTCGGCCTCAGCGGCCCCGCCGTTTCGGACACGGGCAAGAATGACGCGGACGTCTCCTTCGCGCACGTCGCGGCGTTGTGGCTGAGACCAGTCGGGCGCGACGGAGAAGTCTACATAGGCCCCGCTGACGAACGGCGCGTAGGGCAGCTCGCTCCCGCTGTTCGCCAGGCCGGCGGGGTGACTGACGAGGTAGCCGAGGTAAAGATTGTCGGCGTCATACATCGCGCGGACTTCGGCCAGGCGTTGGCCGTCCAGCATGACGAGCATGGATGGGCAACGGACACCCTTGGCCCCGAACCAACCTTCCCGGCCGTCCAGTTCGCCGTCCACCTTCACCTGGAACCCGCCGGCGACGTTGGCAGGGGCCGGCGTGACGGCATGGGTCGGCTTCTCCGTCGGGGCAACGCCGTCGGGATCCCACGGCTGAACGGCCTGGGCGAGCGGGGCACTGAGGATAACGGTCGTGCGGGCCAGTCGCCGCACGGTCGGCACAATGATCTCGTGGACACGCGTCTCGGTGCCGGCGCCGATGTGATAGACCTTGCCGGTCTGCGGGTGGGCGAAGACGAAGGTCGATTGGATTTCGCCGTAGAGTTCCTGATCGACCGGCACGTCGCGGTCGCCGGCATGATGGTCCTTGAAGAGGTGGCCGACATAGAGGCCATCGGCGTGCCAGACCCAGACCGGCCCGAGCGTGTCGGGCAGAAAGAGCGCGTCGCCGCCTTTGCCGGACACGGACTTGGGGTGGTACATCTGGCCGGGCTCCGCAACGCCCGGCGCGCGGCGGCCGACGGCCCAGAGAAGTTCGCCGGTCTTCTTGTCGAACTTGGCCAGTTTGCTGCGCCAGTTGCGACCCGCCCACCAGCCCGAGCCGTCGATGCCAGGGAGGTCGAGTTTCTCGGCGGGCTCCGGCGATATGGCGGCGTAGAGACCGTCATCGGCTTGCAGCGGGATCGGCATGGACACGTGGCCGACCCCCTTCGAGCCGTCGCCGCCGAGGAAGCTGGGCGGCTGGAGGGCGATGGTCTTCCGCACCATGGACCAGTCATACACGGGCACGCCGTTTGGCAGGATTTCCTTCGGCGAGAGGACGAAGGCATGACGCGGTGCCTTGCGGTCGCGGAGGAGCATCTGCAGGTGAACGTTAAGGTCGGCATCCAGCTGGCCGGCCGCGACACGGATGACGCCCTCGAGGACGGGCACATCCTTCACGTGGGTGATTTCGTCGGCAGACAGGCGTCCGTCGCCGTTGCGGTCGGCCCAAGTCATCCATTCGTTCCGGCCCTGGTCATAGCTGCCCTGATACGTGCCGTCGGGCAGCTTCTCAACGTGGTGGTAGCCGACGAGGGCAACGGGCTTGGGCCTGTGATCGGCCGAGTACTGGAAGATGACGCCGTCGTCGTTGCCGTCACGGTTCATGAAGAAGTTCTTGTCGCCGTGAGTGACGAACGTGCGGCCGTTGTAGTGGAAGATGGGCCAGGGCGACTTGCCGCCGCGCGGCTTGGTCAGTGGGTTGCCGCCGTGCTCGTAACCGTGGTAAAGGTCGAGGCCGGCGAACATCTCGGCCCAGGTGTTGTCATAGAACCAGCCGGGCCGCCACGTCTTGCCGGCCCAATCGACCTCGTAGGCATAAATGCCGGGCTCATCGGAAAAGGCGTCTCTGGTCGTGAGCAGTTCGTTGGGGCGGGCGGGGTTGACGGTTGGGGCGTGGAGGTCGAGCTTGGGGGTGAACCACTCGCGCTGCAGCGTCCCGTCGAGCGACCAGCGCGAGGTGCGCGGGAAGCCTGTGGCGACGTCCTGCACCCAGAGCGAGTCGCCCTGGGGTCCGAGGCACATGGCGAAGACCCGGCCGATGGCTAACGGGTTGAAGCGGCCCGTCTTGGCGGCGCCCCCTTCTTTGCCGAGCCTGGCAACGAGCTTTCCATCCGCGTTGAAGCGGGCCACCTGCCCACTGGCGCCGCTCGAGAAGAAGCCGCCCTGCGCTTCCACCGCCATCGCTCGCGGGTCCGTCAGGGTGCCTTCATCAACGAGCGTGCGTTCGACGCCGCCCTCCAGCGTGAGCCGCACGATTTGGTTGCCCGTCTGGACGATGAGCCCGCCACGGACAACCTTCACGTCGCGCGGAGAGGCGAGGGTGACTTGCTTGCGAATCCGGCCGGTGGCGCGGTCGATGATGAAGAGCGCATCGTCGGCCCGGATGGTGGCGAAGAGCGTGTCGGCGGTCAGCGCCATGCCGTCAATCGACGCCGTGAAGCGGCCGCGCCAGCGCGTTTCGGTCTCCTCCTCGTGCGGCTTGGTGGGGAGGATGCAGAGGATCTTGCCGTGCGGTTTGCCGAGTTCATAGACGGCGATCTCGACCCGTTTCTTTCCGGCGTTCAGGATGCCGAGGTAGAAGTTGCGGTCGTCCATGGCCCCTGCGAGGCGCGTGTCCCACGGGTAGAACGAGAAATACCGCATGAGGATGCGGCCCTCGGCATCCATCTGCTGGATGCCGGTGATCTGGTTATCCTCCACGCAACCCCAGACCATCATGACGCTCTCGGAGTTCGAGCAGATGGCGGCGGGCCCGCCGAGGTTGCCGCCCCAGTCGCCCTTGCCATCGGGCGTGCGATAGGGCGGATTGCCGTTCTTGCCGACCGTCATGACATACTCGGCCCTGGGCCCCTCCGTGAAGAAGATCGCCTTGGTCGAGTAGCTGCCGGCCGCCTGGGGCATGCCGAGGTCGCTCGTACCGTCCCACATGACCGAACCGCTGCCCGCCTTCACGGGCTTGGCGTACAGGAGACTGCGGACGAGTTGGCCGCGGTCGTTGAAGAGGGCGAGGCTGAGGAACCCGTCGGCTGGGGCGGAATAAGCGACGGGCACGGCGACCTCCACGTCGGCAGCCTGAAGCGTAGCCACCGGCGGCAGCAGCAGGGCGGCGAGGGTGATGAGGATGTGTTTCATTGGCTCCCTTTCGCTCTCGGCATTCTCTCAAACCGGATCGGCACGAAGCCAGGGATTTCCCTGAACCGTCAGTGCCCGTGACCGCGCCCGCCAAGTATGTAGGGTGGGTGCTCCGCACCCACGCGGCGCGCGGGTGCCACTGGCGGCTTGTCCGCCAGTGCCCACAACCGCGCCCGCCAAGGCGGGCGGCTAACCCGTCAGTTCCCACAACCGCGCCCGCCAAGGCGGGCGGCTAACCCGTCAGTGCCCGTAACCGCGCCCGCCAAGGCGGGCGGCTAACCCGCCTCGCCCCGCCTCGATATGCTTTAGTGCATATTGAGGCCCGTCCATTCACGTTCAAAACGGCGCGCGAAACGACCGATTCCGGCGCATCCCGATCAAAAATCGAAAAAAACGATCAAAAACCGCGCGTTTCCACTTGCCTATCTTACCAAGACGGGGTCACATCGGCCCTGGCGCTGTCGAAAACGCCATTCCGACCGTCTGCAAGGGCCATTTTGGGCATCCTGGTAGAAGGGTGTTTTCTTAAAGCGTATAACGGCGGCCGGCAGCCAAAAAGACCGGGCGGCCCCGGGTAACCGGGACCGCCCGTGGCGTCTGTCGAACGAGATGAGGCCTGTCACGGAACCAGGAACGAGTCGTTGCCCGCACCGGCCGGCAACTCTTCCTGGCCATCGTACGAGGTCGTGTTGTCGAAGGCCTCGACGGTGCTCAGTGTCTTGGGGTCAAGCGTGGTGCTGGTGCTCGTCTCCCTCTTGAGCCAGATGTTGTCGTAGTTGGGACCGCTGTACGGATGGTCGCACCACGACACGTGGCCGTCGAGGTAGAGGACGTTCTGGCCATCGAACCGATGGTTGGGGCTGTTGAGTTGCCAGGCGTTCCCCTCGGGGATGCCGTCCGTGAGCTCCTCGTTCCAGGACGCGGTTTCATCGGACTCCGGGAACTTCAGCTTCTCGGCCAGCCTGCGGTCGGTCGCGCCTTCCGAGACGCCGCTGGGCGAGCTACTCCAGTAGTCGCGGCGCATGGGGTTGACGTCGGAGGCCACGGCCAGTTCGGTTGTCTGGGACGACGAGGTCGAGGTCAGCGTGTAGGCCCCCAGGACGTTCTGGTACGAGTAACTACAGTACAGTTGGTTGCGGAAGTCGCGAACCGCGTCAAACCGGACAACGGTGTCGTCAGGGATGTGGCCCGCCGACGGACACAGGAACACGTCGACCGGCAGGCCTGCAGCCGCGATGAGCCGCCAGAAGTTGCCCAGGTTCGACTCGATGGGGGTACCCTGGCTGTCGGTGGGCTCCGTCCCTTCGGTGATGTCCTGGTCGAACGAATAGTAGTCCGACCGGGTCTCGCCCACCTTGTCCCACGCGGCCGAGTCCGGCCGGTACACATCGGGCCACTTCTGGCGATGCGACGTGGCCCACGTCTGGCACGCCGTCCCAATCTGTTTCAAGTTACTGGAGCACGAGGCCCGGTTCGCCAACTCCAGGGCCCGGTACACGGCGGGCAACAGGATGCCCACCAGCATCCCGATGATCGTGATGACCACCAGGAGTTCGACCAGCGTAAAGCCCTTGCGTTTCATAGTTCATCCTCCGAATCTATGGCGCCACGTGGACGCCGCCTTCAGGATAAGGTATGAAGAATAACGCCGTTCACCTACTGCTGGTATGCGTGCTTCGGTTTGGGACGCCCGGGCACCTCCTCTCCATCCCCCCGTTCCAGGACGCGAAAAAGCCTGATTCTCGGCCGTGCGACAGACACCTTCTACTACCATTATGGACCGCAGTTCATCAACAGTCAAACAAAACGTCCACCGGCCCTTCGTTTTTTTGCCAACCCCCCCCGGCCACCCAAAAGACTTGTCGGCTGCGGGACGCTCTGGTACGCTTCGGCCTGCCGCGATTCGCCCCGTGTCGCACCCGCACCGACAGCGAAAGGGACGCCGTGCCGCACAAGAACGTGGACGAACCAACCATCCGCCGCCGCCTCGCCCAGGCCGACCAGGGCCACGTACTCCACTTCTGGCGCCGCCTGTCGCCGAAGGGCCGGCGGAAACTGCTGGCCCAGGTGGCCGGTATCGACTTCGAGCAACTCGCCGAACTCATCACGCGGCACGTGACGCATCCGCGGCCCGTGCGGCTGCCGCCGAACCTGAAGCCGGCCCCGTTCATCCCCCTGCCGACCACCGCCGCCGACCGACGCCAGCGCCGCCGCATGCACGACCTGGGCGAGCAACTCCTGGCCGCCGGCCAGGTGGCGGCCCTGGTCGTGGCCGGGGGCCAGGGCACGCGACTCGGCTACGACGGGCCCAAGGGCGAGTTCCCCATCGGGCCGCTCTCGGGGAGGCCGCTGTTCCAGATCTTCGCCGACGCCATCCTGGCCGCCCGCCGGGCCTACGGCGCCGCCATCCCGTGGTACGTCATGACGAGCCAGGCGAACGACGGCCAGACCCGGCGATTCTTCCGCCGGCACGGGTTCTTCGGTCTGCCCCCGGCAGATGTCCGGTTCTTCCGCCAGGGCATGGTGCCGGCCGTCGACTTCGAGGGCAAACTCATCCTGGCCGCGCCCGACGAGGTGGCCATGAGCCCCGACGGTCACGGCGGGTCGCTGCTGGCCCTGGCGCGGCAAGGCATGCTGGCCGACATGGCGGCGCGCGGCATCGAGCACATCAGTTACTTCCAGGTCGATAACCCGCTCGTGCCGCCGCTCGACCCCGTCTTCATCGGGTACCACGCCGCCGCCGGCAGCGACATGTCGAGCAAGATGGCCCGCAAACGCGACCCGCTGGAGAAGGTGGGCCTGTTCTGCACGTCCGGGCCCCGCCTGCACGTCATCGAGTACAGCGACCTGCCGGAGAAACTGGCCAAGGCCAGGAAGCGCGACGGCACGCTGAGGTCCGCGGCCGGCAGCATCGCCATCCACATCCTGAGCCGCGCGTTTGTCGAGCGGCTGACGGCCGGCGGGCGTTTCGCGCTGCCCGTCCACCGCGCCGCGAAGAAGATTGACTACGTGGACGCCGCCGGAAAGACCCGCGAACCCGACAAGGCCAACGGCGTCAAGTTCGAGATGTTCGTGTTCGACGCCCTGCCGCTGGCCCGCCACCCGGTGGTCCTGGAGATCGACCGGGCCGCCGAGTTCAGCCCCGCCAAGAACGCCGAGCCCGAGGACACCGCCGGCACCGCCCGCCGCGACATGATGCGGCTCCAGGCGGCGTGGCTGGAGGAAGCGGGCGTCCGCGTGCCCCGCCGGCCCGACGGCGAGCCCCGGTTCTGGGTCGAGATCAACCCGCTCGCCGCCCGAAGCGTCGCCGACCTCCAGGCCCTCGTCCGGCGCGGCCGCATCCCGCGCGTCCTCGCCGACGACCTGTACCTCGGCCCCCAAGACGCCTGATGGATCGCCGCGCCACCCCTCGTTCCCGCGCGGCGGCCTTCCCAGGCCGCCGCGATCGGGCCTGACGCATGTTCCTGGCGGCCTAGGAAGGCCGCCAGGCGGGAGGAAGTAGCGAAGTTGCGTTGTAGGATTAAGGTCTTTCCGTTAATGCCTCTCACACGATAAGCATGGCGTCGCCGTAACTGTAGAATCGGTATCCCTGCCGGACCGCCTCGGCATAGGCGGCCAGGAGGCGCTCGCGGCCGGCCAGCGCCGCCACCATCATCAGCAGCGTCGATCGCGGCAGGTGAAAGTTGGT
>Ga0307379_10014341_pt1 | contig 10219 bp, 13 predicted proteins | sample UN2MG_FD_202237 | JGI IMG/M metagenome (GOLD analysis project Ga0307379, IMG submission 202237) | Soil microbial communities from Risofladan, Vaasa, Finland - UN-2 | ecosystem: Environmental > Terrestrial > Soil > Coastal area > Acid sulfate soil | place: Finland: Risofladan, Vaasa | collected... | reverse complement strand
AACCGGCCGATCCCGATCTCGTGGGAGACCCTGACCACTTCGTCCACGTCCTTGTAGGCGCCTGATGCTTCTTCGGCCACGCCTTTCCAGCTCGTCGCCTGGAGTTCGATTCCTTTCCTCTGCAGCTCGTCACGGATCTGCTCGCCGCGGAAGCGGCGAAGCGCCTCGTGCCGGGACATGAGCCTTCCGGCGCCGTGGGCCGTCGAGCTGAAACTCAATCCTTCGGCTTCCGCGGTGCCGACAAGAAGATAGGACGCCGTCCCCATGCTGCCAGGGATGATCACCGGCTGACCGTGCGGCCGGTAAACCTCGGGAATCTCCGGCCGACCCGGGCCGAAGCTCCGGGTCGCGCCCTTGCGGTGGACGCAGACCTCGCGCTCCTCCCCTTCGATCATATGCCTTTCGATCTTGGCGACGTTGTGGCAGACGTCATAGACCTGACGCATACCCTTGGCGCTGCCCATGACCCTGGAAAAAACATCCCGAACCCAGTGGGCGATCATCTGGCGGTTGGCGAAAGCGTAATTGACCGCGGCGCACATGGACCTGTAATACTGCTGGCCGAGCGGCGACCGGACGGGCGCATTGATCAATTCCCTATCGGGAAGCCCCTGTGTCCCGAACTTGTTCTCCATGAGCTCGATATAGTCGGTGGCGACCTGGTGGCCAAGGCCGCGGCTGCCGCAGTGGATCATCACCATGACCTGCCCGATGGCCCGGATGCCGAATATCCGAGCCAGCTCCTGATCATAGATATCGGAGACCTTCTGGATTTCCAGAAAATGGTTTCCCGCGCCGAGCGTGCCGAGCTGGGGCGTTCCTCTCTCCAGGGCGCGGGGCGAGATCCCAGCGATGTCGGCGTCCTCCATCCGGCCGTATTCCTCGGTCATCAGCAGGTCGTCCTTGGTACCGTAACCGTTCTCGACAGCCCATTCAGCGCCCTTGATCAGGACATCCTGGAGCACTTTCCGGCTGAGCCGGGTGACCCCGCCCTTGCCCATTCCGGCCGGCACTGCCTTGAAGATCTCGGCCAGGAGCTCCTTGCGTTTCGCGGCGATGTCCTTCTCCGAGAATTCCGTCCGCAGCAGCCTCACCCCGCAGTTAATGTCGTAGCCGACCCCTCCCGGCGAGATAACCCCTTCGTCTAGATCGAAGGCCGCCACCCCGCCGATCGGAAAGCCGTAGCCCTGGTGGGCGTCGGGCATGACGTAGGACATTCGTTGGATGCCCGGCAAGCAGGCGACATTCCGGGCCTGCTGCAGGGTCAGGTCGTTCCTGACGCTCTCCAGCAGGCGCGACGAAGCATAGATCGTCGCCGGGACCCTCATCTCCCCGTGGGGGGGAATTTCCCAGACGAAATCACTTCTTCTGAGGAGCTCCATATCTCACCTCAAATATCCAAGACCACCTGAACGGAGACGGGGCGGCCGCGTTCGATCTTCATTTCGTTGTAGGTGACGGCCTTGACCTCACCGAAGATCGCGTATTTCTCGGGCCGGTCATCGCCCCGGAAGAGACCGCTGAGACGGAAACCGTCGCCGGCCGGCACGATGACGATGTTTTCAGCCGCCGCCGTCAGGAAGCCCCGGATCTCCCACAGATAAATGACCTCTCCCAGAAATCGGACAAGCAGTTGTTCCAGGTCCCGACCTTGGACGCTCACCGGATGATCAACTTTTTTCTCCACCTTCTCCGGCTCCCACATCAGGGAGACGGTGGCCAGGGCGGCGTTGGCGAAAGCTTCCTCGAGCGTGCGGCCGAAGGCCTGGAATTTGGCGTCGGCCGTGTGGTCAAGGAACCTGAATTTCTCGTCCATCTGCGCTTTTCTGTTCTCCTTAATTATTCTATCACGAATCCGGGATTGCAGGGACTCCATTTGGAAGCATCTCCCTATAAGTGATAGGCAACTTGGGAATGGAGAAGCGACCTCGAAGGTTTAGCCTTCCCGAGGCGTTTTTCGAGGGAAGCTGCTCTGGCAGCCGGGAGGACTGTCTGAGCACGCGGAGAGCACACAGAGAGGGGCAAGAATATAGCCCAAATATGGGGGAAGCCTCAGATTTTTCAGGCGGAGTTCCGCACCGCCGAGAAAAACGCTGCGGGAACGGCGTTAAAAACCTGAGCGGGAGAGCTGACATTCCCAAGTTGCCTATTATATTCGTTACATAAATGGAGATGCTTACAGCCCGTTCGGGCGGGTTGACAACTCCCGCCCCCTATTGTAGGATTCCAGCCCGTTCAAAATGGACCAGGCCGGTTTCCCTGCGGCGCTCGTCTTCGACCTGAAGAAAGAGAGCCCCTTTTCTTTCAAGTGCCAAGTCTGCAGCGCCTGCTGCTATAACAAAGCCATCCGCGTTGCCCCCTACGAGGCTCTTCGTCTCTGACGGGACGGTCGAATCATACTTGGATGCTCAAGGCGTGGAGCCTTATTTCCATTTTTGAATAGACTCAAAAAGCACCGGCGACGGGAGCGCCGCAAAAAGAGCATTTCCCCCCATTAATCCTGTTCTCCTCGATAGAAAACCCACTCCGGCGGAGTAGCGTCTTCCCGCAGCTAGGGCAATTCGTATTTTCCGACTCTCCCCAGACATTGCCGATGTAAAGAAATTTCAGCCCGGCTTCCCTCCCGAGAGCACGGGCCTTCCGGAGGGTCTCCAAGGGCGTCGCCGGCGCCTCCGTGTATCCGTAGTCCGGATGGAAACGGCTGATGTGCCAGGGGATCTCCGGATTGACGGAGGCGATGAAGCGGGCGATATCTCCGAGTTCTTTATCGCCGTCATTCAGAGCCGGGACGACGAGTGTGGTCACCTCCACCCAGATGCCGAGCTCATGCATCAGGCGGACCGAATCGAGGACGGGCTGAAGCCGGGCGCCGCAGATCTTTTTATAGGTCTCATCCCGGAAGGCCTTGAGGTCGACGTTGGCCGCATCGAGAAAGGGCCGGATCGTCCGCAGCGCCTCGGCCGTCATATACCCGTTGGTGACAAAGACGTTGGCCAGCCCGGCGCTCCGGGCCAACCGGGCCGTGTCGTAGGCATATTCGAAGAAGATGGTCGGCTCGGTATAGGTATAGGAGATGCTGCGGCAGCCCCGCGTCCGGGCGGCTCGCACGATCTCCTCCGGAGAGAGGGCTTGGCCATCGGCGAAGCGCTTGTCTTTCTTTGTCACTTGAGAGATCTGCCAGTTCTGGCAGAAAGGGCAGCGGAAATTGCAGCCGACCGTGGCGATGGAGAACGAGGTCGTCCCCGGCAGGAAATGATAAAGGGGTTTCTTTTCGATCGGGTCGATGTGGGCGGCAATGACCTCCCCATAGACCCGGGTGACCAACTTCCCATCCCGGTTCTCACGGACGCCGCAGACCCCGAACTTGCCCGCCGCGACCTGACACCGATGGGCGCAGAGGAAGCACTCCACTTTGCCCTCTTCAAGGCCTCGCCAGAGCATCGCTTCTTTGATCACCCGAATTTTCCTGGCTTCATAAAAATGAACCCGGGCTCATTATATCGACATTTTCAGCGGAAAGAAATAAGCCCGCTTCGAACCGCGCAGGGGGGGGCCTCCTGCGCCGAACGGAATCAGACAGACGGAAATGCTTACGGAAGCGGAAAGACTCTTGATTCCCGGTCTCGAAATGGAATATTTTTCATCGTGGGTCGTCTTTCCTAATGAACACAGGACGCATGGCAAGGACAGAAAAAGCCGTTCGCCTAACTGAGGAAATGATGACCTACCGAGAAGACGTTTTCCGGATCTGTCTGGGTTTCTCCCGGAATCCGGTGGATGCCGAGGACCTGAGCCAGGAAGTCTACCTCAAAGCCTTTCGAAAGATCGGAACGGTCCACGAACCCGGGGCCCTGAGAGTCTGGCTCCTCCGGATCGCCCGGAACACCTGCCTCGACCATCAGAAAAAAAAGCGGCTCTTCCGTCTGTTCCAAAGGAGCGTGACTCCGGGAGATGCCCGGGAGAATCCCAATCAGCACGAGCACTTGGATACACGGGAACGCCTGGCCAAACTCAAAGCGGCTGTCCGTCGTCTTCCCGGCAAACAAAAGGTGGTCTTTGTCTTGCGGGAATACGGACACCTGTCTTACGCCGAGCTGGCCGAGACCCTGGGCCTCAAGCCAGGCACGGTGATGTCCCGTCTGAACCGCGCCCGCAAGGCGGTGCTGGATTGCATGACCGAGGGGAACGATGAAAAATAAGCTGACGGATCATGATTTCAAGAACATTTCCGCCTTGATACGACAAGAGGAAGAAGACGCCCTTGCCTTCTTCCGGACCAGGGATTTCCGGGACAGGGTGGAGACCCGCCTCAAGGAGGCGGCCGGCGGCAAAAGGCCGCCCATCCATTCCCAAATAAGAGCCGTCCCTGTGCTGGCAGCGTTCCTGGTCTTGATCATAGCGGGGATCTTCTTCTCTATTCTGAAACGTCCTGGAGCGGGCCCGCCGCCAGAATTCAGGGCCCTTGCCTCCGCCCTCGGTCAACTTCCCGGTTTCTCACATCCCCCAGGATGGGAATGGACGGCATCCCCCGGCCAAACTGGGTCTTCCAGGCTGGCCGAATCTGTACAAGAAGCGTTGGTTAGGGCCGGTCAGCTAAAAAGAGAAGAGGAAGACCGAATCTCCATCCCGGCGGGAGCCGGCCGGGTTCCTCGCTTAAGTCTCGAGCAGAAGATGGAGATCCTCTTCAAGGAAAAAGCGATCGAGCGGGTGCTATCGCAATTCAAATATGATTCCAAGGAGGTATGAGATGGCGAAAAAGATATTGCTGTTCGGGTTTCTGGCTCTTTTTTCCTTTAATCTCGCGGCCATGGACAACCCGGCCAATCCCAAGGAGAAGGCCGGGTACGTCCTTCTTGACCTGTTCATCACCAGTTTCCAGGAGATGGTTACAAAGGGGTCCAGGGATCTGGAACCGACTCTTCTCAAGATGGCCTCCGAGCTCAGCAAGGCGCGGAAGGCGGGTGAAATCGACACAGTTTTTTACACCCGCTTGGGCCGCGTTTTGGCCCTGACCAAGCTGGTCATTGTTCCCGATCCTGGACGCATCCTCGAGCCCGTGATCAACCGGGAGATGCTCTTCTTCGTCCACGATATCACGGGCGAGGATTTAAATAGGGAGGGTGGTCCGGGCACCATCAACCAGGTGGCGAACGCCATCGCCGAGGAAATCCTCAACCTCCAGATCTACCTGGACACGAAGGACAAAAGAGAGGCTTTGCGCAAGAAACTGGACGAAAGAATCTCGGGAAAAGAGACCTGAAGACGGGATCTGGAAAACGGCGGAGGGCGCCCGTTTCCCCTGGCCGAGAATCTGAAGGTTACGGCTTACGCTTAAGTCCCGGAAAGAGTTTCAACGCCGAGGGGCAGAGGTTTCGGAGAGGGCAAGCCGGGCAGCGCGGTTTACGAGCCTGGCAAACCTTCCGGCCGTGGTTGACCAGCAGGTAGTTGAAATCGAGCCAGTCCTTTCTTGGGACGAGCTTCATGAGATCCCGTTCGATCTTCTCGGGATCGCGCTGTCGGCTCAGTCCAAGCCGGCCGGAGAGCCGCCTGACGTGGGTATCGACGGCGATCCCCTCGGCGATGCCGTAGCCGGAGGAGAGGACGATGTTGGCCGTTTTCCGGGCCACGCCGGGGAGGGTGACGAGGTCGGCCATGTTCGCCGGCACCTCACCGCCGAAGCCCTCGGCGATCTTCCGAGCGGCGCCGATGATACTCTTGGCCTTGTTGCGGAAAAACCCGGTCGGCCGGATCTCCGCCTCGAGCTCCTGCCGGTCAGCCGCGGCCAAAGCCGCCGCGGTCGGATATTTCCGGAAAAGAGCGGGCGTGATCCGGTTGACCCTCTCGTCCGTGCATTGGGCCGCCAGGATGGTGGCGACCAGGATCTGGAGGGGCGATTCGAACTCGAGCGCCGTGCGACTCCGGGGATATTCCCGGCGGAGGATACGAATGATCGGACCGATCCGGTTTTTAGCGGGCTCCACGCTCATGTCCCCTGAATAGACTTATGACGGAACTCACTTGTTAGTCCGCAAATAAAAAACCCTCAAGGGCCGACGTGAAAGAGGTCCTGACCGAGGTGGAAATCCTCGACATCATAATAATCGGGGAACCGGCCGAGAAGATCGATCTCCGACTTGATCAGGAAGTAATGGCTGCGCTCGACCCGGCTCAGGTATTCGAGCAACTTCTTGCTCCCGGCGTCCTTGACCACTCCCTGGGCGTCTTTGTAGTATGTTTCGGCGGCCTTCTCCGCTTCCAGGGCGGCTTGGAAGAGCTCGAGGATGGAGCTCTTCTCATCCAGAGCTGTCTTCGGCCGAGGCCGAACCGTTTTCTCAGGAACCTTGAGCACAACATCAGGAAAGCGCTGGGAATGGAGTCTCTCCAGGATCTTGCGGTGCTTTTTCTCCTCCAGGACGAGGAACTTCAGCTTCTGCTGGAGCAGGATGTTCTTGACCCGAGCCAGAAGCCTGGCGTAGAAATCCGCCGCCTCGATCTCCGACCGGATGGCGACGGCCAAGACCTCATAGGGCCGCAGTTTCGTGTTTAAGGCCATAGCATTCTCCTTTCAGACGCACCCTGGAACCGGCCTCAGTACTTGATGAACTTCTCTTTGGGAGCGCCGCAGACAGGGCACTTGTCAGGGGCATCGCCTTCGACCGTGAATCCGCAGACACTGCAGATATGGATGGGAAAATAGGCGAGGTCCTGGCCCTTGTCCACGGCTTCTTTGGCCTTTTTATACAAGCCGGCATGGATCTTCTCCGCTTCCAAGGCGGCGTTAAACCAGAACACGGCCGTCTTCTCGCCCTCGGCTTCGGCCATGGATTTGAAGGCCGGGTACATGTCCTTGACTTCGTAGTTCTCCCCGTCCACCGCCTCCTGCAGGTTCTGGGCCGTCTTCCGGATTCCGGCCAAGGTCTTGAGGTGATTGGTGGCATGGACTTGCTCGGCGTAGCTGTTGGCCCGAAACAGGCGGGCCACGTTGGCGAACTTCTCATTTTCCGCGGCATCGGCAAAAGCCTTGTACCTCATGTGGGCCTGGCTCTCACCGGCAAAGGCCGCCTTTACGTTGTCTTCGGTCTTCTTGTTCATGAAAACCTCCTATAGGGTGATCATTTTCTCGATGGCCCCTCTCGCTTTCCGGCTGATCACCGCGGGGACCTCGATCCGGTATCTCATCTCCTCCAAGGCCTGCCGAACCTTAAGAAGAGTGATCTTTTTCATGTTCGAACAAAAAGCCAAGTCCTTGACGGGGAAGAACGCCGTTCGCGGGTTCTCTTTCCGCAGCCGATGAAGGATCCCGACCTCGGTGCCGACGAGGACTTCTGCGGCCGTAGTCTCCCGCGCCGCTTTCACCATGAAACCCGTGGAGATAACCTTATCGGCCAGGTCGATCACTTCGGGCCGGCACTCGGGATGGACCCAGATCTCGGCCTTCGGATGTTCCTTTTTCCTGGCCTGGACATCCGCCGTCAGGATCTGGTTATGGACATAGCAATAGCCGTCCCAGGCGATGATCTTCTTTCGGGTCTGGCGGGCGGCATAGGCGGCCAGATTCTTGTCGGGGACGAAAAGGATCTCCTCCTCGGGGATGGAATTCACCACCTTGACGGCATTGGACGAGGTGCAGCAGATGTCGGATTCGGCCTTGACCTCGGCGGTGGTGTTGACATAACAGACGACCGGCCGGCCCGGGTATCCGGCCTTCCAGTCGCGGAGTTCCTGGGCGGTGATCATGTCGGCCATCGGGCATCCGGCCCCCGCATCAGGCAGAAGGACGGCTTTTTGGGGAGAGAGGATGGCCGCCGTCTCGGCCATGAAATGGACGCCGCAGAAGACGATCACCTCGGCCTCGCTCCTGGCGGCTTCCTGGCTCAATCCCAGGGAGTCGCCGGTGTAGTCGGCGATGTCCTGGACCTCGCCGATCTGGTAGTTGTGGGCCAGGATGACCGCCTTTCGCTCTTTCCGGAGCTTACGGATCCGGTCGATGACTTCGTCCTTGGTCACGATGTGTTTCCGTCCCTCAATCCTTGAGCTTGCGGACATAGAGGCGGTAGACATCGCCGTCCTGTTCCTGCCCGAGGAATTCTTGACCTGTCATTTTGCACCAGGCCGGCATGTCGACCTTGATACCCTCATCGGTGGAAACGATCTCGAGGATCTCGCCGACTTTCAATCCCTTGATCCTCTTGGCCGTCTGGATGATGGGCATCGGGCAGAGAAGCCCGAAGCAATCCAGCGTAGCGTCCGCTTTCATTGTCTCTCTCCGCTCCTCTTGAGGAGAAAAATCCTCGGGCGGGCTTAGCTCCACTTCGGGAAAAAGCTTATTCGGGCTCCAGAGCGGCCCCGCACTTGGCGCACTTCTCTCCGCCCTTTTTGGTGAGGTTGCCGCAGTGCGGGCACTTTTCGAGGTCGACGTGGCAGCTCGAACAGATGCCCTCTATTCCCTCCAGGGGACCATCGCAATAAGGGCAATGGCACTCTTTGGATTTCTGCACCTTTTCTTTTTCTGGACCGGGAGCGGCTTCGTCTTTCTCCTTTTTTTTATAGTCCTCGATCGCGGCATGCAGGGCATCGGCTCCCAGGTTCGAGCAGTGCAGCTTGTTCTTGGGCAGGCCGCCGAGCTCCTGGGCCACGATCTCGTTGGTGATCTTCATGGCTTCTTCCAGGGTCTTGCCGATGGCCATCTCGCTGACGATGCTGGAAACGGCGATGGCCGCTCCGCAGCCGAACGTCTGGAATTTGACGTCCTCCAGTTTATTGTCCTTGACCTTGATGCTGAAGGTCATCATATCGCCGCAGACGGGATTGCCGACCTGACCAGTCCCGTCGGCATCCTTGATCACCCCGACGTTGCGGGGATTCTGGAAATGGTCCATGACTTTATCGGTATAGATCATTTCTCGTTCTCCTCCAGAAATTTGGTGTAGAGGGGCGACATCTTCCTCAGCCGGTCGATGATCGGCGGGAAGACATCCAGGAGATAATCGATATCCTCGGCCGTCGTGCTGTCGATCAGGCTGAAGACCAGCGATCCCTGGGCCAGAGCATGATCGATGCCCATGGCCAGGAGCACGTGGGAGGCTTTGAGCGCCCGCGAGGTGCAGGCCGAGCCGCTCGAGGCGGCGATCCCCTTCATGTCCAGGTTCAGGAGCATGGACTCGCCCTCGATGAACTCGACGCAGAAGCTGGCATGATGAGGCAGCCGTTTTTCCCGGTGTCCCGTCAGATTGACCCGGTCCACCTTTTGGGGAAGATGCTCGATCAATCTGTCGCGAAGGGATCTCAGCCTCTCACCGCGCTCGGCCAATTTCGTCAGGGCGAGTTCGGCCGCCTTGCCCATCCCGACGATCCCGGCGACGTTCTCCGTCCCGCTGCGGCGGCCGCCTTCCTGGATGCCGCCGTCGATGAAAGGCAGAATCCGCATCCCTTTCCTGAGGAAAAGAGCGCCGCTCCCCTTGGGCCCGGAGAACTGGTCGGCGGCCAGGCTCAGGGCGTCGACATCGAGCTCCCGGATATCCAGCGGGATGCTCCCGGCAGCCGCCACAGCGTCGCTGTGGAGCGGGATCCCCGCCGAACGACAAATCCGGGCGATCTCGGCCAGGGGCTCGATCGTCCCCACCTCGCTCGAGGCCAGGATCACGGAAACAAGCGCCGTCTCCTTCTTGAGGGCCCGCTTGATGTCCTCCGGGTCGACCAGGCCGTCCCGGTCGACGGGGACCAAAGTCGAGGAAAAGCCGAACTTCTCTAGGCTCTTGGCGGAATGGAGGACGGATTGGTGCTCGATAGCCGAAACAACGAGATGCTGGCTTCTGTCCCGCCGGGCCAGGGCCATCCCCTTGACGGCGAAATTGTTGGCCTCCGAACCGCTGGAGGTGAAGAAGATCTCATTTTCCTCGGCGCCGATCAACCGGGCGACCCGGGAGCGCGCTTCTTGGACCGCCGCCAGCGCTTCCTGCCCGGCTGAATGGAGGCTCTGGGGATTGCCGTACTTTTCCCGTAAATAAGGGAGCATTGCCTCCACGACCTGGGGATCCAGGGGTGTGGCCGCAATGTGATCGAGATAAACGCGCTTCATGGCCCTGGAGCCGTCTCAGACGGCGACGACCTCCTTGACTTCCGGAACTTCCTTCTTCAAGAGCCTTTCGATCCCCATCTTCAAGGTCATCTGGGACATCGGACAGCCGCCGCAGGCGCCGGTGAGCCTCACCTTGACCAC
>Ga0307379_10014340_pt1 | contig 10219 bp, 7 predicted proteins | sample UN2MG_FD_202237 | JGI IMG/M metagenome (GOLD analysis project Ga0307379, IMG submission 202237) | Soil microbial communities from Risofladan, Vaasa, Finland - UN-2 | ecosystem: Environmental > Terrestrial > Soil > Coastal area > Acid sulfate soil | place: Finland: Risofladan, Vaasa | collected... | reverse complement strand
GGTCTTACTTCTAAAAGTTGTTGTTTCAAATATGATTTTGGTCGATGGAATCATAAAACCAGTATGCGTATCAATAACTCCTTCAAACAGATGGCTTATTGGAAACTCAAAGAAGTGGAGCGAAGACCTTGAACGCTATAACAGTAGTTCCTATTCTCCTGTTTTTCCATGGTCCCAATCGAAGTCTTGGGAAAAGAGTGCTTCTCCACTATCTACCTCCTCGTGGGTAAGTAATACTAATCTTGTAAGCATTATCGAATTCGATCAAGAAGGAGAGCCAACATATACTTACAATAATATTGAATTTTCAATTTCAACCATAGGGACTTGTTACATGTTGGATGATACTAACATGATTATTGCTGGACTGTATCCGTTATACTCTTATGTTACACCATCCTATGGTCTTACTACCAATTATTACGGTTCTAACGTAAGAATCATAGATCGAGACGGTATTTCAAGCTACAATTTAAGTACTCAAGCAACTTACTGGTTTGCAGATGTTCAATATGTAACCGAAGCAGGCATAGATTATATTTATACTCTGCAAAAATATATTTATCCTTACTCAGGGGCGGTCACCTCACGAATAAGAAAATATAGCGTAACTGACTTTACTTATACTCCTATAGGTACAGTTGATCCTGCTCAGTGTTTCAACGACTTAAGAGTTTACGATACTAATAAAATGATCTTAACGATGTAAGGAGAGAATATGTTCTTGGCTTTCTTGTATTTTCTAAGCATTGTTGCCATTGAGAATGTAACCAGTATCTTCACAACTGTAGATTTGTTGGATTGGCTTAGAAACTATCTCTCCAAAAGAACAGGCTGGTTTGGAAAGAAACTCTACAAACTCGCAATTTGTCAATTTTGTCAAAGCTTCTGGTTATGCATGCTCTTTGGCTTCTGGTTCCCTGTTAACCCGTTTTTGATCACAGGGACATATGATTATGCTTTTTTAGCCAAATGGGGCCTGATATGGTTTTCAAGTCATGGATTGGTACTATTGCTCGCAGAAGCTAAATACAGATACCTCAACAGGGCTCCATTCTCGGTTACTTTTTCAGGAAGGATCAAAAAAGAAGACTAAGGCATTCGTATCGCCTGACGATCCTTGATGAAATTAATCTGATTCAATGGAAGATCATAATAATAAATACTGTCTATCAGTGGATAAAGTTCTCTAACTTCAGGATATATATCGCTTACCGACCTGACAATGTTTCTGTTTGGCTGGATCAAGTTCATAACTACATCTACAGTTTCACTAACTGGATGGGGGTTCTGAATCTTATCGTTTCTGTCAAAGGTATGCGATATGAGGAAGATGAAGTTGTTTTCTGCTGCAACTTTGATGTATTCGAAAAGCCTTGCCTCTGTAGTATCGACTGAATAGTTCCTCTCGTTATAGTATATTTTCTCGTCCGTTTCATATATAAATACGACGTTGACTGTCTCAGTTTCTATCTTTGTTTTGCATTGTTCGAGCAATGTCCAAGTAGACATTGAATCAGCCCCAGAAATGACATAAAACCTTCCTGGTACAAAATTGATCGAATCGTCTATGAATTCCTGAGGGGTCATGGCGCAAAGTTTTTGCACTTGCTATTAGTGCAAACTCTCCTTTCCAATATGCCTCCCTTAGCTCCTACGGTTCTTTTCTTTTTGGTTTGCCATCCGCAATCAGAACATTCTGACGGATCTTCAGCCTTGTACTCCTTGCCAAATGGATCTGGCCAAGGAGGAGCTACGAATTCAGACGGCTTTTGTTGCAAAAGTTCGCGGGTAACTAGTCTTCCGCAGCACATAATAACCCCTCTATATAATAAATTCAAGACAGGTATAGAAGCACCTTTTTTTGAAACTATATTTGTAGCTTTAGAGCAAGGATTAACTCTATAATGACAAAGAAAAAACTTAGAAAACAATTCAACCTAAAGGTTGAACGAGACTTGAAGATACGTCCTAAACTCAGGCCCACAAATGTAGACGTTAATTACCCTACAAAAAATCAACTTTGGCAAGCAACAAAAAACCTTGATCAACAAGGGGTTCCAAGTAACCTGGCAGATATGTCCAGTAGTGAAGATGTTCTTGGTAAGTTACAGCCTTGGTCAATTACAAAAACAGCCCTAGGCGGATCTCCTGCTGGCGCTCCAGGCGGATCTCCTGCTGGCGCTCCAGGCGGATCTCCTGTTGGTGACGATGCTGCTGTTGCCGATATTACAGCTCCTGCTCCTGTTCAGATAGGACAGATTCAAAGCATGTTGAAGACATGGGGAGAGCAGATTGACAAGGTAAACTACAGCTACAGAACCATGGTAATGAATAATATAGAATTAAAGAAATACGTTAGAGCTTTGAAGTCCTTAGAAGACATTTACAGGCTCATTGATGGCAGTTTAAAGCCTCTAGCTACAGCCATTGACTCAAATGAATTCTTAAAAACAAAAGACAAAGACGTTTTCGATACATCTGATAATGAAGACCTTAGACGGCAAGACCAATACGAAAACTTCTTTCAATGGCTGGCCGAGATCAATCCGATGGCTATGATTCAGAATTTTGATCAGCAATTTTTGTCTGGTGGATCTGCTCGAATAATTCCAGCCTCCCACGGAGAAGAAGCCGTTCGAACGCTTCAGGTAATCCAAGGTAAGGCAAATATACCATATATCAAAGCAGAAGAGAACTTCCTTTCTATTCTTAAACAACTATCCAGTTTGAATAACGTTAATAAGATGACTGGGTTGTGTAATGCAATAAAAACTCCTATTCAGCAAATGCAACTCAATCTGCAAGGTTTGGCAAGCAAGAATCCTGTCAAGGCCCCAACCAGGGCTCCGGCGCGGGCTCCGGCGCGGGCTCCAGCTGCAAGAACTCCTACGAGAAGAAGATGATCATAAAAAGCCTCAGCAAAGAGCAGTCTTTTTCGTCCATGGAAACCAGTTTCAAGAAACTCAGAGTTGATGATGTTATTGATTTAGGGTTTCTAAAAACCAGATCCCCAGCCATTGTTCATAGGGTTGATTATGAAAAACGCCTAATAAGTGTCATTATTCTTACTGCGGAAAATATTGCAAGACTGAAAACCAATGCTTACTCGGAAAACATGATTACGACAATCAAATTTCCCTCTCATTGTGAAGAAGAACTCGTTTTCTGGAACGTCATGCAGCGTCAATAGTAAACTTCCTTACATTTTAGTCTTCACTATTATCCATCCGGCGCTATAATGATGATAGATATGGAGGCTATTAGCTATGTTTCAATCCTTTACAGAAAAAGCCAGAAAAGTCATGTCCTACGCTAGAGAGGAGGCTTTCCGGCTTAACCAAGATTTTATTAATACAGAACATATTTTGATCGGCATTCTAAGAGAAGGAACAAGCAATGCTAGTGGTGTTCTCAAGAAGCTAGGAATCGACCTTCCTATGATACGCAAGCGGGTTACCGTAGGGGGAAGTAAGTCGTCTGTTAAAAATGCCCTTCCTATTACCAATACTCTCAAGAAGGTCATTTATGCAGCTATTGAACGGGCAAAAAATTCAAATTCTAAATATGTTGAACCAATTCACTTGTTGCTTGGATTGCTCTCAGTCAAAGAAGGTATGGCTTATGAAATCCTTATTGAGATGAAGATGACAAATGATTTTATCAAAAAAGAAGCAGAATCTACTACCTTAACTCATAAGGAAGTTTCTGAATGTGATTGGACCCCACCAACCCCTACAGAGTCAAAAACCCCAGCCTTGGATACATTTGGAACAGATCTTACTTTGAGAGCAAGACAGAAAAAGCTTGATCCGCTCATTGGAAGAGAAATCGAACTCAAAAGAATCATCAGAATCCTATCGAGAAGAAGAAAAAGCAATCCTGTCCTGATTGGAGAGCCTGGCGTTGGAAAAACAGCCATTGTCGAAGGGTTGGCTCAAAAAATAGTTCTAGGCGAAGTTCCTGATACTTTGATAGACAAAAGACTTGTCGAATTGGACTTTGGGTTGATTGTCGCAGGAACAAAATACAGAGGACAGTTTGAAGAACGAATGGCAGCCATTTTGGACGAAATCAAAAAAAACAAGAACATCATCATCTTCGTTGACGAACTTCAAGTCTTAATCGGCGCTGGAAACGCAGAAGGAGCGTTAGACGCATCCAATATTTTGAAACCATGCTTGGCAAGAGGCGAAATTCAACTGATCGGAGCAACAACGCTTGGAGAATACAGAAAGTATGTCGAAGTTGATCCTGCTTTGGAACGCCGGTTCCTAACTATCATGGTCGAGGAGCCAACCATTCCTCAGTCAATTGAAGTCCTTCAGGGTCTCAAAAAAAGTCTGGAAACTTTTCACGGAGTATTCATTGAAGATGAAGCTGTTAGAGAAGCTGTCGTTCTAAGTGAACGCTTTATATCTTCTAAAAAGCTTCCTGATAAAGCCATTGACATTGTCGATGAAGCTGGAGCAAAGCTTAAGACGGATTGCTATAACAGGCCAAAGATCATCAAGGATATTGAGCAGCTCATAGTAGAAACCGATTCGATGAAGCAGCGTTTCATTTTGTCTGATGAATTCGACAAGGCAAAAGAATACAAAGACAAGGCTGATGAGTTGAAGGCTCTTTTACTAGATATCAACGATGCAGTTAAAGCTAAAGAAATGAAGGCTAATCTTCGTATAACAAAGACTGACATTCGTGAAATCATTCATAGCATGACTGGAATTCCAGTTACAGACCTGACTCCAGACGAAGGCAAGCGCATTCTCAATATGGATAAAGAACTGAAGAAGGTTGTTGCCGGGCAAGACGAGTCAATCAAGAGGCTTAGCCAAATCATTCGCAGAGCCAAATCGGGAATCAAAGACCCCAATCGTCCCATCGGATGCTTCCTTTTCTTGGGGCCAACCGGAGTTGGAAAGACTTTACTTGCCAAGGCTCTTTCAAAGTTTCTCTTTGGAGAGAAGGGTGCGTTCTTCGAGTTTGACATGTCGGAATATGGAGAGAAACACTCAAACTCAAAATTCATGGGCGCTCCGCCTGGTTATGTCGGATACGAAGAGGGAGGCCAGTTAACCGAAAAAGTCAGACGTCATCCATATTGCGTTGTCCTTTTTGATGAAATCGAGAAGGCACATCCAGATATGTTCAACTCACTGTTACAAGTCATGGAAGAAGGACGCATGACAGACGGACTTGGAAGAACCGTTGATTTCAAGAACTGTATAATAATTATGACTTCCAATGTTGGCGCAACCAGCATGTCCAATGAAAGTATGGGATTCGGGAAAAAATCCCCTGTTGATAACCACGAAAACATGGAGAGGAAAATTACGGAAGAAATCAAATCCGTTTTCAGGCCAGAGTTCATCAACCGAATTGACGAAATCGTCATCTTCAAGAAGTTGTCCAAAGAAGACATGATTGAAATCGTAGGGATGGAGATCGAAAAAATCAAAGCCAGACTCACTGAGAAGGAGATTTCCATCTCCCTTTCAAAAGAAGCATCTCAGTTTATCTGTGATAAGGGGTTCTCTGAAGAGTTTGGAGCCAGACCATTGCGCAGATACATTGAGAAGAACGTAGAAGTAGTTATTGGAGATATGATTTTATCAGGAGAGGTTTCGCCAGGGTCAGTAGTTTCCATTTCCTTGAAAGAAGATCATTTGGACGTTTCAGTATCTAAAAAATCAAAGAAATTAACCAAAAACACAAAAATTGCCAAAAATATGCTTGACTTGAAGGGTGGAACGAGTACCATCTGATGCTAGAGCGAGGTGAAAATTGAAGATTTGCATAATGCTGATGGGGCCTCAAGGCTCCGGCAAGACAACTTATTGCGAGCAGAACTTTCCGCTCCATTTGCGCATTTCCCAAGATGAAATGGGGCGGATTGCTCATTTTCAAAAATTCGAAGAAGCCATCCAGAATGGCGTTGAATCTATTGTTGTTGATCGAATCAACCATTCCAGAAGTCAACGCGGCAGGTACTTGAGCTTGGCGAAGCAGAATGGCTATTACACAAAGATCGTTTGGCTCAACATAGACAGGCAAACTTGTCTCAAAAGGATCAAAGACCGAGAGAACCACCCAACGCTTGACTACAAAAACGCTGACAAGGCTCTGTCTATCTACTTCAAACAGCTCGAATACCCTTCCAAAAAAGAGGCAAACGAAATTTCTGTCATTGGAGACAAGCCATCCTTTGCTCCTGTTCTGGATATAACACCTGAAATCGGAGACAGAAGATACGTTGTTGTCGGAGATATTCATGGCTGTTTTAACGAACTGAAAACCATGTTAGACTTGATCGGCTTTGATCGTGAGAACGATGTTTTGGTTTGTACAGGAGACATTGGCGACAGAGGCCCGTTAATCAAGGAAACCTTTGATTTCTTGCTTTCGCTCCCAAGAGTCTATTCAGTTTTGGGAAACCATGACGACAAGATGGTCCGTCATTACAGAGGCAGCGCCGTTTCTATTAAACACGGCCTGCAAAATACGATTGATGCCATCGGGTCGAAGATGGGCGAAGATATGCTGGATTGGTTTAGCAATCTTCCTTTCATTTTGAAAGTTCCGGATGGATATGTTGTTCATGCCGGTTTCAATCCGCATGCTGAACCTGAAGAACAGATGCCACAAGACTGCCTCTACATGCGTTACTTCGGCGGCAAGAACTACTTTGACGCCAGTTGTGGAACCATCTGGTTTAAACTGTGGCCTAAAGATGCGCCAAAGGTCTTCTTCGGTCATATTCCAAATGACAACTGGGCCGAGGGCGAAAATACCATTTCTCTGGACGGGGGATGCGTTTTTGGAGGCAATCTGAGAGCTTGGGACAGTAAGACTGGCAAGGTTTATTCTGTCAAGGCAGAGAAAAACTATGACGAGAATATATATGCCATTGCTACGTCTACGGCGTTTGATCCCATCAAACGCAGAGAAGAATATGTCATTGCTGGTCTTTTGAGATGTGATACCAGCGACGATGGAAAGCTGAAGATTTACAACTATACTGATCAATGCACTTTTGAACAAGCATGGGATGACGTAACCCTGAATTCGAGAGGGCATGTCTTCAACATTGAAACCGGAGAATGCGTTGCCAGGCCGTTTGCCAAGTTCTTTAACCTTAATGAGAACGAAACAACGGCGCAACATAAAATGCCTTGGGGTGAACCATTCGAAATCTTCGAAAAGTTGGACGGATGGCTTGGCGTTTTGTATCGTCATGATAACAAATTCAAAGTTGCATCAAGGGGATCTTTCCATTCGGAAGGGTCCAAATGGGCAACTGAATTCATTCAGACAAAGAATCTGTCCTTTCTTCCGGACGAAGTAACTTTGTGTTTCGAAATCATCAGCAAGAGGCAGAAAATCATCTTGGATTACGACGAGGAAACGCTTCCAATTCTTGCAGCCTTCAACAGGTTTACTGGACAGGAGTATCCAAGAGCGCAAATAGAAGAATGGGCCAAGAAAGCTGATCTTCCAATTACTCCTCAATACCGAATGACCATTGAGGAATGTTTGAGCAAGGTTTCAGATGAGAAACGGGAAGGTTTCGTCATTCGGTTTGCCAACGGAACCAGAGTCAAGATTAAGACCGAGTGGTACCTGAAGATTGCCAAGATGATGTCGACCCTTTCTCCCATTTCTATATGGGAAGCCATGAAAAACGGTAAGGTTCAGGAAACGTATCTCAAACGACTTCCAGAACAAATCCGTACGGTGGCAAATACTTTTAAGGATCATTTGGAGAAGCAGTATCAGGATTACGAGAGCAAGCTCAAGGTTCAAGCACAAGAGTTAGTTTCAGAGGCAAAAACGGTCAAAGAACTGGCCACATTGCTGAATGAAAATCGGATTAACGAACCGATTAGAGGAGCGTCATTCATCTTGTTCAAGGGCAAGGGTACTCTTGAAAAGCTTGTCATGGCAAGAATATACCCAAAAGGAAATGAATTCACGGTGATTTGATGCCAAGAAAAATCCTTCTAGTTGGAGATTTACACTTCAGGTCCAAAAGGCTTGACGACATTGCCATAGCTTGGGATAGCCTCGTCAAATGGTCGGCTGAAAACAAAGTCGATCTCATTGCCCAAGCAGGCGATATCTTCGACCATTCCAACGTCTATGGTCGAGAAGCGTCAACTGGAACCATCTACAACGCCTTCCTTGCTCCGTTCAAGGAAGTAGAAAAACCTCCACAGTTCGTCTGCGTCCCTGGAAACCATGATATGGGCGGTCCAAGAGACAAGGACGCCCTGTCTCCCGTCGATAAATACGACTGGATTACCGTTTGCCGAAAGATTTCAACCCTTAACTTTTTCGATGACCTGTCCATTTCATTTCTCCCTTGGATCAACAGGGCCAACCTCATCTCCATGATGATGTTCAAAGGGGAGAATATAGAATCGGCAACGAAGAAAGTTAATGAAACACTCAGAAACTTCATACCATTTCTAGCCAAGTCCATTGCTCAATCCAAAAACTCAAACAGGCTTTCTATCGTTCTTGGACATTTAGAAGTCACAGGAGCCATGTTGGACAGCGGTATGCCCCAAGTCAATGGAGCCTACGAGTTCAGCCCTGCTGATTTGGTTTCTTTGAACGCAGACATCTACGCCGTTGGACACATTCATAAAAGACAGCATTTCCCTGGGCTTCCAAATGAAAACGATGGCTACTTGGGATCGTTCTGTCATCTTAGGTTTTCCGACAAAGACAATCCAACTGGATGCCGACTGATTGAGTACGAAGGCAGAAAGATAATCAGTGATAAGTTCATAGAGAACAAGAAGTCTCCTAAGTATTTTGTAATCAAGAGTTTGGACGACAAGACCTGGACTGATACTGATTACGTCAAGTTCAAAGGCGAAGAGAAGCCTGAGAATTTGCCTGCTAACTGTATTTTTGAGAAAGAGAAAACGGCAGCCGAGTTTAGAATCCGGCTGGAAGAGAAAGCTGACGCGGATACTCCGGTTGAAAAACTCCTTACCTCATGGGCTGAGATTTCTGAATGCAAGATCGACATCAAAACGCTCATTGAAAAGGCAAAAACACTAGGAGAGAATGCCGTCCTTCCAGTAGATCCCATTGGCAAGCTGGACCGCATCGATCAAATCAAGCTCGAAAATGTCATGAGCCATTTGAATACCGTCTTGGACTTCTCCAATGTCTCAGGAATCTGCGCCATCGAAGGACCCAATGGCTCTGGCAAGACTTCGGCCATGGAATCTATCATTTTTGCCCTGTACGGAGAATATCCAACTAGGCCAAAACTTGAATTAGTACCCAAGACCGGACACAATCAAAGCTCCGTTGAGCTTGATTTCCAAAGTTACGGTATCAAATACAAAGTCAAACGGGATGTTAAGAAAAACTCTAAAGGAGCATGTTCGCAAAAGGCTCTGCTTTTCGAACAAGGTGTTGCCGAAGCCAAAGCTGGTCCAAAGGTTGATGATGTCCTGAATACCTGTTCGAGAATCGTTGGCGATATGAACATGGTTCTTTCCGGAGTCTTCTCTGCCCAGAATGAAGCCGGAAACATCATCGATCTTAAACCGACAGAAAGAAAGGAAATCTTCGCAAGACTTCTTGGGACAGACAAGTTCATTGCCCTTTCAGTCGATGCCAGAACCAAAGCTACTGTGTTGGAAGTTTCCATACAAGCCAATGTTCTTGCCAAAGAGCGGATGGAAAAGGAATGCGAAGAAGAATCGTCCATCCTTACGGAAAAGAAAGAGGTCGACCGTAAACTTGGAGAAGCCAAAGAACAGCTGAACAAGATTTCATCTGAAATTGAAGCACTAAACAATGAAATCAAGAGTCTTGAAACCAGCCAGTCTGAGCGGGAAGAGGCCATCAAGAAAAAAGCCGAACTTGAGCGCAAACAGACCAAGATCAAAGAAGAAGGTATCTCCCTGAAGACCAAGCGCAAAGAGCTTGATACCCTTGATGAAGCTGTCGTAAGGGAAAAGAAAAGAAAGCTGGATCAGGGCCGAAAGATTCTTCCGGAAGCATCAAAGAGTCTTCATGATCTTGAAAAGAAGGTCATGGAAATTGAGTCCTCAAAGAAATCCTTGCTTCAAGAGTCCAACTCTAAACGTTCGGCTGCGAGAGAACAGTTCTCTTCACATCTTCTGGCCCTTAGAAAGGATCAGGATGCCAAGGTTTCAGGACTTCAGAAAAAGAAAGATGAACTGAACGA
>Ga0307379_10014339_pt1 | contig 10220 bp, 9 predicted proteins | sample UN2MG_FD_202237 | JGI IMG/M metagenome (GOLD analysis project Ga0307379, IMG submission 202237) | Soil microbial communities from Risofladan, Vaasa, Finland - UN-2 | ecosystem: Environmental > Terrestrial > Soil > Coastal area > Acid sulfate soil | place: Finland: Risofladan, Vaasa | collected... | reverse complement strand
TTAATTCAGATTTTAGCTTATCCGTTGGCCAAATTTATTCAAAATTATGTTATCCGTCTTGGCTTTCTTGATAAAACCCCGGGGGTGGTGGTTGCCCTGATGATGAGCTTTCATTCTTTTTTAACCCGGGCCAAGCTTTATCTTCTCTGGAAAAAAGGAGGTTGGTGGGAAACAGGAAAATGAAGATCTTCTTGGCTTTGATCATCAGCCTTTTTGTTCTTTTCCCTTTTGGCCAGCTAAACCGGCTTTCCCTTGCTTCAACCGGATTTTCCTTTTCCAAGTATCCAGAGGCCAATCTTTATTTGCTTGACCTTATGGTGGCAGGAATAGGGAGTTGCTGGCTGATAAGCAAGTTGGTGAGAAAAAACAGACCTGCCACACCCATATTGGCCAAGCCGATTTTTTTGTTTTCAATAATTGCCTTTTTATCCTTGGTTTTTAACTCTCCCCTCTTGTCAAGTGGGGAAGTGGTTGTGGCAGGGCTCTATCTTTTCAGGTGGTTTGTTTACGCTCTTTTTTACTTTGCCCTTTTTGACCTTTTAAAAAGCCGGGAAGGGAAAAAAGCAGGTCTTAAAAAATTACTCCCTAATCTTTTAATTGGTGCCGGAGTTGTCTCAGCTGGTTTGGGTCTTCTCCAATACTTTTTTATTCCCAACCTTAAGTTTTTAAAATATCTCAACTGGGATCCTCATTACTATCGATTAGTGGGAACCTTTCTTGATCCGGCCTTTTTGGGTATGATTTTGGTTTTCACCCTTATCTTGCTGGCGGGGCGCTTAAAAAAATTCCCACCCCCCATCGGCTATCTTTTGTTTGGCCTGGTTTATCTTGCTCTAGCCCTGACTTATTCTCGCAGCTCTTATTTGGCCTACCTGGTGGGAATGGGGGTTATTGGTTGGGTGAAAAAAGCCCCGGCTTTTTTAATCATTATTATTTTGATTGGTGGCTTGACGTTATTGGTCCTGCCTCAACCTGCTGGTGAAGGGGGCCAGCTGGCTCGGACCTATACGATTGAGGCCAGGATTAGAAACTGGCAACAGTCAGCAAAAATTGCCGGAGACAACCTCCTTTTAGGCGTTGGTTTTAACGCCTACCGCTATGCCCAAAGGGACTATGGTTTTTTAAAAGAAGACTGGAAGGTTTCCCATGCAGGGGCTGGCGCCGATTCAAGTTTTCTTTTTATCTTGGCTACCACTGGGATTTTTGGTTTTGCAGCCTATCTTTGGTTTTGGCGGGAAGTAATCAGGATTACCAGCTTGGAAGTAAAAGCCAGCGGGTTGGCTCTTATCACCCATTCCCTTTTTAACAACTCCCTTTTCTATATCTGGATAATGATTTGGTTTTGGACTCTTCTGACGGCCTATCAGGAAAAAATTAAGGAGAATAGTTAACTGAAATTTGTTTTTCGGTTTGGTTGCCTGCTTGATCAGTGGCCGCAATTTTAACCACGTTTTCGCCGTCTTCAAGAATGAGATTGGTTTCAAAACTGCCGTCCTGGTTGACAACCACCAGGCGTCCGTTAACCATAATGGCTGCCTCTTCTTCGGTTAAGCCGGAAAGCTTGATTTGGTTTTCATCACCGTAAAAATCCGCCTGATCGGGTGGCTCACTGATGGCCAGCTTGGGCGGAGAAAGGTCGTAATAGATAACTATTTTAGCGGAAGTTTGGCTGGCATTGCCGGCACTGTCGATTGCCTTGGCCAAAATTTCATTTCGGCCAGAGGTTAAACTGATTTTGGTGGAGGAGAAGGCACCATTTTTTTCAGCCACCAGCTTGCCTTCAGAACTGCCATTTAAAAACAACTCAACGGCTACTCCCGGTTCAGCATAGCCCTTTAAAGCGACTTGGGCGCTATTGGTTGCCTGGGGCAGGGATGAAAGAACGGGAGGGGCGGGAGGGAGAATGTCTTCTGTTGTCACGGGCTGAGATGAACTGCGGATTTCCCCAAGGAAAATAGCCATTTTGATAAGGACAGGGATACCCAGAAAGATCAAAAAAAGAAGAAAGCTGATTGTTAAGACGCCAAAAAAGAGAGCTTGGCGGAAACTTCTTTTCTCTTCTTTTCGCGCTAACCTTGAGAAACGCCGGGATCTTTTAGCCATGAGCTGGCGGGCAGATTTGAACTGCCGACCCATCGCTTACGAAGCGATTGCTCTACCACTGAGCTACGCCAGCAAAAGAGAGCGGGTAAGGGGAATTGAACCCCTGACCTCACCTTGGGAAGGTGATGTTTTACCGCTAAACTATACCCGCAACAATTTTAACCAACCTATCTTGGCAAGGTAAGGACATTACCAGCATGAATAAGGTTCGGGCTCTCTAGGTTATTGGCCTGGGCAATTTCCATCCAGCGATAGCCATCTCCATAAGCGCGGAGAGCAATTCCCCAAAGATGGTCGCCGTTGACAACAGTATAGGTATCTCCTGTTATTGTTGGGCTAGCCAGTTTCGGCTCAGCGATGTCAATTGTTGGCTTTCTTATTTCCGCCTTGGGAATGGTTATTTCCTGGCCAGATGTTAAGAGATTGGCGTTGGGGAGCCTGTTCTCTTCGGCAATGTCAACCCAATTGTAACCGGAACCGTAGTATCTTTCTGCTATTGCCCAAAGATTTTCGCCCTGGGTTACCTGGTGGACTCGAGGAAGGCCCACAGGAACCAACTTACCCTCTTCCTCAACCAGTTCAATCCCTTCTTCGGTTACCACTTCAGCAGGTTTTTCTTCTTTGACACCTTGAAAATAGTTGAAGATCAAGGCACCAACCACGACGATCACTAAAGCTCCCAAGATCATGCTAATTGTTGATTCGTTAAGTTTTAACTTTTTAAGCAAACTTTTCAACCAATTGTTTTTCATTTTAGGAAGCTTAATTCCTCCTTTCCAGGCAGAAATTTTGGGCAAGACTGAGCGGGTCCGACCGGATTCGAACCGGCGATCTTCCGCGTGACAGGCGGATGTGTTAAACCACTACACTACGGACCCATAGTGATAATTTGATCATAGCAAATTATTGAGCCCAAGTCAACGCATGTGTTATGATAGCGACAAGATAAAAAATGTCCAAAAATATGAACAATCGGGAAATAGCCAAGCTTTTACGGGCCGTCTCCGCCGCCTATGAAATTAAGGGTAAAAACCGTTTTAAAATCATCGCTTATGATCGGGCTGCTTCAGCCATTGAACATTCAACCAGTGAGGCTAAAGACCTTTGGGATGATAATAAGCTGACCAGCCTGGCTGGTGTTGGCTTTAGCATTGCTTCCCATCTGGATAAACTTTTTAAAAAGGGGCGGGTGCTTCATTTTGAGAAGATCATGAAAGGTCTTCCCCCAGCGATGTTTGAGCTTTTAGAGGTTCCAGGAATAGGACCCAAAACCGCTTTTACCCTTTCCCAGAAGCTGAAGATTAAGCCTGGCACAGCCATCAGCCAGCTTAAGAGGGCTGCCCAGGAAGGGAAAATCAGGGAGATTGAGGGCTTCGGCAAGGAATCAGAAAAGGACCTTCTTGAAGGGATTGACGAGGCTGGCCGCCGAGAGGAGAGATTATTGTTGTCTTTTGCCGATAATTTAGCCAAGAAAATTATTGAATATATGAAAGGTGAAAAATCGGTGAAAAGAATTGACTTTCTTGGTAGTTTGCGCCGGAGAGTGGCAACGGCGGGAGATATTGACCTAGCTGTTGCCACTGATCAGCCAAAAAAGGCAATTGACCATTTTACCCGTTACAGCGAAGTTAAAGAAGTAGTTGCCAAAGGGGCCAATACCGCCCGGGTTCTTTTAAAAAATAATTACCAAGTTGATCTTAAAACCCAAAAGCCAGCCGCTTATGGGGCGCTGCTTCAGCATTTTACAGGCTCAAAACAACACAATATTCGTTTACGAGAGATTGCCCGGAAGAAAAATTGGAGTCTTTCTGAATACGGGATCAAAATCAAAGGCAAGCTTTATCAGTTTGGTGATGAGGAAAGTTTCTACAAAAAGCTTGGCATGGCTTGGATTCCTCCGGAACTGCGAGAAGATAGTGGTGAAATTGAGGCGGCCGAAAAAAACAAACTGCCAAAGTTAATTAAGCCTGAAAATATTAAAGGCGATCTTCATGTCCACTCTGATTTTCCTCTTGAAGCAAGCCATGATGAGGGGACAACACCAATGAGAAAAATGATTGAAAAAGCCATTGAGCTGGGCTACGAATACTTAGGTTTTAGTGAACACAACCCCAGCCAGAGTCAACACACCGAAAAACAAATGATTGACTTATTGAAGAGGAAAAAAGAGGAAATTGAGAAAATAAAGTCCTCGTATAATAAAATTACTCAAAAAAAGAAAATAGAGATTTTAAACGGTCTGGAAGTGGATATTAGGCCCAATGGAGATTGGGCTTTTCCCAGGAAAGGGTTTGACTTTGTTGATTATCTGGTTGTTTCAATTCACTCAAATTTTAAAATGGATCGAAATAGGATGACTGAGCGGACGCTTAAGGCCTTAAGCCACCCCAAGGTTAAGATTTTAAGCCATCCCACCGGCAGGCTTTTAACCAAAAGGGAAGGTTATGAGCTTGAATGGGAGAAGATTTTTGATTTTTGCCGAAAAAATAATAAGTGGCCAGAGATTAATGCTCAGCCAGAAAGGCTTGACCTTCCGGAAACAATGATTAAAGAAGCCGTGAAAAATGGAGTGAAAATGGTAATTAATACCGACAGTCATGCCTTAGACCAGATGGAGATGATGGGCTATGGAGTTGCGGTCGCTCGTCGGGGCTGGGCTTCTCCTGCGAACATTGTAAACACATTGTCCTGGGAAAAACTAAGTGGTATACTTAAAAATTGAAAAAATAAAAGACTAAAAAAGATTGAAAAGATGAAAGGAGGTGAGGCATGCAGTTTTTTTTGATTATCTTGGCTGTCTTGGCGGCAATCATCCTTTATTTATGGATGACTTATAATAAATTTGTTACCACCAAGACAAGAATTAAAGCTTCCATTCAGGAGATTGGCAATCAGCTGAAGCGTCAAGCAGCTCTTATCCCCAACCTGGTTGGGTCCGTTAAGGGCTACATGGAACATGAGAAAAAGGTTTTTGATAAGCTGACCGAGGCGAGAAAGACGGTCGCGGCTGCCCTAGGCTCAAAGGACACCCAAAAACTAGTTGATGCCAGCAGCAAACTGGAAACAGCCTTAACGCCGATTAGGGTCGTTTTTGAAAGTACACCTGAACTTCAAGCCGCCAAACCGACAGTTAAATTGATGGACGAGTTGAGGGACACTGCCGACAAGTTGATGTACTCCAGAAGAACCTTAATTGATCTGACCGCAGATTATAACGTGATGGTGGTCACGATTCCCAGCAATTTTGTGGCCGGGATGTTTGGTTTTAAGCAGGAACCTGGTTTGAAAACACCTGAAGAAGGAAAGCACCTTGAAGTAAAAGCTCAGGAAACAAAAACGCCCAAAGTAAAGCTTTGATTTGCCAATGATTAATGTTTATGAGCAAGTTGATCGGAATAAAACCCGAAGCGCCATTATTATGGTGCTCTTTGTCTTCCTAATTACCCTAGCAGGGTTTTTTTTGGGCCGGTTTCTAGGCTTTGGTTTGTCAGGGGTAGGCCTGGCTTTGATTTTAGCCAGCCTGATGAGCCTGGGAAGCTACTTTTTTTCTGATAGGGTTATCCTGGCGATCTCTGGAGCCCGGCCGGCTGATAAAAAACGGGATTTTCACTTTTTCACCGTTACGGAGAACTTGGCGATGGCTTCCCAAATAAGCATGCCCAAATTGTACGTGATTGAAGATTCAGCCCCGAACGCTTTTGCTACCGGCCGTGACCCAGAACACGCCGTGGTTTGCGCCACCACCGGTTTATTGGAAAAGCTTAATCGGACCGAGCTTGAAGGGGTTGTTGCCCACGAACTTTCCCATATTAAAAACTATGATATCCGATTGATGAGCATCGTCACCGTTTTGGTGGGAATGGTCACTCTTTTAGCTGATTGGTTTTTAAGAAGCCTTCGTTATGGGGGCAGAAATAAGAATCGGGAAGGTAACCAAATCCAGGCTGTTTTTTTGCTGGTAGGCCTTTTGTTGGCTCTTCTTTCTCCTTTGGTAGCGCGCTTAATGCAGTTAGCCCTTTCAAGGCAACGGGAATTTCTGGCTGACGCTTCGGCATCAATGCTGACCCGCTATCCGGAAGGGCTGGCAAAGGCTTTGGAAAAAATTGCTGCCGATAAGGAACCGCTTGAAGCCGCCAATAAGGCCACTGCCCATCTTTACATTGTCAATCCCTTGAAAAATCATCATGATCGGATTGGCTGGTTTGCCAGTCTTTTTAACACCCACCCTCCAGCCGGAGAAAGAATTAAGGCTTTAAGGGGAATGACCTGATGGCTAAAAAAAGAGCAGGCTTAACCAAAGACCAGGTAAAACATGTGGCCCGGCTTGCCGGGCTTACCTTAAGTGAGAAAGAGGCCGCAAAGTTTCAGAAAGAACTTTCCAGCATCTTAGATTATGTGGCCCGGCTTGATGAGATTGATACCTCTCAGGTAGAACCAACTAGCCAGGCGACAGACTTGGAGAATGTTTTCAGAGATGATGAGCCGACCCCCTCTCTTACCCAAGAAGAGGTTTTGTCTGGAGCAAGAGAAAAGCACAACAATTATTTCAAGATCAAAGGGATTTTTGATGAAGCTTAACCAGCTGACTGTCAAAGAAGCAATTGAGGGTTTGCAGAAAAAAAGATTTACCGCCCATGAGCTGACAAGCGCTTGTCTTTTCCGGATAAAAGAAATCGATAAAAAAATTAAGGCTTTTATTACGGTTGATGAGAGAAAAGCGATAAAGAAAGCACAGGAGGCCGATAAGCTGATTCGGGATAAATCAGTTTTTAAAAATAAACCGCTTTTGGGAATCCCGATAGCGGTTAAGGATAATTTCTGCACCAAAGACTTAAGAACCACGGCCGCCTCAGCCGTTCTTGATGATTATCATCCGGTCTACGAATCAACCGTGACCCGCCGCTTAAAAGAGGCGGGGGCGATTGTTATCGGTAAAACCAACATGGATGCCTGGGCCCATGGTTCCTCGACAGAAACCTCTCAGTTTTTTACCACCAGAAACCCTTGGAATTTAAAAAGGCTGCCAGGGGGCTCTTCGGGAGGAAACGCCGCCGCCGTTATTAGTGATGAGACAATCGGGGCGATTGGTTCAGAAACAGCCGGCTCAATTCGCCAACCAGCTTCCTGGTGCGGCGTCGTCGGTTTTAAACCTACTTACGGGCGGGTCAGTCGTTACGGTTTAATTGCCATGGCCTCTTCTCTTGATTCACCTGGTCCGATGACCAAAACAATTGAAGATACCGCCCTGCTTTTACAGGTTTTGGCTGGGAAAGACAAGTTAGATGCTACCACCCTGCCAGGAAAGGTTCCAAATTATTCAGCCAAGATTAAAAGCGGAATTAAAGGGGTTAAAATAGGCATCCCTAAAGAGTATTTTCTTGAAAAAATGGACCAAAAAATTATTAGGGCGGTTCAAAAAGCGATTAGTCTTTTGGAGGCGCGAGGCGCAAAAACTTATCCAGTTTCCTTGCTTGATCCCGCGTATTCGGTGGCGGTTTACGCCATTCTTCAGCGCTCTGAGGTGTCTTCAAATCTAGCCAGGTATGACGGGATTCGGTACGGTAAGGGCCGGGATAGTTTTGGAGAGGAAGCGAAAAGAAGAGTGATGTTGGGCACTTATGCCCTTTCCGCTGGCTACCACGAGGAATATTATCTTAAGGCCCAAAAAGTAAGAACTCTTATCTGCCGAGACTTTGAAAAAGTTTTTAAAAAAGTTGATTGCTTGGTAGCACCCACTTCGCCCAATCTCGCTTTAGAGATTGGCGCTTCCGCCAAAGACCCTTTGTTTGGTGAAATGCAAGACATTTTAGTGGGGGCAAGCACCCTGGCGGGCCTAACTGGCGTTAGTCTCCCTTGCGGTTTCAGCAACGGCCTGCCAATCGGCATCCAGATTATCGGTCCTCAGTTAAGAGAAGAGCTGCTCTTAAGAACGGGGTATGCTTATGAGCAGGAAACCGGATGGCATAAAAAGAGGCCAAAAATATAAAAACTGATACAAGGCATGAAAAAAAATAAATATTTAAAGGTTTTGGGAAATAAAAACTTTTTAAAACTTTGGGGCTCCCAAATTTTTTCCCAGGTGGCTCTTAACATGCTTAACTTTATCCTGGTCTTGAAGATTTTTGACCAAACCGGATCAACGGTTGCCGTTTCTTTGGTTTTAATTTTTTACGCCTTACCAGCCTTGATTTTGGGCCCGTTTAGTGGCACCTTAGTTGACCTTTGGAATAAAAGACGACTTTTAATGTTAACCAACGCTCTTCAGGGGTTGATTATTTTATTTTACATTCCCTTTAAAGAACTTATTTGGCCGATTTATGGGATTATCTTTTTGTATTCCTTTGTCAATCAGTTCTATTTACCTGGAGAGGCAGCCACTCTGCCGGGAGTCGTGGAAAAACAAAGCTTGTCTGTTGCCAACAGTATTTTTCTATTCAGTGTTTATGGTAGCTTCATTGGCGGTTACGGTCTGGCTGGACCAATGGTGAAGTCCATGGGCTGGGAGGCTCCTTTTGTTTTGGCAACGCTTATGCTCTGGCTGGCCAGTTTTTCAGCTTCCCTGCTTCCTTCGGGAGCTGGCAGAAGCCAAGTTGGGGCGAAAAATTTCGCCCAATTTAAGACCCGCCTTAAAGAGGGCTATCAGTTTATAAGGAGCGAACCGCTTGTTTTTCTGCCCTTTTTGCTTTTGGTTTTTGCTCAAACCCTAACCAGCACCTCAGCCGTTCTTTTTCCTTCTTATGCGACCGAGATTTTGGCGATTGACATTAGAGATTTGAGTGTGGTTCTGATCATCCCGGCTGGAGCAGGGGCTTTCTTAGGAGCAGCAGCAGTGGTAAGACAAGTGAAAAGGGTCCGCAAAAAAACCCTGATAGAATCTGGTGTCTTTCTGGCAAGCTTTTGTTTGTTTCTTTTGGCCCTTTTGGTGCCGAAAATTCTTGATTTCCACCTTCGGTTGGCAACCACTAGCCTAGTGATGTTCCTTGCCGGAATTGCCTTTGTTTTTTTTGCGGTTCCCACCCAAACTCTTATCCAAGAACATACCCCGAAAAAGCTGAGGGGCCGGGTTTTTGGCGTTTTAGGCTTTATGATTACTTTAGGAATGACCGTGCCTGTTTTAGTAGCTGCGACCATTGCTGATTTTTTGGGAGTAACTTGGATCATTTTTCTGGCCGCTGGTTTTATTGGCCTGATAGGTATTTATAGTCGCTGGGGGTTCCCGTCATGGATTTTGCGCCGATAATTGGACTTGAGATTCACATTGAGCTTTTGACCAAGTCAAAGATGTTCTGTTCCTGTTCGGCTGATTATTTTGGACATCAGCCTAACACCCATGTTTGCCCAGTCTGCTTGGGTTTACCAGGCGCTCTTCCTGTAGCTAATAAAAAGGCGATTGAGTGGACTATCTTGGCAGGAAGAGCTTTAAATTGCACCCCCTCAACCTTTAGTAAATTTGATCGCAAAAACTATTTTTACCCTGATTTGCCTAAAGGCTACCAGATAAGCCAATATGACTTACCTTTCAGCTTTGATGGCCAACTTGATGGGGTAGGAATTACCCGGGTTCACCTGGAGGAAGATACGGCGAAAATGATCCACACCAGGATAAAAGAGAAAAGAGTGACCCTGATTGACTTTAATCGGTCCGGTGTGCCTCTGATGGAGATTGTTACCGAGCCTGATATTAAAAGCGCATCTCAGGCAAAAGAATTTTTGAAAAAACTTCAACAAACGATTCGCTACCTTGGCGTTTCTGATTGCGATATGGAAAAAGGCTCGATGAGGCTTGAGGCAAATATCAGCCTTAAGGAGAAAGGAGCTAAAAGCCTGCCAGAGTATAAGGTGGAGATCAAAAACCTCAACTCTTTCCGCTTTATTGAAAAAGCCTTAAACTACGAGACCAAAAGACAACTTCAATTAATTAAAGCAAGGAAAAAGCCCATCCAGGAAACAAGAGGGTGGAATGAGCCAAAACAGATAACTGTTTCCCAACGATCCAAAGAGGCAGCGGCTGATTATCGATATTTTCCTGAACCGGATTTGCCGCCCATCAGGTGGGCTAAAAACCAATTGGCAGACATAAGAAAACAGCTGCCGGAATTACCAAATAAAAAAATAAT
>Ga0307379_10014337_pt1 | contig 10222 bp, 5 predicted proteins | sample UN2MG_FD_202237 | JGI IMG/M metagenome (GOLD analysis project Ga0307379, IMG submission 202237) | Soil microbial communities from Risofladan, Vaasa, Finland - UN-2 | ecosystem: Environmental > Terrestrial > Soil > Coastal area > Acid sulfate soil | place: Finland: Risofladan, Vaasa | collected... | reverse complement strand
GTCTTGGGCCGGGCCATGCGACAGGGTCACTCGGACGGGCGTGACCTTGACGCCGTCCAGGCCGCGGACCTCCCAGAGGACTTGTTCCCGCCAGGCGAGCGGCGGGGTGGTTTGGGGTTCCAATCGCAGCCGCATGGGCCAGAAAGCGACGCGGTTGGGCAGGTCCTGCCAACGCGGTTTCTCGCGAGCGGACAAGGCTGCTTGCACCGTCACTTTGGGACAGAGCCGGCTCGCGGGGAGCGGGCAGAGGATCTGGGTGGGATTGGTGATGATGAAGATCAACCCCCGGTCGGTCTTTAGAAGACTTGGGCCCTGAAAACGCAGGGGCAGTGTGTAGCCCTGGGTCGGATTGAGTTGTTCCGGGTCGAGTTTCACGAGCAGTTGGAACGCCCGCGGCTGGGCCGGCCTGTCCAAGGCCAAGTGGGGCTCGTTCATCCACCGGCATCCCACCATGGGGCAGCTCATCTCCACAGCGGCGGTCGGCGGGAAAGCGGCGCCGGTGCCGCCGCTGGTGCTGACCATGGCGCTGATTTGGATCAGGGCCATGCCCGCAGCCGCGTCTTGCCAACGGAGGTCTTGGACGGATGCCGAGGGGACGAGCGTGACCGTCCGAAGTTCCAACTGGCCGGCGTCGACGACCCGAACGTTGGGGTTCTTCTGCAGGCGGGCAACCAGGTCGCCGATGACGCCGCCCCAGCGTTTGACCACCACGGTTTGAGAAAGTCCCTTCGTAGCCCGCTGGCCGAAGAGCTTGTCCAGGTTACGTTCCTGCTCATAGACAAGGTCGATGGGGCCGATGTTGTGCTCGCCGTCGCTGTAGAGGTAAAGGATGAGGTTCTTGGCGGCGTCGTGCTGCTGGGCCTGTTGGATCGCTTCCCTTAGTCCTGCGGCGATGTTGGTGCTGCCGTCGGCCGCCAACTGGCCGAGCGCCCCCTGCAGGTCTGCGTTGTTCGTGTAGGTTCGGATGGAATCTCGCACGATGTCGTCGCAGAACGGAATAAGGACCAATGGGGTCTTGTCGCCGGCCGGCAGCATCCTCAGGGACTCGAGGAGTTCCCGTCGTGCGGTGTCCAGTCGGCTCAGGGCACCGGCCTCTTGGGTCAACATGGAACCCGACACGTCGAGGACCACGATGCGCAGGAGATCCACATCTTGACCGCGGTTGAGGTTGGTGTGAGGGTTTGGGATCGCGCCGGAGCAAGGTGTCCACGCCGTCAAGACGCTGGCGATGGCGATGATCGCGCAAAAGGCCCTAAGACGGTTCAAATCGGCGAAGATCCTCATGGTCTTGATCCTTTCGAGGCCCGGGTGCCGTGCGGGCGCCGATCTTGCCGTCAACGACCGTTCTCGGCGTACGCAGGCCGCTCGTGGGCTGGAAAAAACGCCTCGGGAACGTCATCCCCGCAGTACCGGCAACTTACTTTTTCGAAGTCGAGGCCATCGACGGCCCGGCTCTTGAAGTACCCGTAGTTGGCCATCCAGGACCATACCAGAAGGCCGTTGGCGTGGCAGACCTGCTCGATGGTCGAGAAGACCGCGCCAGCGTCGTTGCCGAGACCAAGATGAAAGACATACTGAAATCCCTTTCCCCGCTTCTCGTATTCTGCCAGTTCCACGCGCGTCGCGTAGATGTTGGCCAGGATCCGGTCCGGAGCGACCTCGTTGGTCTGTTGCAGGGCGTGGGCGTACGGGTCGATGGCAAAGGCAATGGGTTTGGCGAGGAGATCCGGCGGGAGCCCCAGAAGCATGCGGTCCCGCCGTGGGCCGTCCACAAAAAAGTCCAGCCCCAGGACGGCGACGGCCGACCCGGTTCCGCCTCCCAAAGAGCCGACGAACACAGGCTGAATGCGGTCACCGTGTTCCTGTCGCAGGAGGGCGTGGATGGCCGCTCGGAAACCTTCGGTAAGGGTTTCCTCATGGATCTCAAATGCCGCTTGAGTAAGCGGCCGGTGGGTCCGCGCACCCCTGCCAAGGGACTCACGCTCCAGCAGATGCGGATGGTGTCGAATGAGGGCTTGACAGGCAGGACCATGCCGGTGCGGATTACTGATGATGGCATTTACAGCCTCGCGCGTCGGCGCGATGTTGATGGCGCTGTCGAAGGCGTCGAAGCCCGAGGGGTCGGTGTCGATGGCCAGGGTGTACAGGGCGAACGGTCTGCCGGCGGCCTCGTGGTGCCTGACGGCACTCCGAGCCGAATCTTTGCCGGCGCCCCCGGCGGCAAGGAGAAGGAATGCGGGATCGGAGCCCGCCCCGCTGCGCCCGTTTCCGGAACGGGCAAGATCGGTCTCTTTCATCTGTGCACCTCCATTTCTTGTAGGAATTAGGCCGACCCGAGGTCGGCCTGGTCCAAGAGCTTCAGGACGCCCGGCGCGTGTTCCCCGGCCCGGCTGTCCGGCAGGATGCCGACCAGATGCGGCAGGTGTCCGCTGCGCCGGGAACGTGCGTAAGATTCAAGCAACACGCCGTTTCCCCCTTCGATGCCCAGAGGCCACCCGGCGTAGATGCGCAAGACGCTGATGGCGCGGGCGTGCCCGTTGCACGCGGTGTTCTGGAAGCCCTGCTGCTGGAAGAGCGAATCCAGGAGGTTGCGTATCGTGACATCCTTGGGATTGGTCGCGGCCGGCAGGTGGACCATCTTGACTTCGAACCGCGTGATCCCGAACCGCTGGTGGTCTCGTCCGTCGAACCAACTCGTAATGCGCGACCGGCGGACAAGGTCGTCCACGAGCCGCTCAAGGCCATAGGCCTCGCAGGCTTCGTAGAGACTATAGAACCCGGCGACGGCTTCCCAGAGGAGCGTCCGGAAGGTTTCCACCAGGTCGCTCACCGCCATCGCCAGGATCAGGCGGCGGAAGGGCGGCCGCTTTGAACTCGGCAGGAGGCCGCGCCGTACGGCTTGGGCCATAAGCCGTTCCTCGAAATCGTGCCGCATCGCCTCAATCAGTTCCGTGGAACTCGCCACTTTGTAGTGCGTGAAGAGGGCGGCCCGGATTTGGTCACGGCCAGGTTCGGCTAGCACGACCAGGTTCCCGGCCGAAAGGGCCGTGGCCGTCTGCTTGGCCCGGCGGGACGAATTCTCAAAATCCTCGGCGCAGAGCCGGACCTTGGCCCGAAAGTCCCGCGAGGTCTCCAAGTAATGCTCGAGATGCTCTCGGACGCCGTCGCGTTCCTTCTCCCAGCGATTCTCGAACCGCTCGGTGACCAGCCGATCCAGGGCCCGACCATACGCGTCCTGCGCGTCATCGAGAAGACCGAGGCGCAGGGCATCAAAGGTCGGCGCCGGCAGGGCGTTCCGCCACTTGCCTAGGCCCGCCACCTGCTCGCAACGGGCTGAAAGGCGTGCCGGGGCCCCTTCGTCGCCCTGGTGGATGGGAGCCAACCGGTCAAGGAAGGGAACGATGTCGTTCAGCGCGGCGTCAACCTTGCAGGGGGCCTTGTCGGCCGCCAGGTCGATGGCTTGCCGGACCCTCTGGCCGGCCTCGCCGCACACCTGACCCACCAAGCGGGCGATTTCTTCCCCCAACTCGGGATGTTGGCCGGCAGCCACGGCCCGAAGCAGTGACGCCCTTTTCAGCAAGGTGTCGGCGTCCCCGTCGGCAGGGAGTCGAAGGTCGGGCTGGGTGCGGGCGGCCTCCCTGACCCGCGCCAGAAGCGGCGCTGGCTGGAGTTCGCCCCAAAGCCGCGGGTCGATCAACACCGTGTCATCCTCATCGTGCAACATGACGTCCGGAAGAACGTCCTGCGCCAAGGCCTCGAATTCCGCGGCGCCGACGGTCGTACCGGACACCATCGCGTTGCCGTGCGAGCACATCTGTTCGCGTATCCCCCACATGGCCAAGTAGGGCCGGCGTGTTGCACCGTTCTGGTTTTCGCTTGTCTTGTTCATTTCATTGCCTCCGATCAGGATCATGGCCAGGGTAAAGGTCTCTTACAAAACATCATGGGCCGGCACTTGTGGTGGAGGTGGTTGACGGTGGCGGTGTCGCCTCCGGAATGTCCGGCGGTGCGGGCGGGGTCGCAACGGGAAGTGTCGGAAGGTTGGGCGACGCCCATCCGCCCGGAACGCCGGCCATCGGTCCCGCCGGGTTAGACGGCACGATCGCGGACTGGAGGGTATTCGACAAGATGACCGTGGCGGTGGCTGTGGCGATCGTCAAGGCCAGAATGATGATGATGGCGGCGACCACCGGGGACCTGCACCGATGGGCGGTTTCTTCGGCCACGGCTTGTTTGCGGGCGAATTCCAGGTCGGTGTGGGTCCAGGCCCAAGGGGGATTGGCGCGCGGCGAGCCCTCGATCTCCGCCCGCGCCTTCTGGAACCGATGGATCGACTCGGCCGGGTTCTGGAACTCCAGGAACGCCCGCCGCAGTTGCTCTTCGGCGGCGCGCTCGGCATCCAGAACGCGCCGGATGCGGTGTTCGATCTCCTCCCCGACCTGCCGCGCGATGTCCGCGACGCGTTTTCGACAAACCACGAAAACAGCGAAGCCCACCACGCCACACCCGAACCACAGTAGCGCTAGCCATAAGCTCATGATGCTCCTCCTTTCAGGAACTGGTAGTAACTTTCGGCATGAGTTCTTTCGCAAACGCCATGCCAAAGATGTGCGGGATGTGTAAGTTCTTATATTGCAGTAGTTTGCGTCTTTTGGCAGGCATCCTGTTCCGGCACCACACTAAAGGTATGTCCCAATAAAGTGTTGACAGCGAGGTGGTTAGGTGCTATACGGCGCGTAATGGAGGCTGAGCAGGAAGATTCGAGAGCGACCCAACACTCGCAGAATCGCAAGTAACCCGACGGGGTAAGGATAGACGCGATGAGAAAGCGGCCTGCGCTGGAGATCGACCTCCCAGGATGTCCCCTTCAACTCGGTACGCCCCTGAAGGTGGCCACGAAGGCGTGGCAGCAGTGGGGCATTGGCTGGCAGAGCGAACAGGAGTTTCAGGAATTGGTAAGACAATCCGAGGAAGCCTACGACTTGGAATGGGCTTCGACCAACAGCGGAGGGCTTGAGGATATCGCACGGGCCGCTCAACTAGCCGGTTTGGGCGACGCCAACAAGCGACTGAATCAGGCAGTGGCGCACGAAGTGGCGGAGCTGACGGCGGGGAGACGAGAACGGCTCAACTTTGTTGACCTAGGTGCCGGAAGTGGGGAGACGACCGCCGAGATTGTGCTGGCAGCGCCCCATCTAGTGGAGCTCGGAAAGTTCCATCTTATAGATCCTGCGACAGCGTCGCTCAAGGATGCCTGTGTCAAACTCGAGGGTGTAGGTCTTTCGGCAGGGAGGAACCTCTTTGTCCATGGGGGCAAGGATATCGAGGTCCTCGAAGGGATTGGGCCCGGGTCCGTGGATCTTGTTGTTGCCAACGCCGCACTCCATCATCATGCCTACACGGCCCCTGTTTCCGCCGGGATCGCGAAGGTGCTGCGCCGTGAAGGGTGGTTGGTGATCGGTGACTGGCATTGCACGATGTGGTTAAGCCCTGCGCGCGTGCTCGGGTTACTCAATGAGATAGAGTGGCCGGGAAAGCGCGAGCAGATGCGGGAGCTACGGCGCCGGTTTGGCTGCAGCGAACCCCTCGAAGAAAAGCAGTCGGCTGACCTTGAAGAGGCGGACAGGCAGATACGCGCCTTCTGGACGAACTACGCCCGGACAAAAGACCCCGCGAACCCGTTCTTCTTCCTGCTTGAGGGTCATCGACCGGCCAGCGAGTATGTGGAAGAGTTGGCGGGTTACGGGATCAAGGTTCGACGTGGACCAGTCTGCTTGTTGCCGGGAAGTGCGCTGCTTTCCGTGATGGTATTGCAGAAAGAGTGAGTTGTGAGCGACGGGAGGTGAATCATGGCGTACTACGACTTTCGCCACCGAGAGCGTACGACGTATCAAGACTTCACGGAAGAAGTGGACGTCGTTTTCGCGAGTCCGCAAAGCGCGTTCTTTGGCGGGGAGCACGCTGTGATTGACGGCGGGATCGCGGTAGTCCAGCACCTAGACCGGTACGTGTGGGCAGGAATTAAACGAATACAGGGGAAAGAGCCGCGAGTGCCGCCCCTGGTGTGGGTGCCGACCCTGGCGGATCTCCCCAGCAGCATGCCGGACGGATACGACCTTCGTCAGGAAAACCTTGCCCAGGAGCAACTTGCGCGGATTATCCTGGCGGCGGGCCGCCGGTTTGGTTTCCGGTCCGGCGTGGAGATTCATCTTCTGACGGAGGGTTTTCCTGCTTCAGGAGCCAACACATCCGGGGCGGTGGCAGCCACTGTAGCGGCGGGTCTTCTATGGGCGTCGAAGGCGATGTCTGAGGATGAGATTTCCGCGATCGCGAAGATACCCATGCAAGAACTTGCGCGCACAAAAGCCGATCCCGCATTTCAGGCGAAGCTGCGGAAGGCGAAGTTGGATGACATTCGAGGCTTCATGTTGAATGAAAAGGCTTGTTTTCTCATTGACTTGGCCTGGATGATCGATGCCTTTGCTCACGGCGGGAGGGCTTCCGGATACGGAGCGGTGGCCGGGGTCGTGCATTCGCGTTCTCCATTTTGCTTTTTCCCGGAGAGGCGGTCGCCCCACCCGGGTTTTGCCTTTGGCCCGCTTGGCGTTCTTGAGCAAGAAGCGTTGGACTGCCGACCGTTCGATCTTCGGCAGGGGGTTGAGGATCTAGAAGATGTGGAACGCGTGTTTAACGCCGTCGCGGACGCCATTTCGGAAATCTCCTTCTGTGCGTTTCCGCTCGATGAGGTTGTTGGAGAAGGTGCGGTATTCAGGAACACAGGCGCATTGCCGTTCACATGGGGTGTGGTGCACAGCGGATGCACCAAGAACACCGCGCAAAAAATCAGTCAGGTGGAAGAACTTCCGGGACGACGGTGGGCGGCATACCAGATAACTCGCGAGATCCTCCAGAGGGGCGGTGCTCATGAGATGGTTCCTCTATCCCGATCGGCATTCGGTTTCCTGGAAAAGGTGAACGAGGGCCGCGCGTCTGTGCTGCGCGATCCGATGAGATGGGAGATCCTGGGACTTCATACGGAGCTCCTGCCGGCCACGTGCAAAGCCATGGAGGGCCTGGGCACAACGGATCTGGCAAGGTGCATGCGCAGAAACCAAGGCCTGCTGGATGCACTGGGGCTTGACTGGCCCGAAGGCCGGCTCATTGCGGATGCGATCTACCGCTCGGTGCCCAAGGGGCATTACGAGGATACAGCGGTGAAGCTTTCCGGAGGAGGCGGTGGAGGGTGCTTAATTTTTGTGGCCCCGGCCGGTGATGGACAGATGGTTGAGAAAGGAGTGTATGAACTCCGAAAGCAGCTTCCCAAGATTGATTTCGTGGCCCTCGAAGATGGTACTCGGCCGGAGTTCGAGTTTGGGTCCGGGCTCACCGTCAACCCCGGCCTGTCGCGCGCGAAGCGACGCGCGAAAAAGCCGCCCAAGGTGATAAGCATAAAAGCGCCGACCTGTCGGCGGTTTGATGGGATGCTCGGGGAGTCGGAGAAGATGACGAAAGTCTTTGAGTTGATCTCGCTGGCGGCCGTGAAAAAAGACACGGTTCTGATCACGGGCGAGAGCGGGACCGGCAAGGGGATGGTGGCACGCGCGATTCACGTACATTCGCCGAGGCGAGAGAAACCATTTGTGGCGGTCAATTGTGGCGCGCTTGCGGAGGCCCTTCTTGAATCAGAGCTATTCGGACACGTGAAGGGGGCGTTTACCGGAGCCGTTGCGGAGAGAGCAGGCAGGTTCAAAATGGCCAATGGGGGCACGGTTTTTCTGGATGAGATCGAGACGGCTTCGCCAGGCCTTCAGGTCAAGCTGCTTAGAGTTTTGGATCAGGGGGAATTTGAGCCAGTAGGCAGCAGCCAAACACAGCGGGCGGATGTGCGGTGCGTTGTGGCGACCAACCAGGACTTGGAAACAGAGGTCAGAGAGGGCAGGTTCCGTCTGGACCTCTATTTCCGCATCAATGTGTTGCGAGTGGACCTGCCGCCGCTGAGAGAGCGGGGCGACGACATAGACCACCTGGCCCATCATTTCTTAACAAATATCACTGCTCAGTATGCGGAGTTTGGCAGGCCCATAAAGGGCTTCACCCAGGAGGCTCTGGCTTGTCTGAAAGGCTATGCCTTTCCCGGGAATGTGCGTGAGATGGAGTGCGTCTTGAAGCGCGCAGCGTCAACAGCGTGTATGAAGCAGGTCGGCAGCGACGTTATTGAACTAGAAGACTTGCCGGGCGAAGTGAAAGCCCCCGGGTCTCTCCTGATGAGTGCCGGCGTCACTCACACAATGTCCGCTCGGGGTGAAGACCAAGCGGCACAGGTGATAGCGGATCCTGCAATCTCTCCGCTCGTGGATGGGAGAATCACGAGGCAGCCGGCAAGGCTGCCAACTTGGCCTGCGAGCGACGGTGTTACGGCATTGACCGGCCACCCCGCTGCAAGAAAAAGAAACCCCATTGTTGAGACGGTCTCGAGGAGGTGGGCGCACGATGAACTCACTCAATTGCTTTGCCTGGTTTTTGCGTATAGCGGGTCGCGTGCCGAGCTGTCGAGAGGCGAAATACAGAAAGTGATGAATACCGAGGGATTCCAGTCGTTTCTGAAGACCGAGGCTCTAGGGCAAGACGTGGCTGCGCGCCTAGGCAAGTCGATGATGAAGATGACGGATAGGAAGTTCGGCGAGCGCATGCGGCAGCTTTGCGATCTTCGGTGGATTGAGCAAATCGGCAAGTCGCGGCGGGATACAAAGTACCGCCCCGGACCGCAGTGGCCGTGTGAAGGTTCAGGCGAGAATTCAAACGCCGGATAAGTTGTGTATGGCTACATGGTACCGTGAGTCTGGTCTTGGCGGTATCCAGCGGGAAGGAGACCACTTGACGGGTACTCGGAGACGACTTAGGATAGTGTCACGATGGGGTTGCTGGGATAGGTCGCGCCAGAACCCAATTCCCAGTAACTCTTGGTACGCAACCGATGGTGGTAACGGATCCTTGTCCACCGGGAGGAATACGCAATGGGAATGATATGCATGTGTAGAGGCCCGCGTCATCGCGGTGATGCTGGCCGCATGTGTGGCAAAGAACATGGCTTGCTGCCGTCTGTCCGCAATAAGTGGCACGAATGCACCGGTTGCGGTGCCATCTACTGCGACGATTGTGGACGAACGTGCCTGCCGGGGAAAAGAGGCATGCTCGAAGGCGAGAGAACTTGCCTACAGTGTGGGGCTAGAACGACCCTGGTTGGATGAGTACCCTATCAGATTGTCGCCATCTGCATGATTGTCCTGCTCGCGAGTGCGAGTTACGTTTGGACCCAGCCACCAGGCAACCTATAATCGGGCAATCCAGCAATTGCATGTCCTTGCAGACGGCTCACTGTCTCCTTATGGCTGCCAATACCTGACCGGCACCTGCACACCGCGCACAGAACAACTGGCCTTTGCAGCTATCGCAACTTATTTTGGTCAGCAGGCGTCTTCTATAACCTGTGCCATTGCAGGAGGGGCAAAGCCCCGAGCCGTTGCAGACTGGGCAGGGACCTTCATCCCAGTGACGGCGGCTGAACTCACCCCGCGCGTATCCTCCTGCTCTTGCGAACCATTCGCCGAGGTACTGCGAAGCTTCGAAACAGCGAACCGTCCCATCGTTGAACTCTGAAACAAGAAGGTGTCCGCTCACCAGAATGTCACCACTCGGCCCGCCCCGGAGCTCTATCGAAACTGTTTCCTTTCCCGAAGAAGGATCTATTATAGAAAAACCTGTACCAGTAACCAGCATGATACCGAGAGGAAGGATAATTGCATAACCAGAATCGGGCGGTACGACGTCAGACCACACCTCTTCGCCAGTCCTAGCGTTCAAACAGAGGAGCCGACTGGAGTACGTGAAGCAAAGAAGTAGGTTGGGAGGAAATGCGGCTATTGCAGCTGCCGCCCCCCCCTTCCCAGTCGGCTTCTGCCAAAGCAGGCGACCGGACTCCAAGTCCAACGCAAAGACCGTCGCACGGGCTTCATCGTAATTGCCAAGTTGACTAGAGAATCCAAAACACATTTCCTCCATTGCTCCGGTGACATGGTTGAGGTGGTCCAGTTTCCAAAGGCGGTTCCCTTGCCGCCAATGAAAGCAGTCTGGGCCGACCATAACCCTCCCGTCGGCGATTACCGGAGGCCCCGTAGTTACGCTGAGTTCCTCGACCCACACTGGTCTGCCGCTGGCAATATCG
>Ga0307379_10014335_pt1 | contig 10224 bp, 10 predicted proteins | sample UN2MG_FD_202237 | JGI IMG/M metagenome (GOLD analysis project Ga0307379, IMG submission 202237) | Soil microbial communities from Risofladan, Vaasa, Finland - UN-2 | ecosystem: Environmental > Terrestrial > Soil > Coastal area > Acid sulfate soil | place: Finland: Risofladan, Vaasa | collected... | reverse complement strand
ATTGCTTCCGTAATTAATAGTCGTGAAACTACTTTTCGTTTAATTCGTAAGCTAGGCTCAGAAGTTTCTATTAAAATGCATTTTTGTTCAATTAAATCTAAAGATTATTATCAGTTAAAAAATAGATATTTAAGAAGAGCTAAAAATATAAGATTACCTTATGAAGTAATTACAGAAGAAGGTCTTTTAGTTTTTGCTCAAGTGGAAGGAGAAAAAAAAGAATTGGACAAGTTATATAATATTTTATTGTCAGATATAAAAATTTCTGAAAATTTAATATCATATAATCTTAAAAATATTAAAATACCTTTTTACATCTCAATCGAAGACCAAATAAATATTTTATTAGAAAAATATCAATTAGAAGCTTTTATTATTGAAATGATACCTTTTAGACAATCGAAATATCAACAAATAACTGAAAAAACCCCAATTAATGTTTTTAAAAAAGAATATGGTTACATTAATAACTAGTAATGTAAATTCAAGAGATTTAAGAAAAATAGTAAATCTTGAACGAGAAGTTTTTAAGGAGAATGCGTTTACGAAGCATCTATTGAAAAAATTAATAGAAAACCACACATTTTTTTTAAAATTAGAAATTGGTAAAATAAAAAGAGAATTTATTGGTTTTATAATAGTTATAAATGAAACAAAAGAAAGAACTAATATTATTAATTATCTTATTAAACCCAATTTCCAAAATAGTGGATATGGTTCATATCTTCTACAGCATACAATAAATAAAATAAAACAATTGAAGACTATCAAAAAAATAGTTTTAAATGTACAAATCAGTAATTCAATCGCGATTAAAATGTATGAGAAATTCAAATTTAAAAGAAATCCATCAATTATAAAAAACTATTATCACTCTGGGGAAAGTGCGTATTTAATGGAACTCGATATTGAATCTTGATAAACTAAAACTTATAAATAAATTCTATTATAATATCTGTAAATATCAATTTAATTATTTTAGATCAATTTAAAATATAAGGTGTGAGTTAAAAGTGGCTCCAGTAGATAAAGAACTTGAAGAAGAAATTAAAAAAGGCGTTTCTTTGCAAAAAGTTGATGAAGAAGAGATGAAAAGAAGAGAAGAAGAGAAAAGAAAACGCATGGAAGAATTAGAAAAAGTCAAAGAAGCCTTGGGAGAGAAGTAATTAGTTTTAGATATTTATTACAGCTAAATTTTATTCTTTTTTATTTATTTTATTTTTTTTCAATTTTTTATTCTTTCTAAATTAAATTAAGCTTTTCTGTAAGATTAAATTAAATTATTATAATAATTAACGCTTGTGGAGCCAGTTTAAGGACTTGAAAATTCTGGATATTAATCAAAAACAAGGAGAGATCGCTGTTAAAATTGAAAATCTCTATGACTTATGGACTCTTTATAACATTATTAATAAAGATGATGAAGTAACTACTCTAACTCATAGAAGAGTCGTTCTTAAAGAAGGAACTAAAGGTGAACGTAAATTAATGAGATTGAAATTGAAAGTTGAAGATGTTGCCTTTCATGAATTCTCAAATCGGTTAAGAATAAAAGGAAAAATCCTAGAAGGTCCCGAAGATTTTGTTAGTTTTGGGACCTATCATACCTTTAACATAAAAGTATCTCAAAAGGTGACAATAATCAAAGAAAACTGGTTAAAACATGAAGTAGCCCGATTGAAAGAAACGTCCAAGTTCGAAACTAACTTTATTATGTTAATTACTGCACTTGAAACGGGTTTAGCAACTTTAGCATTGATTACAAATTTTAGCTATACCAGAATTGCTACTATTAAAAAAAATATTCCTGGTAAAAGATATGAACAAACTTATCGAAATAAGGCTTTAGAGGAATTTTTTGACGACATACTAAAAGTATTAATTGAAAACATTAAAAATACAAACATAGACTTACTTATTTTTTGTGGACCTGGGAATACCAAAGAAATTCTCCTTAAATTCCTTCAAAAAAATCCTAATTTTAACTTTAAGGGTAATATTGAAATGTCTCATGCAAGTTCTGGAACTGAAAGTGCCATTAGAGAAGCCTTAAAATCAAAAAAGTTAGCAAAACTTAAAAATAAAATTAAGGTTCTTCAAGAAGCTGAGATGATCGAAAATATAATGACCCAATTTGCTAATGATGCTGATCTTATTGTTATTGGCCTTGACGAAGTGTCTAAAGCTTCTGAAAGGGGCGCGATCAAACAACTATTAATAGCGGATCTGTTAATTAGAGGTTCTTCTAAAAAACATAAGTTAAAGATAGAAGAAATTATATCCAGTGTTGAAAATTCTGGTGGAGAAATAAATATTATGAGTACAGAGAATATCACTGGAGAACAACTAGTAGATTTAGGTTCAATAATAGGAATTTTACGATATAGACTTTAATAGATATGGCTCCTGAAATTATTTATGTGGATGAAAAATCAGAGATTCCCTTATTTGGTGTTGATTTTTTTGGTATAATTGACAGAGGTACTAATGTTATTGAGGTAAAGCCTCTAACCTTATGTAACTTGAAATGCAAATATTGTTTTGTTAGTGCTGGAGATTATGCAACTAATTTTATTGTCGATCCTAACTACTTGCTTGCAAAAATTGAGGAAGTTGTTGAAGCTAAAGGACGATATAAGATTGAAATCCATTTTGCACCTTATGGAGAAATCTTACTCTATCCAAAATTGATATATTTAATAAATGAACTTTGGAAAATAAAAGGAATTGAAATAATATCAATGCAGACAAATGGGTTATTACTTAATTCAGAAGTAATTAACCAATTAGAAAAAGTTAAAATATCAAGAATAAACATTAGTTTAAATTCCTTAAACAGAGAAAAAGCTAATTTTTTTTGTGGTTGTGAGAATTATAATATTGATGCTCTTACAAATAGCATTTTGCATTTATTAGATACAAAAATTAATGTATTAATAGCCCCTGTATGGTTTCCAGGAGAAAATAATAATGACATTGAAGATATAATAAAATATATCATAGATTTAAGGAAAATGGGATATTCCAACAGAAAAATTCAGATTGGTATTCAAAAATATTTGATATATAAAACAGGTAGAAAATTAAAAAAAATCAGACCAAAAAGTTGGGATTATTTCTATAAACAATTATCTAAACTTGAAAAAATATATAATATTAAATTAAAATTGGGACCGCAAGATTTTGGAATTCATAGACGAAAAACTGTAGCATCCTTGAATATAAAAAAAAATGATTTGGTAAAATTAGAAATTATATCTAAAGGGCGTTGGAAAAGGGAATATATTGGTAAAATTGATAATAATTACGGTATAAAGGTACTCTTAAATAGACCAATCATTCATTCCGAAAAATTTATTCGAAAAGAAATAATTGCCAAAATTATAAAGGCAAATTATAAGGATAATATTTTAACAGCATCCTTTTCAATATAAACTTAAATACAAAAAAAATTATATTAATCAAAATAAGTAAATCATATAGAAAATTTAACAAATACTTTAAAATGTAAATAGAGATTGAAATAAAATGAGTCCAATTATAACCCATGAAGACGAACTAGAGTTAGCCACACTAGAGAAGGAGCTTGTCTCCCAATTTAAGAAACTGGCTAAAGCGCAGAGTGCACTTATTGGTTCTCAAAAAAAGTATGCAGAAAATATAACTAAAGCAAATAATGTTCGAGAGATGTTAAATCGAACTTTTCGAGATGTATTAAAACAGATGCAAACTCTTGCTCGAGAACATAGATCGAATATTAAAGATGAAGAAGTAAACTTATATAAACAAATAATCCAAAAAAATGACGATTATATTAAAGCTAATAATAAATATTTAAATGCGATTAAAGATCTTGCAGTTCAAAAAGAATACTTAGTCCAGAAAAAGGAGGAATTTGTCGATGCATTAGCAGATGTTGCTGATAGAAGATCAACTGTGATAAAAAAAGCATTACAAGTTGAAAAAGCGAAAAATAAATTAATTGAAGGTGATAGATTAAACATCCTCGACCAACAATTAAATGATGTTCAAAGAGATTTTGATAGAGCTCGAGATATATTACTTAAAAAAATAACTCAATTTACTGAAGTAAGAGATGAAATTAATGATCTATGGATTAAATTAAAAGATACTATAGTTGAATTAAGCTAGATTCAACTTTTCTTTCCTTTTTTATATTTTGGTCAGAAAAAAATAATAATGCTTAAACTTAAATTTATTAAATAAAAATCTATTAACTTATTAAAAAAAATAAAAAATTACTAGACTTAAAGAGTTAAAATGTGTGCTGAAGAATTTGCAAGCTTCTTGGATAGTACTCGAAAAGCACCAATTGAAGAAAAGCTAAATGCTTTAGCAGATATCATTGAAAAAATAATGTCAATCATTCTACGCATCCCCGATTTGGTAGATCAATCACTTGGTTCTGTTAATGATAAAGTATTGAATTTACAAAACCAAATAAATTCATTAAATAGTCAAATTACGTCACTTCAGTCCGGATCTGGGGCAACTTCTGGAGCAGTGGCTCCTACAGTAACCGCTCCAGCTGCATCACGGCCACTTGGAAGTCCCCCTCTCCCTCCATCTGGAGGACCTCCCGGAGGTCCACCTGGAGGACCTGGACCTGCTCCTGGGCCAAGTCGTCCTGCCAGTCCGGTCTCTCTGAGAGGGGCGATTATGGGCGAGCTCAAACAATTATTTGCTAAACGTAAAGGTCAATCGGGTTAATTAAATTTATCAATTTTTAAATTTTATCAATTTGTTTCTATTAATGAAAGAGGAACTTAAATTAGAAAGCTAAATTGTCGAAGAATAAATACTTACAAAAATTATATTTGAAAATGTAGATTCCTCTAACATTGAAAAAAATTTCAATTAAAATTAAAAATTTTAAATACATAACTTACTAAATACCAATTTCATTTATTATTGTTTAAGCTAATTGGATCCCTTAAAAGAAATATCCTCTACAAATATTATGGTTAAAGTAGCTCATGATCTGCAAAGACAAATCCTTGAAATGACTTCCTTGTTGAGAGTCATTAATAATTATTATAAAAAGAAAAAAGTTCTCCACATTCAAATAGAACCACTAATCTTAGAAAAAATCGAAGAAGAATTAAAATCACTTGAAAATAATAAAGATAACATCGATAGTATTTCAACTGTTTTAAACACTTTAAATAACAAATTTTTAAATGATAACAATTTAGTTAAGTTTCCAGGAAGCATTTTACTCTTCGAAGCGTGGATGCATTTAGGTACTCAAGCACTTTATCCTCGCATTGCACTTCATCTTCAGTTCCCTGGATTTTTAAGAGGTGAAAAGATCAGAAATATCTTTCAATTTCTTTTTTCAACTTCACGAGGTTTTGGTTTTCCCATTTACTTTGGTCCAGAATTCTATCATTATAGATTCAAACACGCAAAAATTTTTGATCCATTATTAAAATGGGTTTATACAGTATCCCACAGAGCAAATCAAGCAATAGTTTTGGGAAATAAACGCTTAAAATCTAAAAGGCATCATCCAGGAGAATTTGAATCTGTCATTATATCAGAATATAATGATAATGTGTATAAAGGAATCGATACCATTTTACATGGATATTTTACAAATGAAGCAAAATGTTTAGGTAATTTTTTTTCATTAGATGATGTTCTTCAAAATTCTACTTTTTATTATTCTATTGGAGATCATGCCATGAGAATTGATAAAAACAGTATGAATATGATCTTAACCCTCCCCTTAATATCCTATCATGATATTGTAAAAAATTATGATATTGATTTCTATTCTTATGTTAAAGAGCTACTGGATGTAAATAAATTATTAATCCAAAAAATTAATTTCTACAGAGAAAAAAGAAATAATCTTGTAACCAAATTAAATAAAACTGACAAATTAAAATTTAGATTTGAAAGATCGAAACATTTTGCGAAAGAATTTGCAAGGATGTCCCTAAAACTCTCAAAGAAATACCCAATAATAGATAAATATGGTCATTATAAGACATTATTGGGAAAAATTAGAGAACAATTATTTACTACTCCTATTTATATGCATTCAACCTATAATCCTAAGGAAGGAGGAAAATATTTACATATATTAAATATAGAAAGAGAAAATATCGATAAATATGAACAAGAGTCGGCGAATTCAGTTTTATTATCATTTATAAACTATTATGAAAAGAAATATGAGTTTAATTTTGATGAAGAAGAAGTCTTGCATAAATTAGAGGAATTACGAGATAAAATGGCAAAAATGTGGTTATTATTTAAAGAAAGACAGTATAAATTTGCATTAGAAAAATTAAAAGAATTATCAATACTTTCTATAGATGACAAGAATTATAAGAAAAAAATTAATGTCCTTTTAGATACCCTTCTTCCAATTATAGCTATATATGAATTTTTTAACAAGCCATTATGTGAATCGGTCTATCCTGAGTCTGTTCCCCAAACTAAAAGACCTGGAGCTTATTTTGCTCGTTTTTTAGCTTCAAAATATAATCCTATAGGTACAAAATTAATGAAACTATTTAACAGACTAGCTTTTCAAAATTGGAGTTATCTCATATTAAAAAAAGAAATGAATCGCAAGGAATTTTTTAATTATATATTAAAATTGCCAATATGGAAAGACATACCAGAAAAATTGAAACAAAGAATATTAGAATGAAATTGTTAAAAATGGTATTAGAATTTTAAAACTCTAAAAATCCAGGATCATCAAAAATATCTTCAATTTTTCTTTCCTTCTTTATTTTAGTATCACTTTCGGCAAATAAAGACTCTTCGTCAGTCCGAACCCCTCGATCTAATTCTTCAGTATCAAGTTTCAATAATGCGTCTTTTTCAAGTCGTTTAAATTCTTCAGATTTCGTTTTCCAATCATTTACTTCGTCCAAATTAACATCTTCTTCATCTAGTAATATCGCAGCTTTTATTTTACAAAGATCTGACAAAATAGAGTAGGCTAATGCAAGTTCTCCCCATTCGTGGTCAACTTTAAGTCTTTGTATTCTTCTTTCTAATCTTTGTAGTTCTTGATCGGCATAATGGATATCAATAAAATCTCCAAAAGCATCAACGGGTTCGGAAATCGAATTAACTAAAACTTCTTTTGTTAACTCACAATTTCCACATTTCACAGTTGCAAAAGCACCCTTCTTTTTAATATCAGTTACTTTGACGCTTTTTTCACCGCATTCGAGGAAAGATCGGAATCCGATCTACTCATTCTGGGCAGGTGAAAATTTTTGGTACTTTTTTAACCCTTTTTGGTGATACTTGTTTACGTTTTCTTCTTCCCACTAATATCACTACGCAAATATATAATAAATTTATCTGTGATCATTTAGAATAAAGAAAAGGAAAGCTAAAATATTTTTGCTTTTATGTGAAAACATTTAAGGGATTTTAGTAAAATTTTTTAGGAATGTTTAATTATCCCAATTACTCTTTTTGACTGAAATATTTTAGCAATTTTAATAATATTGAGTGGATTTTGGGTATGGAACATACTAATTTAACATTGGAAGATGATAAAAACCTTATTGACAACATTCTTGATAATGTAGATATGAGATACATAATTCTTTTCCTATATATTATTAGGAATGATTTATTTAAAGATTTAAACGACGATAATCTTATAGAATCCTTTGAGAGAATATTGGTTTTAGATGATATTTATAAAAGCAACATTGTAAATTTTTGGGATGAGGAATTTATTGAAATTTATATAGATTTAGGCTTAATTAAAAATGTTCGAAGTGTGAGCGAGTTTAAACAAAAAGCTGATGATTTTATTATTAAGTTAGGTGAGGAAACAATAACTATTGAAAATGACACAATCTCGGTTCCTGAGGATACTCTTTTTTTAATAGTAAATAAGAAATTTAAATTTTTAACTAGAAGGAATTTTAATTTAGCTCTTACGAGGTTAAAAGGAGTTCGGTGTGATAAAAGTAATCTTGTTCATTCATTAATTAAAGGGATTGGTGAACACGATTATACATTATCAGATGATTTTTATTATATTTTGGATCAATATGGTAATACATATCAAGCTATTAAAATTGAAATTACAATTGAAGGATTTTATCAAAGGTTTAAAGAAATTCAAGAAAAAATTACTAAATTTATTAAAATTATTGACCCTGCATTAAATTTGAAGCTAGTAATAAAAAAAATTAATAACGCTATAGAAGAAAATAAAGATATTATACAATATCTTAAAGATGAAAAAGTAGAACTCTCTGAAAAGTTCAATTTCGAAAAAATTGATAAAAATAATGACATATTTACACAATGGAATTCACAACTGCTGTTAATTTTAAAGTCCAGATTCCAAATTGAACAAATTTATAATAAATTAATAGATTTAAAAAAATATTATTCTGGTAAGAACAAAAAATATAGCTATTTAAAATTTATCGAGAAAGTGTCTTTTAATGAAGATGGATTAATAAACCATATTCAAAATACATTGATTGACTTGCGAAAAGAGTTAGTAAAGATTAATGAACAAATTTCTAAAATAACAGAAAAAGAACTAAAATTATTAAATTTAGATTATGAAAGATTAGTATTAATGAGTAGTGATGAGTAATTTGAATTGTCCCGCATGTGATATCAAGATGGAACCCTTAATAGAGGGAATTTTCCAATGTCCTCAATGCAAAAAAATTGTTAAGCAAAGTGATAATAAAATAGAAGAAAAGGAAAAAATTAAAATTGAAGAAGGAATGTTTCAAGAGGGTATGTATTTTCATACAAACGCAAGTTTGAACAAACAATACGAAATTTGTGAAAAAGGGATCACAATCAATAAAACAGAAAATCGGTTATTCGCAGCATTAATTTGCCATAGCGCCTATCTAAAAGATGAAAAATATGTGAGATTATCTTGGTGGAAAAATTATCAACATGCAGGTATGTTCAAAATTTATGATAAACATGTCTTAAATAATACTATTAATGCTTTAGAAAAAGTTGATGACTCTTTTAATGATATTTGGAGTTGGAGTGGAAAATATGGTAAACAAAAATATAAAACAAAAGAAGATTTAGAAAGAGAGAAGAATTCAGAGATTATAAAATATAGGATTCTTGAAAATCGAACTTGTCCTAGATGTCAGAAAAAGATGGATAAAATGAAATCCCATTTTGAGTGTCAACACTGTGGAGAAATTGTTGTATTGGAAGGATATAACCAGCCAATTTTTAATATTTCACCAGAAGATCTCGATTTAAGGTTTCATGCTAATTTTCCAATAAATTATTATTTACCAGTTAGTGGAATAACTCTGAAATGGTTGATGGGGGAGTGGAAAGCATTAGCAATAATATATTCTAAGGACAATCCCAATAAAAAATGGTTGAGGTTCTATTGGTGGATACGTGATTTGAGTAATATTTTAAAATATGGACAGAGGGAAATAGGAAATAACACTCAGATGGGGTGGAAAGCTCAGAAAGGCATGTCTTCTCCGAATATCTATGATAAAAAGCTTGTTAGACCACTAATTAATGCTCTAAAAAATATTTCAAATGAATTAAATTGGACTATAGATGCATAGAATTTACTAAAAAATGAGAGAAAATTATGGTAGAAGCTCAAGATGCAACATGGAAAGGATTATTAAATGAGTTTCAAGATGGACTTGAAAAAGCATTAGAAGAATTGCAAAAAAGGGACGTAGAAAACATTCCAGGTGCTAAGGAGGCTCTTATTCAAAGATTAAGCAATATAAAGCTTCATTTTCCAAAAAATAATGGAGATCTTTTTTTAAAATCCATTAATGACAAAATTCAAAACGCATTTTTTCCAAACACCAATAATTTTTCCGAAGCTTTTGAAAAGATTTTAAAATCAAGAACTCATGAACAAGATTTTATCATTAATGAATTATTAAATGGATTTGTAACATCTAAGGCAAAAGCTATAGCATCTGAAACTCAAGGGCCGATAATAGATAGAATGGTTGAGGCGTTTAGCAAGAGAAATGACTTTCATATCGTTGATCATCAATTTTTTGCTATGTTTGGAGATCCAAATAAACCACGTCATTATGTGAAAAAACAACTTGAAGAACTTGTAAATATGTTTGGACTTGTATCCAAAGAACTAGTAATTGAAAAGGATATAAGAAGGAGTGAAGAAAAAGTCTATGTGTTCTATACTTTTCCAAGTGAAATTATTAAAATTCT
>Ga0307379_10014334_pt1 | contig 10225 bp, 8 predicted proteins | sample UN2MG_FD_202237 | JGI IMG/M metagenome (GOLD analysis project Ga0307379, IMG submission 202237) | Soil microbial communities from Risofladan, Vaasa, Finland - UN-2 | ecosystem: Environmental > Terrestrial > Soil > Coastal area > Acid sulfate soil | place: Finland: Risofladan, Vaasa | collected... | reverse complement strand
GGCAAGCCCGTTTTTACCCCAGCAGACATCACCGGTGAAGCAGATCCTGAGCGTGGCCCACTTGATGGGCAGTTGACTATTGCGCTGCTGACTGTGATCGCAGAGGTCAACCGCTTGGGGGGAGGACAGCCGGAACCCAAGATTTAACTAGCCTCGATGAGTTCTGGCATGAGTTGGTTTTAAATGGGGTTGGCGGTCGGACGATAGCTGAAGCGAAGTGCAATATGTCGCACGCTGAGTTTATGGACTGGATTGCGTATCGGAGCAAGCGTGGCAGTTTTTTTGTTGGTCGAAGAGTTGAAGTTGCGATAGCATCGTGGATGGCATTGTATGCGAATGCGCATAGCAAGAATGGCGGATATGATTTGTATGATTTTGCTCCGCACGAGGATGCGCCTGAATGGTCGCTTGATCGTGCAAAAAAGGAGTGGTAAATGGCGAATCTTGGAACATTAACGCTTGACCTGATCGCGAAGGTTGGTGGCTTTACAAGGCCACTTGACAAAGCAGAGCGGCATCATAAAAAGACCGCCCAGCAAATTGCTTACCAGCAAAAAAAGATGCGCGCGGAATTCAAGAAGTCGATGGTGTCCATGGGCAAGTTGGGTGCAGCAATGGCCGTCGCCGCCGCAGTAGGCGCGGTCGCAATGACCAAGGCGAGCTTTGCTGCTGCAGATCTTATCGGCAAAACTGCAGACACGGCCGGGGTAACAACTGACGCATTACAAGAAATGCGTTTTGCTGCTGAGATTTCCGGAATGTCAATCCAGGAGCTTGACAAAAGTATAATGGGCTTTGGCAAGCGTGTCGGTGAACTGCGCGCAAATACGGGTGGCTTGTACACAATTTTAAAAGCAACCAACCACGTATTGCTGGCGCAGGTTAAAGCAGCGCCATCAGTTGATTCCGCTCTTGATATGATTATGAAGGCGATGTCCGAGACTGCGGATGACGCTGACCGGGCCGCTCTCGCTGTTGCAGCGTTTGGTCGTTCCGGTCAAGCGATGAGCATTCTGTCCAAAAATTATAATGAGCTTCGACAAGAAGCTCGTGAGCTTGGGCTGGTCATCGATGAGGATCTGATTCGCAACGCCGAAAAGACCAATGACCAGATGACTGTGCTTGCGGCTATAATTAAGACACAGGTGACAGCAGCGCTTCTGGAATTGGCGCCGTATATTCAAGATATAGTTTCTGACACGACTGACTGGATAAAGAACAACAAAGAGTTTCTCTCTCAGGATTTGCCTGGCTACGTCAGAGACATCGGCGATGCAGTTAAAGACTTTGTTGACTCCCCATATTTTGAAGCGTTCAAAGAGTACTGGGAAATCATCGCTGGTGCGCTAATCGGTTTTGCTGCTGGCGGCCCACTGGGTGCTCTTCTTGGTGCGGCAGGTGGGGCTGGTCTTTCTATTTATTCTGATCTCTCTGAGTATTTTGAAACGACTCTGCCGGAACAAATCAGGGATACCAAAAAGGAAATCGCTGACCTTGAGAAAGCACTTCCGCGCGCCCCGATGTACGGCAACATTTTCACTATGGGCAGGACAGACATTAAAGAACGTGTCAAAGAACTCAAGGGAGAACTCAAGGAATACGAAGACATCGCTGCATCGCAGCGCATTATACGCGAGCAAGCTGAGTTCTTAAAGAATCAGGAAAAGGAAAAGAACGAAGCGCTGAAAAAGCAAGCGGCAATATTAGATGATTTAACCGCAAGTATGAAAGACTTGTCTGGCATTCCTCTCAATTTTGAAATCTCAGACACTCAGCAGAGGATCGAACAGCGAGAAACATTTCTTGGGACTTCAGAGGATTCCGAGAAAAAGAAAGTGATCGCAATTGAGCTTGCAGCCTTGAGGGATTATTTGCGACAGCTTGAAGTTATTCAGGAGTTGGAGGCGCAAGAGCGCGAGGCGCATTGGAAGACACTCACGGTTCAGCGCAATAAGGAAGCTAAAGCCAAAGCGGATCACGTCGCAAAAATATTGGCGCTTGATTTGCAAGTCCAAGATCAGCTTGAGCTGATAGGGCTTGAAGGATATCAAAAAGAACTGACAGCTCTGAAGCAAAAACAGACAGCTGAGCTGGAGCAATATCGCAAAGCTGGTGCAGATATACTGGCGCTGGAGAGATTGCACGCAGAGCAGAGAAAGGCTCTGAAAAAGAGCGCTACTGCCGAGCTCATGTCAAGTTTTACTGATGCTCCCGGTTTTGCAGGAACAGGAGGCGCGTTTGGTGAGCTGGGAATGCTAGAGCAGCAGCGTGAAGACCTTGCCAAATGGTACGCAGAGCAGCTTGCTTTGTTGGAGACATACCGGCAAGAGCGTGCCGATTTAAATGAAAAGTGGAATGAGCAAGAGCGCAAAATTGAGGAGCAGCACTCTGAACAGCTCGCTCGGATCGAGCAATCACGCACACAGCTTATTTTGGCGAGCAATGCGAGCATGTTTGGGAGCCTCGCAGATATACAAAAAACTTTTAGCGATGAACAGAATGCAACTTACAAAACGTTGTTTGCTATCTCTAAAGGATTCACCGTCGCAGAGACCACACTGAATATGTATAATGCGATTTCAGATGCGTGGGCAACTGGAGCGACAGTGGCTGATAAGGTTGCTGCCGCGAGTATGGTTGCGGCCGGAATGCTCACTATTGTGCAATCTGCTCAAGCTGTGGGGATGGCGCATGGTGGAATTGATAGTGTGCCTGAGACGGGGACGTGGTTGCTGCAAAAGGGTGAACGTGTAGTGGATGAACGCACCTCCAAGAAATTGGATAAGACGCTCTCCCAGGTGCAGTCGGGAAATTGGAACGTAAATATTCATGAGGCACCCGGCACAACAGCCCAGGTGATTCAGCGTTCAGATGGATTAGATGTTCAGATTGCGCTGATCGAAGAAAAAATGATAGAGCGTATGAGCCGGGGATCAGGAATGGCTGGTGCGCTGGATAGTAGATATGGGAGGCGCGGTTGATGAATTCTTGGCCGGAAACTTTGCCGCAGAGCGTGTATATTGATTATGAGTTACAGCCACGCTCTGGATTGCTGAGTTCGACAGAAGCGCGCAACCCCACGCGCAACCGGACTTATCCAGAATGCTCAGCAACATTCTCTATGACGGTTTCTGCTGCGCAGCTTGCCACATTTCGGGCATTTTATGATACCACAATACAACAAAGCGGAGAGTTTAGCTGTCCTTGGTTGGAAGACCTTGGATTTGATTTCCACTTTGTTCGGTTTCTCTCTTCCCCAAGCTGGCGTATGAGCCAGGCACCAGGACAATGGGTGCTAACTTTGCCTTTGGAAATCCTTGCTGGGGCAGAGATGGATGGCTCTGATGTCGATATATTTCCTCCAGAGGAGTCATAAAATGAGCGCTTGGCCGACAGCTTTGCCAGCGCCTTTGAGGGCTGTGAATATTACTCCGGGGAGTAAGATGGAGAGCCAGGAGCAGGCGTCTGGCCGCCGGATTGTCCGCAATTGGGGGCATGTTCCTCCAGATCGTGCCACTGTTCAGTTTCGCATTCAGAAAGATCTGGAGCCGGAGTTCAATTATTTCTGGCATCGGGAGGGGATGGACGGGACTTGGTTCACAGCGACATGGCTGACTGCGATGGGATATGCTGATCACAAAGCTCGCATGCTTGGGCATCCTCGCCGCAAAGGGGTAAACCCTTTATGGTCAGATTTCGCGGTTACACTTTTGATTTATCCGTCAGCGTATTGCGTGGATCCGGAACCATGGCCATCGGAATCTGGCGCATGATGGAAAGGACAGCATTGTGGATATGAATGAAGCAATTCAGGAGGCATACGCATATGCTGATCCTGATGTAACGATTTATGAGACGTTTGAATTGGCTCATTCCTCGTGGGAGGATTCTGATGGATCAAATTCAATCCTGCTGATCAATTCTGATCGGCAACTGTTGACGGCAGATGGAACGTTTATGCCTGTCACTTTCGAGGCAACATTGCCTGAGACAGAAAGCTCTGTGCGTGGACAGCTGAAGGTGGCCATTTCCTTTTTGCCTAAGGCATACCGGGACTTGTTGTGGGAAATTTCCCAAACTCCAGAAACGGATTCGCTGTATTTGTATTATCGCCAATATGTCGGGGAAGGTGCAGCGGAGGAAGCTGCCGCCGAATTGCCTGTGCCGCTGGTTGTGAATACGATGGAGTTCACCGATGAGCAAACGCTCATTAATGCGCTGTATCCGGATCTGGTGAACATTCCTTTTGGGCGCCGGATTATGTCTGTTACTGAATTGCCGGGAGCGCGAACATGAGCCATTGGGTGATGAAATATTTGGGCCAGCCGTGGACGCCGGAACAGAATTGTTATTCTTGGTTTCGGAAAATCATGGTGGAACAATTCGGGCACGATGGGCTGCCACCTGATGTGGTGGTGGGCGAGACTGGATTGGTGCGTTTGGCCATGCGTGAATTTACAGATGAAGCTGCAGAGCGGCACGGTTGGGCTCGCACGGAGACTCCGAGAGAAGGGGACGCAGGTTTGCTCGCAGAGGGCAAGCGCTCTTCTCATATTGGAGTCGTTGTTTATATGCGAGGAAAGCTGATGATGCTTCATGCTCGGAAAAATACTGGTGTTGTGTTGAGCGATGCGCTGGCGCTAAAGATGAACAACTTGAGCGTGACAGGATATTGGACATATGAAAATACATTATAGTACAAATCCACTTGCTCCTGGGTTTCAAGCCAAGGCATTCGATGTCCCGGACAACTCCACCCCGAACGCAGCAGCGGAAGCGCTGGGATGGGATCTTCAACGTCCAACCATTCTCCTCGTAAATGGGGAAGCGTGCGGCCGCGACCAATGGGACACGGCGCTGCCCGAGTCTGCCAATGCTATATTTGTTGAGCTGCCCGGATTGGGCGCAACACTGGCCATAATCTCTATCCTTCTCACGGTATATTCGCTGTATTATTTTAACACCTTGGATATGGACACGCCGGAACAGATTGGAACGCCAGGCTCTTTGACCTCTTTTTCTACTGGGTCAAATCGTTTGCGGCTTGGCCAACCCTTCACAGAACATTTTGGACGGTTCCGGGCATTCCCGGATTTGGTTCAGCAACCTTATATCCAGAATGATGGCAATGATCAGTATTTGTATTTTCTCGGCATCCTGGGAGTGGGAGAGTATTCTGTTGAGGGGGTTTATATTGGGAATACTCCTTTGGAGGAGTATGCTGATAGTGAATACAATATTGTGGGCGTGGGGGAGACGATTTCTCTGGTTCCAAATTTGGTGTGGACATGCAATGACGCTACTGGGCAAGAGCTTGGCGTTGATTATATTTCTTATGTTATGACGCCCTCTCTGACTGCAGTTTCTTCTATTGAATATGACATTACATTTCCGGCCGGTTTGATTAGATACAATAGTGATGGGAAAAGAAGGTCTGCAGGTGTCACTGTAGAGACTGAGGTGCGACTCGTGGATAATGCTGGGGCGCCTCTTTCTGCATGGGCCTCTTTGGAGAGCAAAAGCTTTGTCGCTTCCAGCAAAGATCCTCTGCGATTCTCACAAAGCGTCGCGGTTCCATCGGGCGATGGCCGGTATCAATTTCGCATTCACCGAACAACCGCTCCAAGTGGAAATTCTAAAACAGCTGATCGCGCTGTGTTGTCCGGGTTGCGGGGTTATGGGGCTGAGCATCCGGATTATGGCGATGTGACATTGGTTGAGGCCAAGATTAAAGCTCAGGATCAGCTCAGTGGCAGCGCTGCTACCCAGATCAATGCGATTGCCACTCGGAAGCTTTATGAGGTAGAGGCGGCCGGCTTTGGAGGAACGCTGACAGCCACCCGGTCAATTGTGGATGCTGCAGCCTATATGGTCACAGCAGAGAACGGCGGGCAACAGAGCGATGCACTGCTCAACTTTAGCGAGCTGTATGCGGTCCGGACAGCATTGGCTTCAGCGGAGTATTATTTTGACTTTCGGTTTGCTAGCCGGACATCTGTGATGGATGCGGCCGCAAAGGCAGCTGCGTGTGGGTTGTGTGTGCCGTGCATGCCGGGTGGTGAGTTTGCTTTGATCCTGCATGAGAATCATGCAACGCCGTCTTGTATGTATACCCACGACAATATCCGAGACTTGAGGGTGACAGTGGCTCCCCGGACGCCTGATAATCCCACGAGCATTGAGATGCGGTACATTGACCCGGACACATGGAATCAAGAGTCAGTGTTCTGTTATGATGTGGATGGGTCTGAAGATGCGCCGCTGGACATTACATTGGATGGGTGTGCTAATCGTCAGCAAGCATATGAAGTTGGAATGTTTGCATATTTGCATGAACGGCTTGAACGCACCACAGTGAGATTTACTACTGATCTTTCTGGTTATATTCCTGCGCTGCTTTCTAAGATTCTTGTTCCAAATAAAGTCACCGCGTGGGGTGCTACAGGACTGATTGCTGATGTGGATGGGCAGAATATTTGGTTGTCTGAACCTGTTGATTTTGAGGATCAGGCAGACGGCCAGCTGTATATTACAAAAGCTGATGGCACGGTGCTTGGCCCATATACGGTGACGCCCCACTCTTCCTCTCATTGCGTTATAGGTACAACCGCTCTTTTGAAGACGCTCGCGGATGACGGGCTGAAGGCTTCACGCTGGATGTTTGGGTTGGATACGGAAGAGCCGATGATGGTTCGGGTGGGCGCCATCAATCCGCAGGGGCGCGATTCGATTCAAATTTCTGGATCAGTGATTGATGATGATGTATATGGCGCTCCAGGGGATGTCCCGGAGATTGGCGAGACTGAATCTGCGCTGCTTGCCGGGGTGAGTCTTGAGTCGCTGGAAGAGGACAGCTCTGGAAGTGATAATTTGCGGTTGACATGGAGCGGCTCTGCTGTTAGTGTTCGGATAGAACTGGATGAGGGAGACAGTGACGGTTTTGTGATCTTAGAAGATGAATATATTTCTCATACATATGAATTTGATTCACTGTCAGATGATGTGACTGTAAAAGTCACCCCATATAATGCGAGCGGAATCCAGACTGCTCAATATGTGCTTCGTAATATTACCACCCTTCCCGCTCCCACTGGATTGACTATAGATGTGACGGCGGCTTTGATTACAGCAGACTGGGATGACTATGTGGACGCGGATGAATATTTGGTGACGATTTATGTTGATGATGTTGAGATGGAATCGTTGACGGTGGATGAGTCAACTGCGAGCCTTACTACCGCGCAGATAATTGTTCTGGGCGGGCCATGGCCTGTGTTTGATGTGTATGTTTGGGCTGTGGTGGATGGTGAATCCTCTGCCCCTGCGATGGAAAATAAAGTGCTGGAGGCGCTTGGCGCTCCGATCGGGTTGGTGTATGAGGATCGAACAGAATATGGATTAATGATTAGTTGGACGCCAGTGGTAGGCGCGGTATCATATGTTGTTTGTCACTCAACTGTGCTAGATGGTGGAGGAGAATTTACCCCAGCCACAGAGAATATTGTTTATGAGGGAGAGTTGCCACAGGCGCATATTACAGACTTGGTTATGGGAGGGGCAACGCCGCATGGCTTCAAGGTAGCTGCGCAGCAATATGGGCATGATATTGATGAGCTGGAATTTAGCGCTTCATTGTATGGGTCAACGTTCCCAACGACCTCTGATGCTATAATTATAATAGAAGATGGTTGGGTCGGCAGAGGCGCAGCGCTTGAACGGTTGTGGTTTGATGGGAGCATGGGCCGGATCGTTGTTGTAGATTCAGCATTTTCAGATGGTACATGGACCACGCTTGATGGGGTGTTTACGGGAGTGAAGAGCATAGCTAATTTAGACACTCTAATCACTATAGGCGCCGATCTCTCTGTAAACACCGACGGGAATATATACCTTGATGCGAAGATGGATGTATATATCCGTTTGGATGAAGACAATACAGGCGGCGAGACGCTTACAATAATGAAGAAAGGTGACAGCGTGATCGCTGTTTTTAAGACTGAGGATTACCCGGATGATCCGCGCATTGATTTTTATGCTGATCTGTACATGCACTCTAAGAATATTTTTGGTGGCATTATTGCCGGAGGTACACCGTGAAAGCTATATTGTGGGGATACTCTTACAATGACATGAAGAAAAGCTGGAGCAAGCAAATGTGTTGGCTCGCTGAAGCACTGAGGCAAAACGGCTGTGAAATAATTAAGAAGGATATGAAGTGCGATGGTCTGGAAGCAAGAGAATATGATTGCAAAAAAGACAACCCTTGTGACATTGCTGTTTATAATCACATTGACATTTCAAATTTAACAGGGAATGTAGTCAAGGCAGATCATAGTTGGTTTTTCAAGCCAACTGTTCCAGACGACGTTCACACCACACTTGACCCTATCGGATATGGTCCTTTTTCTTCGGTGTCATTTGACAAGCCTGATTTTGAATCAGTGAATAGCGCCAAAGTCAAAACGTTTTATGAAACAAAAGTCAAAGACTGGGTTGAAAAAGGAACAACCAAGTGGGGAAGTTTTTCAGAAAAACCTGATATTGATTTTATTGATTATTGGCTTGTGCTCGGTCAATGCGGGGGCGATAGCGTAAACACCCGGCACGACTTTGGGGATTATTTTACAAAGCTGAAACAGGTCGTAACCGAATTGGCCCGAATAGATGAACGGCAAATTATAGTAAAACTGCACCCGTACACGGACGGCAAGGATGCGACTGATACAATATTTTCTGATAATTTAGCAAAACAGATTTCAGCCATATCTCCCAAAGTAAAAGTATATACCGGGAAAATTGGCATTCATAGTTTGATAGAAAATTGCCGGGCCGTTATCCTGGGAAATTCAGGGGCCGGTTATGAGGCGATGATGCACCACAAACCGATTATAGCTTGGGGCAAGCCGGAGTATAAATGGATTGCTTATGATTTGCAATACTTGGCCGACATGGTACGGGCCATAAAACTTGATTGGTTTGATGCCGACAAACAAGATAAATTCTTGTATTGGCATCTTGAAAAATACTGTTATTATGACCAAGAAACTTGTAACAGGCGTGTGAAGGAATTGCTTGCGGAAAAGGAATGGAACTTTGATGAACTTTGGAAAAATCATAGACCAGCCCAGGGCTATACGGAGTTCAAAAAGTTTATTGATATTATGTCAAATAAATTATTGAATAAAGAGATTAAAGAGGACATCTTCAATGGACCTTCTGGACCAACAGGGCCGACTGGTCCAGGCCCTTGTCCTATCGGATCAACTGGCCCAGAACCGCCAGTTGTCCTTGAGATTGGTTTGCGCAGAGGTGACCAGCGATATTTTTATAAGAATCTTTTCAATGCAGATTATAGAGGTATTGATATTACTAAATTTGATTTTCCAGAATTTATTCATGGAGATAGTGGTGACCCCAATACATTAAAGAAGGTAAAGAAGTGGTTGAAGGGCCGCAAGATTGATTTGCTATTTATTGACGGTGATCATAAATATGAACCCTGCAAGCGTGACTATGAAATGTACGGACCATTATCAAAAATAATTGTCTTTCATGATATTGTTACAAAAAATTCTTATAATGATGGTGTTCCAAAATTATGGAAAGAAATTAAAACCAAAGACTGTATTGAAATAATTAAAGCTGAAGGAAGTTATGGCGGCGACGGTATTGGTATATTGGAAAATAAATGCCTGTAGATAATACACTTCAATGGCGTGCTGGAACAGCCGCTGAATGGAATTCTGCTGACCCGACCTTGGCGGTAGGCGAATGCGGATACGAATCCGATACCGGTAAATTCAAAACCGGGGACGGGACTACTGCTTGGACCGACTTGACGTATTCAAATTCAAAATATCAATATGGATTTTCAGGACTGGTAACTCCAGCAGATTATGCGATTACCTATAACCCGGCAACTCGCCAATTTACAGTCGTTAGCACTACGGATGTTTACGTCAATGGGGTGAAGGCGACTCCGGAGGATGAAACAACTGCGGCCCATGCTGATACTACCGCTCAATATTGGGCCGTGTATGCAAGCGGGGCAACTAATCTGACTATAACGACTTCGCCAGACATTGCTACACAGGCTCTTGTCGGAAGGATTTATTACAATACGGATCAGGCAGCGGCAAAAGCAATTGAATTTGAGGAAACACATTCGCAAGAAATCTCTGCTAAAATGCATGATCATTTACACGCCACGGTCGGGGGCCGATTG
>Ga0307379_10014332_pt1 | contig 10227 bp, 9 predicted proteins | sample UN2MG_FD_202237 | JGI IMG/M metagenome (GOLD analysis project Ga0307379, IMG submission 202237) | Soil microbial communities from Risofladan, Vaasa, Finland - UN-2 | ecosystem: Environmental > Terrestrial > Soil > Coastal area > Acid sulfate soil | place: Finland: Risofladan, Vaasa | collected... | reverse complement strand
TTTTCATTTAGTTTAACCTTATCATATATCCTAACAAGGTTTTTATTTTTTGGATTATTATCAAAATCAAAAGGGAGTTTTATATCTTCGGCTTCATGGGTTTTTTGTTCTATAAAACTCAACCAATATCCCAGTGAAGAAAGAAGTCCATTCAATGACCTCATGATCATACCCAGATTTATCAACAACAGAACAGATAACCTAATTATAAGTAAACTCTCGAATTAGCAAACTGCACAACATAAATAAGGTCAAAATATTATGGCTTTAAAAAAATTATTATTACAGATATATGAGACAGTTCCTCGAGTTTTAAAAAAGATTCTATATTCTATTCATTCTATAGGGATGAAATTGCTGTGTCCATTAATAGTTTTAAAAATAAATAGAGGTAAATTTTTGAACAGAGAAATCAAGAATATAAATAATATTTCTAATGCTGTCGAGTTTGCTTTTTCTTTTCAATACCTTACTTTTTCGATTAAGGTGGCTCAAGTTAAATATGAGATCACTAAACTTCTTGAGATTCTTAAAGATTTCAATCCTAAAATAATCCTTGAAATAGGAACAGCTAGGGGGGGAACACTTTATCTGTTTACTAGAATAATTGATCCTGAAGCTACCATAATAAGCGTAGATCTTCCAGGGGGGCCTTTTGGAGGAGGGTATTCCGAATGGAAAATACCTCTATACCAATCTTTCGCGAAAAAGGGGCAGAAAATCAAATTGCTGAGAGCCAATTCCCATAAAATATCAACTTTAGAAAAAGTAAATGAGATTTTAAATAAGAAAAGGATTGATTTTCTTTTTATAGATGGAGACCACACTTATGACGGAATAAAGAGAGATTTCAATATGTATTCAAGTTTAGTTAGAGAAGGAGGAATTATCGCCTTTCACGATATCGCTAAGCATGACCCTAAGTCTAATTGCAAAGTTAATAAGTTTTGGAATGAACTCAAAAATGATTATGAATATCTTGAAATTATTGAAAACATAAAACAAAAATGGGCAGGAATTGGCGTGATTTATCTATGAGAATTCTCTTTATTTTATTAATAAATAATCTTGTTAATTTCGTATCTGTAATTTCAAAATAGGCTTGCCAGCCCTGATGATAATTAATAAATAATTGGAAATGGATTCTAACACCAAAATTTAATAGATAAGTAGAATTTAATATTTTCAAGATACAAGTAGGCATCCTTTTAATTTAATCATAATACAACTCTCAAAAATTTTAATTTAGAATGGTATCCAAAAAATCTCTAGGAATTAATATAAAGCAAATTAAAGCTTTAGTAGAAAGAAATCTTTATCTCGAAATGAGATTCAAATTATTTATTTTTACCCGCTATTTTACTCCTTTCATCCAGATTTTGATGCCATTAATAATTTTTAATGTAATTTTTACAATAAGAGAGGATTATCTATTCGGATATTGGACGGGTCTAAATTTTATTCTATTCTTATTTATTGCCTTCTGTGTTCAATTTTTAAGAAAAATCGTACTTAATTTTTCACATTTATTTAATCAAGAAAAGTATTGGAAAACTCTACAAGCTTTAATGGTTGCCCCTATAAATCGGTATGTCCTTTTATTTGGTTTTCTCATAGCTGAAATGATTTTGATAAGTATTCCCTTTATCATTTTCTTTATTATAGCTTATATATTATTTCCAATAAACATTTTTTATCTCTCTCTTGTTATTCTTTCATTTCTATCTATATCAATCTTATTTGGATGTTTAGGATTAATATTAGGGATACTGATTATTACTAAAGAAGGTATTTATAGCGTAATCAATCTTGGATTGACACTTTTATTCTGGTTGAGTTGTTTGAGTTATCCTTTACAAATTTTTCCTGAAATTGTCCAACCCATTATTTTATTAAATCCCATATATTATTTTATTGATATAATACGGATTTTTTGGTTAATGGGAATTGATTATAATTTAGCTATAACCTTTCTAACACCTATTCACATCATTGTAGTTGTTGGAGGTACAATAATATTGCCTATTTTTTCTGTATATTTTTTTAATACTTTCTATGATAAATTTGGAATATCTGGATACTGATATGAAAACAAATGGTAATATAAAGGAAAATGAATCAATGGATGAAAATTATGTAATAGAAACATTTAATTTAACAAAAAGATACAAGATGAGAGGGAAAGCTGAAAAACTTACAGCTTTAAATAATATAAATTTAAAGGTCAAGGAGGGAGAAATATTTGGACTACTTGGACCTAATGGAGCGGGTAAAACAACATTAGTATCTATTCTAACGGCACTATTACAACCATCAGAGGGTTATGCCAAGATTCTTGGTAGAAATGTCTTAAAAGAACGGTATTTTATAAAAAAGAATATAGGTTTGATGCTTGGAAATGAAATGATTTATTATAGATTAACAGGTTATAGAAATTTAAAATTTTTCTCTAAAATCTATAATATAAGTGATTATGATAAGAAAATCAAGGATATCGTTGGAATATTGGGTTTAACAAGTAAGGTAAATCAGTTGGTAGAAACCTACTCAAGTGGTATGAAAGTAAAATTAGCATTGGCGAGGATTTTATTAATAGACCCTAAAATTTTATTTTTAGATGAACCAATGTTAGGACTAGATCCAATAATAGTTCAAGAAATAATGAATTTATTAAAAAATCTTAATAAAACGATATTTATTACTTCACATCAAATGAATGTAGTAGAATCTATATGCAGTAAAATTGCTTTTCTTAAACAAGGGAATATTATAAAAATTGATAAAAAAGAAAATTTTGTAAAATTCCTTCAAAAAGAAATCAAAATTCAAATCAAGATTGGTATAGATAAAATTACAGAATTAACTGATAAATTGAGCACTCTAAATTATATTAGTGATATAGAACGTAAAGAAGACATTGTATGTTTTAATATTCAAGATCGAGATTGCTATCCAAAATTATTTGGAATCCTTCAAAAATATCCGATTATACAAATTAAAGAATTACAAACAAATCTAGATGATATATTCATAAAACTGAATGCCTAGAACCAATTTGGAAACTTTAATATGATTTTTATTCATTAGAATATGCTAAAATCAATTATTAATTGATGCGTGTTAGTTTTTTTTTAGTTTATTTTTCCGAATTCTAAATTTTAATTCTTGAAACACATTCATTAAATATCTAATAATATTCTGTGGATCTTTAATAAAGCTATTTAAAATCACATTTAAATAAAAAATTTTTCCCACAGAATGTTTTTTGTTATAATCAAATTTTTTTGTTTTATTTTCGTTTTCCAAAATATCTAATATTAATTTAGCTCTCTGTTTTGAAGTATGATATTTTAATAAGTGTTGATATCCTCTTTCTGCTATTTCTAAACATTTTTCTTTATTCTTTAAATAATATCTTAATTTATCTTCAAACTCTTCAATGGTTGAATACTCAACATAATTGTATCCATCTGTAAAACTATGTGGAAAGAGAATATTATATTTTTGAGAAAAACAACAGCTTTTGTTAGCAAATATTTCCCAAATTTTAGCATTACAATCTCCCCCACCCCAAGCATCAATACTGATATAAGAAGATGAAATTAATTTCTTATATTTTTCGTATGATAGCCCACTTTTAATAACGATATTATACCCTTTTCTCTCTAATTTTCTACATACATTTTCTACTTTTTGTCTTAAACCAGTTCTTTTTTGTCCAAATGAACAAAAAACATCTATATTTTTCTCATAATCATAGTTTCCAAAATAGATATCTTCTGCAGCGAATAATAGAGGTATAATTCCTTTTTTGGCATCTTCAGGGTAACATTCTCTTTTAAAATACCATCTACAATAATTAAATAATCTTTTATTTATCCATTTTTTGCCTTTTCTCCTTATTGGATTTTTCAAGCTTTCTGTTATTTGATTTTTTTCCGGGAAGCTTGAATAAGTCCATTCACTTCCATCTATAAAGGCTGTTATATTCGGTCTATTTATTTTATCTAAGAGAAAATATTTCGGAGGGATATTTCCCTTAACTTTTCCTATAAGTACCAGAATGTAATCCGCATCTTTGGAGTGTTCTATTATCTCTTTTTTTGAATAAACCTTTCTGACATTATTTCCTGGTTCGGATGCAATGATATTCACATTATTTTTATATAATCCTTCGATAATTGCTGAAACCAAATAGTCGAACAATTTTGGCATTATTGCTATAACTTTCATATATTTAAAATTAAAGGGTATTTTCTTAATATTATGAGTTATGGATTAAATTAATTGATTTTCATAAGCGATTAATATTTTATTATATTATGTTTGAATAATTTCTGAGAAAGAAGTATCAACTACGACAATTTTTATTATTATATACAATTAAATCATTCTACTTCATATAATTTCAACGCAAGTTTATATACAATTTTTAAATATATTTTTAGATAAAGACAGATTAAATTTCATCAGCATATAAAATTTATTTGTTGTAGAATTTGAGTAGAATTAAAAAAATTATTTATGATTTATTAATAAAAATGATACCACGAGATCCAAAAATCTATAACTTTTTCAAGCGTTATGTTGATAGATACAATGGTGAAAATAATGATAATATGATCACAAATGGAGAGATGCGCTTTTTACAAAGCAATATTGGAAATGATAGTGTTATATTTGATATTGGAGCAAATATTGGTAAATGGACGAAGCTTGTTTTAAATATAAATAAAAGGTTAAATATTCATTGTTTTGAACCAAGTAAATATACTTTTAAAAAATTAATAAATAATAATTTTCCCCCTAATGTTATTTGTAATAATATTGGTTTAAGTTCAGCTAAGAAGGAGGAATTTATATATATCTTCAAAGAAGGTTCAGGATTGAATTCCTTATATCAAAGAAAAAGATTAGATGAACATAACGAGAAAATTCCACAACACCAAAAAGAAAAAATCCAGCTTGATACATTAGAAAATTATTGCAGCGTAAATGACATAAATTTAATTGATTATATGAAAATTGATGTTGAAGGACATGAATTTGAAGTACTAAAGGGTGGAAACACATTATTTAATAATAATCGTGTTAATATAATTCAATTCGAGTATGGTGGAACTTTTATTGATGCACATGTATTGTTAAGATATATTTTTGACCTTTTTAAGGAATTGAATTATGACTTCTACAAGATTTACCCTGACTGTATTAAATTAGTTAAAAAATATTATCCAAAGATTGATAATTTTCAATATCAAAATTGGTTAATTATTAATAAGAATTATAAATTTAATCCATAAATATAAATTACATGAAATTTTGTTTTTCAATTCTCTATATCTCTATTAACTAATAGAGAAAATCATCTATTATGGTATAAAAATGAAGAATTTTATAGTTTTATTAAATAAGATCATGAATGGTGTTTAAAAAATTAAGGTAGAGAAAGTTCTCTATATTGGAACCTTCAATGAAAATTATTCTAGAAATTGGATAATTCTGAGAGCTTTAAATATTAATGGAATAGACGTCTATATTCTTAATTTTAAGAATTCATCAAATAAGAAAATTATATATACTTTTCTTAAGCAATTAAAATCTCTAATTAAGTTAGACATTGACCTTATAATATTCTATTCAGTATCGCCGAGAGATTGGTTACTTTTCTTTCTAACAAAATTCTTTTCAAAATATAAGAAAATTCCTTTAATTTATGATTATTTCGTTTCAAAATTCCAAACTTACTATGATGATAGAAAGGTATTTTCACAGAAAAATACACTTTTTAAATTTTTAAAGTATGCATACCTCTATTGTCTAGATTATTTTGAATGTCTTTTATCAGATAAAATTATTTTAGATACAAATACACACATTAAGTATTTCAATTTAAAGTTTAATTTGAAAAAAAACAAATTTCGGAGAATATTTGTTGGAGCTGAGCCCATTTTTAGAATTTCAAGTGAATTGGTAAAAAAGAGAGAAAATGGGGAAAAAATAAAGGTTGGTTTTTGGGGGACCTATATTCCTTTACATGGTATTGAATTTATAATAAAAGCGGCGAATATTTTAAAAGATGATAAAAGACTAATCTTCTCTCTTCTTGGTAGAGGACAGACATATAAAAAAAATTTTGAACTTGCAAAATCGCTGAATTTAACTAATATAGAATTCCACGATATAATCCCTCTTAAACAATTACCTAACTTTATATCTGAATGTGATATTGCTTTAGGAATTTTTGGAAAAGGAGAAAAAACTTTATGTGTAATTCCAAATAAAACTTTTGAAGCGATTCAAATGAAGATTCCTATAATAACATCAGATACACCTGCTATCAATGAATTATTTACTCATGGGGAAAACATTTTTTTATGTCAGAGAGCAGATCCAAAGTCAATTTCAGAGGGTATATTGGAATTAGTAAATAATGAGGAATTAAGGTTGAAAATTGCGGACAATGCCTTTCAAATCTATAAAGAAAAGACTTGCCTAAAATGTATTTCAAACGATTTAGCACGCTTTTTTTTAGAAATATAGTATAATATAAATTATTTTTTTTTCAAAATTCTATTTCATGACTAAAATTCCAATACCTGACCCGTTTTGGTTCCAATCTTTAACAATTTCTTTAAATTCATAGCCCTTATGTATTTCTTGCCAAAATTTCGGTACGCCTACACTTTTATTTTTATGCGGAACTATATCATGAAATACAATCAGCCCTCCCGGCTTAATTAGATCTTTATACATTTCAAAATCCCTTTTTACACCCGAATATGTGTGATCCCCATCAATATATGCCACATCAATTTTCCGATTATTTAAAACCTCTTTTAAACTTTCTAAAGTAGATATTTTATGAGAATCATCCCTTATAAGAATAATTTTTTGATTATATGAGGCAAAGGATTTATAAAAGGGTATTTTCCAAGATGGATATCCGCCTCCAAATTTACCACCAGGAAGATCTACACTAATTATTATTGAATCTTCATCAGAAAATCGTGTTAGTAAAAATAAATTACCGCCGCTTGCTGTTCCACACTCAAAGATTATTTTTGGATGTTGCATTATAAATATTTTTAAAAAATCAATTAACTCTTCTTTTACCTGCAGAGGTAAAATTCCAAATCTAAAAAATTTATTCTTATAAATATTAAATTGAAATGTATATGTCAAGTTTATAAGTTCTTTCCAAGATTTACATTTTGCAACAGCTTTCTTAAGTTTAACTTTTGCAAAAACTATGGAAGTAAAACCGAGTAATGTTTTTAATTTTGATTTTAATAATGGAAACTTTCTAATATAGCTTATTATCATATCTTCTCAAATTAATAAAATAATCCAAATTAAATAAAAAAAACCTAAAAGTTCTTTTTATGTTTTTCTTACAAATTAGACAATAGATTGGAGATATATATCAAGGACATTTATCGATTAAGATAGAAATACTATTTTTTTAATAAATATTAAATTTATTATAATAATATTTATTTAATTACTTAAAAGCTATCAAGTTAAAAAATTAAATAATTCAAATGTAATCAGAAAATAAGGATAGTGGCAAACCAACATGAAAAAGGTATTAATATTAGGTGCTGGAGGCTTCATTGGAAGTCACATGGTAAAAAGATTAAAGAAGGAAGGATATTGGGTTCGTGGTGTTGATTTAAAATACCCCGAATTTGATAGAACAGAAGCAGATGAATTTATTATAGGTGACTTAAGAAATCCATTAGTAGTTAAAGAGATGATGTTAGCCCCTAATCTAAATGATTTTGGAGAAGGAAGTTTTGATGAAGTTTATCAATTTGCTGCAGATATGGGTGGAGCAGGCTATGTTTTTACTGGAGATAATGATGCTGATATTATGCATAATTCAGCAATAATAAATTTGAATGTTGCTGAATGGGCAGTGAAATATAAAATTAAAAAATTATTTTATTCCTCATCTGCTTGTATTTATCCAAAATATAATCAAATGGATCCAAACAATCCTAAATTATCTGAAGATTCTGCTTATCCTGCTGCTCCTGATAGCGAATACGGCTGGGAGAAATTATTTAGTGAGAGATTATATTTAACTTTTCATAAAAATCTAGGATTAAACATTAGAATTAGTAGATTTCATAATGTGTTTGGTCCAGAAGGAACTTGGGAGGGGGGAAAGGAAAAAGCGCCTGCTGCTTTATGTAGAAAAGTAATTGAAGCCCAAGATGGTGATTTTATAGAAGTTTGGGGGGACGGTAAACAGACTCGTTCTTTTTTATATATTGATGAATGCTTAGAAGCTGTACTTAGATTAATGGATTCTGACTTTATAGGTCCTGTCAACATCGGATCTGAAGAAATGATTTCTATAAATAGCCTGGTCCGAATGATAATAGGAATATCAGGTAAGAATTTAAAAATTAAAAATATTGAAGGTCCTGAGGGTGTGAGGGGAAGAAATTCAGATAATAAATTATACAAGGAAAAAATTGGATGGGAAGTCTCACAACCATTAAAGGTGGGAATTGAAAAAACTTATCAATGGATCGAAGAACAAGTTAAATCAAGAAAAACCTAATAGATGCTAATATGAAAGAATTATTAAAAAGAAGAATCCTCTCACTAATAGATATTATAATTGATCTTTATTGGCGGCTAGGACATTTAATTAAAACTGATTTTAATAGAACTGAGAAATTACAGCAGTTAATCAAGAAAATAACTCTGCTAAGTAAGATTCTGGTTAAAGTAAAGACTAATTTAGTAGTTCCTAAAAAAATTGTTTCAGTAAAACTAAAAGGGGGGCTAGGGAACCAATTGTATCAAATAGCAACAGTTATAGCATATGGTTGGGAGCATTCTATATCACCTGTTTTCAAAAAAATTCGAAGAGCCCCGAGTCGAGTAGATACAAGACCCGTTTATTGGGATACTGTTTTCCGTAAGCTCTCACTTATTGAACATCGACCCTATAATTTATTTTTTTATCAGGAAAAAGAGATGGGTTATCATAAAATTTCTAAACCAATTGAAATTTGCAATCTAGCAAACTATAGTGGTATTTTGTTTAATGGATATTTTTCAAGTGAAAAATTTTTTGATAGATTCAGAGATAAGTTACTGCCTATTATGTTCTATATTGATCCCTCTGAAAAAAAATATTTGACAGAAAAATACCCTGAAATTTATCACGGAGATAAAGTCACAATAGCATTACATATTAGAAGAGGTGATAATATAACTCATCCAAAAAAATTCGATCAACCATCTTTATGGAACTCTGATTATTATTTTAAAAGTATCGTTTATTTCAGAGAAAAATTTGGCTTGAATAATATAAAAATAATTATTTTTTCATCTGATCATGAGTTCGTTAGAAATTATATGGAAAAGGAATTTCCTTCTTTAGATTTTCTATTCCCGCAAGAAAAAGATTATCTTGAATTATATTTAATGTCTTGTTGCAATCATCAAATAATCGCAAACTCCACTTTTAGCTGGTGGGGTGCGTATATGAATAATAATCCTAATAAGATTATAATCGCTCCAAAAAACTGGGCTAATCCAATAATTCATAAAAACTGGGATTTTAGATATATGAATGGTTGGTTAAAGTTCTAAATTCGTATTATACTCTCCCAATTATCCACGGGTCAATTTTTATTTTTGATATTTCTATATTTAAATAATTACATTATACTATTTATCGATAGATTTTATTACTAATGTTTTTTATATTTTTTTAATACTCATCTTTTTCTGAATCTATATAAATCAGGGTATTTTTTTAATAATTCATTCAAAAAAAACGGCATTGCTTTTTGAGAAAGATGAATCCCATCAAAGTAATAACTTGTATTTGTTTCAAAATTCTCAGAAACTAATTTATCGAAGATATTAATGAAAGTTATGTTGTATTTATCAAGTTTCTGCTTCAAATACTTGTTGAAATATTTTGATACTCTATTTCTTTCAAAATTTGTTCCATAATAAGGAAACTCTACCTTAATTGCGTTATCAATAATACCACTTGGGATAACATTAAAGACTAATACATCAAAACCCTTCTCTTTTGTCTCTTTTATAACAGAAAAATATCGATCCACGCACTCTCTAGTAATTTCTTGAATAGATTTACCTCTAATTTCTGCTTGTTTTAAAAGATGAGCTCTACAATCAATCTCACCGAAACAAAATAAAACTTTGCTTCCTAAAGGTAAAATGTGATCT
>Ga0307379_10014330_pt1 | contig 10227 bp, 3 predicted proteins | sample UN2MG_FD_202237 | JGI IMG/M metagenome (GOLD analysis project Ga0307379, IMG submission 202237) | Soil microbial communities from Risofladan, Vaasa, Finland - UN-2 | ecosystem: Environmental > Terrestrial > Soil > Coastal area > Acid sulfate soil | place: Finland: Risofladan, Vaasa | collected... | reverse complement strand
ACCCGTCTGTTTTAGTCCGGCTATGGTCTCAACAACTTCTGCCAGGTCAGGAGCTATCGATAAGCCTGCGTCACGCTGACCACTGGCGATAAGACTCTCCGCTTTCGCCATATCAGGCAAGCTCTGAAACATACTGTTCTCAAGACTCTTGACTTCGGGGTCAAGGCTCTCACTAAACGTCCGTGTCAACCGTTCCCCTGCATCCCCGGAGTAGGTCTTGGCGAATATGGCCATCTTCAACCGGAGTATCCCGGCCTGATTAACCTTGCCCTTTGCGTCTGAGACCGTTGCCTTTTCATTGGCCGGTATCATCTTCATAAAGTGACTGACAATATGAGCGTTTTTCCTTACTCGGAGCGCTTCGTCAATACTCTGGTCCTCACCTACCTCTAACGTCTGAATAACGGTATCGGACAACCTGCCGGCGTCCTGTAATGCTTGCTCATGCGGTGACATACTCATTACCGCACCAATGTTAGCCTCTGCCGTGAACGCTACTCGGTCAACCGGAGTAATACGCTCTCTGACCAATACGGGTTTGTCGATGCCTGCGATCTCGGTCTGTGAGATACCATATCGCTCGGCCATCTTCGACAGCATCCCTTTGTATAACTCGTACTTATCTGGGTGATCCTCAATAGTCTTGCGTAAGGCAATAGTCCGTCCGTTGCCACTTTCAACCACGTTGTCACTACCGACAATCATGGGGCCGGTGTCGAGGAAACCAGTGTCATGCAGTAGTGCCCTGGGATTTAGGTTAGCGGCCATGCGGTCTACCTGAACACGACTGGCAGCACGGTCCCGTATACGGGGCTGCAACTCCTTCGGATAGTCTGGGTTCGGGCCCATATTTTCAGTATGTGAGGTAATCACATCGTCCAGACTGAGTACCTTATACCTGAATTCGTAACTCTTATCAAGGTCACTGGGGTCAGCACCGAATGATTCGGTTGTGTGTCCATAGACCGCTTTTACGTTTGCTTTGGTTACCATCACAAACTCCTTACCTCAAACCACCCATGCTGGTATTCGGCCTCTGTTTGCGGGATGACCTCTTTGCCCTCTTTGTTTTCTTTCTTCTTGGAGTATCAATGCCACGCACATCCATGCTACCCTGATCACGCGCCCATGTTCGTGTCCTACGGCTAGTAACCGGTACTACAGTTGAATGCTCCCTGGCAAGGTCGGAGGATTGAGACCTTTCAGACCGCCCCTCTTGTATCTCCATGAGTTCACCTTTGAGCAATCGCTTGCCTTCTGGTTTCTCGGCCTTGGGCTTTACTTTCCGCTTGGTTCTGGGCTTACGTTCTTTCTTGACCTCGGCCTTTGGCTTCCGGGGCTTCCGAGCCTTCTTGGAAGGTGGTGTGTCAATACCCTTAACATCCATGCTGCCTGGGTCTTTAATCCACTCCTCTACCTGTGGGCTGGTAGGCGATATAACAGTTGAGTGCTCCTGTGCCATATCAGCAGACTGGGATTTTCCTGTGCGGCTTTCTTGAATTGCCATGAGTTCAGTAGTGGTAGCGGGGGTGGGAGTTGAACCCACTATCTCCGCCTTATGAGGGCGGCGACTTACCACTTGTCCTCCCCGCGTCGGTTCTAGTTCGGAACGTTCAATAGCCAGTGCTCTCAGTGCGTCCTTCTTTTGGCCAAAGGTAAGCGCCGGGTCAGTAGCTATTGCGTTCTTGGCATCGTGGTATTCCATATTCTGATAAGGTGCCAGGTTTGGTTCCGGCGTTATTCGCAAAACTTCCCGCTCTCCGGTTTCTTCTTTCTTGCGCAATATCTTCTCACGCCGCGCCATTTCCTGTATAGCGGACTTATCACCTGCATTACCAGCATCCCATAACTGGTCTGCGGTCATATCCTTGACAGATATAGTCACTTCCGGTTTTACCTTTGGTACAACCATCGTCGGTGCTGTGGCCGTAGTTCCCCATGCCTTAGCTATAATATCGGCATAGGTTTTCTCATCGGGTTTCGGCATAGTCGGCCTCGGTGGTTTGACTACCGGCACTGTCTCACCAGACCAGATACGTGCCATAGCCTCTTCTCTGCTTGGTAACGGGCGGTATTCCTTAACTATTGCCACCGGCTCCTCTTCGATTGCCTGCTCATCTTCACGCGCTGAGAAGCGATAGCCCGGGACATCATCTTCTTCTATTAAAGGCTCGTCTTCTGATGTGTAAGGCTGTAAGTCCTCGGCAGGCACGTCCTTCCCTTGTAGTTTTTGCTCTAATGCTACAAGGAGTTTCTGTGAGGCTTCCAGACGAGGCTGATACTCAAACGGTTTCACGGCCTGTTCCTGGTATGTCTTAAGGTTAGCCTCATTACTAGTCAACTGGCGTTGTTCCTTCTCCAGCGCTGCCTCTATTCCGTTTATCCGGTTGTCAATGCGCTGTATAAGCCCTGCAGGAGTCAGGTCACTATACAGTATTGAACTGGTGGCATGATTGTAGTCAGTAGCAGGATTGGTAATGATTATCTTGTAGCCAGCACTCGGGCCCTGGTCTATCGCCTTAATAGAGAATCCTTTGTATTTGGCAAACTCTGCTGCTTCTGCTGGCGTATCAGCAGCGTTGTTCTTTACCAGTACCGCTAGTGCTTCACCAGCCTCTGTCCTCTCACTGAAGGATCTACCCTGCAAAATCATAGTGAACTTCTCAGGAGCGGCTTTGGCTAATGCAGCATCCTTTTCCAACTTACCGATACTGGCTTTTATTTCAAGTATACGACTAGGTAAACCAGCGAGTTGAGTATGAGCCCTCACTACTGCATCCTTGTGAGACGCCTCCAGCATTTGTAGCCGGTTGACTTCGTTCTTTAGTCCAACAACCCTGATAGCATCAGGGTTGCCAGATGCAACTGCCTTGGCTTCCCCGGCGCTCATAGTGAAGGTATCAATATCTTCTATTACGCGTGGCGGGTTTTCGCGCCGCATTATAGCCTTGATAGCCCTTGACTTGGATTCAATAGTCTGCCACATATATGCATCAAAACTACGTTCGGTAACGTAAGTATAGACACGGACGCCGGGACCTGGGTCAGTGATATTCCCGTCTTTGTCTTTTTTCGGTCCGTATACTAAGTTACCTTGGCGTATGAGACGACCTTCACGTTGCTCAATATCACGCGGTCTCCATGGTGCGTCAAGATGGTGCAGTGCCGCAGCTCTCTCTTGTACATTCAGCCCGACACCCATTTTGCCGGTAGAACCGATAATAACACGAATATCACCATTATTGACCCTCTTCTGTATCGACTCTCGCTGGGCTTTAGTCTTAGCATCATGGATAAAAGCTATCTCATCAACTGGTATACCCTTTGCTACTAGATTCTCTTTAATAACCTTGTAGACATTCCTGAGAACGCTCGTCTCCTCGGCTGTTTCTTCATCGTCTCCAAGGGTGCTGGCGTCGATATCCTCATCTACTGCCTTATCCTTGGCCTTTGGAGTGCCCAGATCAAGGAATATCAACTGTGTACCTTTGTCCTTAGTGGTATCCCGGTAGATATCTGCTACCTTAGAAGCCATTACCGGAACCTTACCATTGGGGTTAGGAGAAGCATTTGGGCTTACCATACGCATATCAAGAGCTGCCTTACGCGCATCACCGGCAATCTTGAGCATATTATCTTCTTTAGGGTCTTTACCGCTAAGCTCATCAGCGCGCTGGACAATTACCGCCATGTAGTCCAAGAGTTGTTCGTCGGGCGGGACTGCAATCACAGTACGTTTTGGCTTACCCTTCTCATCAACAAGCCGAGGACGTTGTTTTACCAGGGCGGGCACTTCGTCTGCTACCCTTATATCTGCTACCTGCTGCCATAACTGACTGAGTTCAGGAGCATTCATAAACTTGGAGAACCGTTGTGTCATGCGATAGGTGCCGGTAGTTGTCTGCTCCAAACTCTCAACCGTCTCCCCGAATGTCTTTGCCCACGCATCAAAGGATTGGAGGCCTCTGGCCTCAAGCATGGGTTCCTGTAGATATCGCATCATGGTATACATCTCTGCGATTGTGTTAGCTATGGGTGTACCGGTGGCGAACGTAACACCAGTGCCTTTACCGTGCTGCTGAAGGTATCGTGTCTTTTGATACATATCCCATGCGCGTTTAGACTCGCTATTGGGTAATCCCTTGAGACGGCCCATGGTGGTGGCAAATTGCAGGTTTTTGAAATTATCTGCTTCATCGACAAACAACTGGTCTACACCCATATCCTCAAAGTATGTAGTGTGTTCTGTTTTCTCACCTATTGCTAATTGAGCTTCCCTTAACTTTTGCTCAAGGCGTTCCAAGGCCGCCTGAAGTTCCTTGTGCGATTTGGTTTGGACACCACCTGCTTTTTCCGCTTCAGCCTCCAACGCAGCACGGAAATTATTTACCTCTTGTTTTAAGAAAGCTGCGGCTGTTTCCGGCTTGATAGGAATACGTTTGAATTGTTCATTTGACAATATAATCGCATCCCAGTCGCCGGTGACAGCCCGGGATATAAACTCAGGTCGCTTCTCTGTTGAGAAATCACTATCTTCTGGCATCAGGACGTTGCTATGCGGGTAGAGCGCCAGGAATTGATCTGCAAACTGTGCGTGTGTGGCCTTTGGCACGACATACATAACCTTGTTGGCCAGCCCTAGCCTCTTTAGTTCCATTCCAGAACCTACCATGACGGCAGTCTTGCCGAAACCCACCTCATGGGCCAACAGTGCAGTACGGTCCTGAATAACACGCCAGATTGCATCCTTTTGATGAGAGTGAAGTTTCTTCGCCCATTCATCCGCTATACCAGGTAATACCAAGTGAGAGCCGTCAAACCGTCGTGGTCTGGTTGCATTGAAGGTCTCGTTATAAGTTGCGGCAAGCCGGGAAGCGCGGTCAGGATCGCTCCACACCCATTTCTTGAATGCTTCCTGAATGGCAGTCGCCTTTTCCTGTGCGGCAACCGTTGCCTGATCATCTCGCTTGTTTTTATCATCCGGGTCTTTTAACTCAATCGGTTTATCGACCAATATACGCTCAATGATTTTATCAGCAGGCATTCGGCGTGTACCGTATTCCGATATCATCTTTGCCGAATCACCCTCTATTCTGACATTGCTTCTTACCCACTTACCAGTCTCCGATACGAAATTAAAATATCCCTTCTCACGCGCTCTCCATGGACGATATGCGCCTAGCAATTCTGTTATGAATTCATCTAGATCTGTCCCAGGTATCCACGGAGTTCCCAAACGAACACTAATCTGACTAGGCGTTAAATCCTCCGGCTGTACTGCTTGTAAGGCTACCACATTGGCGTTATAGTCCGATGATACCGTAGCCGCTGCCTTAGCAACACGCAACTTCTCCCTTACTTCTCCGCTCAGATACTTATCCTCAGTCTCCCAATCCCCAACAGGATTCTTGAATATTTGGCGGGATTCCTCCAGGCGTCTCTTGACACTTTGCGCATCCATTCCGAGTGTCTCAGCCATAAGGTCAAAGTCTAACCGCCCTGTGTTATCTAGTGATATTGCCAGAGCGTCGGTTACATCCTTAGCATCTCTCTGTCCTGTGCCTTTGATAACCGGCCTAGTGAATATCGGCATTTTGAAAATGTCAACTTCATTATCACTGAGGGCTTTCCCTGCACGGAACGGCTTTGCGTTCTCTCTTGGATCCCACCTTTCCAATGACCGCAGAAACGGACCGTCTGGGTCACCCTTCAATAGGGTAACATTCAGTTTGGCATTTAGAGCACCGTGGATTTTAACATACGCATCGTAGGTCTCGTTTAATGTGGCTTGGGTTGCGTGCAGGTCTGCTGCCGGCATATCGTCCAACTGTGTGCGTAATACCTTCCGGGCTGCATCACGCACAGTTAGCATCCCTGTAACTCGTGCATACTCGTCGGGTGATAACGTGACGTGTTCCATGTTGCCATGCCTTTTCACGGCGATATCCCCGTCCTCACCAATGACATGAGCACCTTCAAGCACATTGAGTGCCGATGGTAGATAGGAGGAACGTGTTCGGGATTCTCTTACTTCAGTATCCTTTAGTATGTTCCGGGGTAATTGAGCAATGGCATCTTTTAGCCTAGCCTCCAGTGGAGTATCACCTGCCTCAACTGAGTATTCATCTTGCCCACGCATAGATCCCTTAGTAGAGTGTGTTCCCAATACCATCTCGGGGTGGTCTATGAAATACTGATTGACATTATACGGTTGGTCATAACCATATCGGGTCTTCATCATAATCTGTGAAGAGTTTACCCAGGACTTATCTCCGGGTTCATCCTCTGGTTCCCTCTTGCGCATGAAGATAATATCCGTAACAACCTCGGTATCACGGAATGTACCTCTCGGTAACCGGATAGCTCTCACAAGGTCGGCACGTTCAGCGAGTGCTTCACGTACTGGCTGTGAGGTGGGTGCATCCAAGGTATGATGTGATGTTATGAAAGCTAGTACGCCGCCTGGTCGGAGTTGGTCGAGTGCTTTGGCAAAGAAGTAGTTGTGTATGCTACGACTCAGGATGCGTCGCCCTTTACGGAAGTCGGGATCGGTTACCGGTGAATGGCCGAACGGCACATTGGAGATTGCCACGTCGATACTGTCTTTAGCAATTGGGGCATCCTGATAGCCCATAACATAGACTTCTGCTTCAGGATAAGCCTGCTTGAGCATCTGGCCGGAAAGTGTATCAAGTTCGACGGCTATACGTGTGGACCGTGAAGCAAGGTCTTGCGGTTGATATCCAAAAAAGCGTCCAGAACCTGCGGATGGTTCCAAGATACGCGGGTGTTTGAGATTGTCAACACCCATCTCGCGTAAACCATCCCACATGGTCTTGATAACTTCAGGAGTGGTAAAATAGGCAGTCAGACGGGAACGCTCAATTTTCTGGTATTCATCCTCGGTGGTAATCTCACGAAGTTCATCGCCCCGGCGTTTCCAAATGCCTTCACGCTCGTAGATGTCGAAGGCATCATTGAAATCACTATCTCCGAAGCCAGAGAACTTGGCAATAGTAGCTTGTTCCTCGGGGGTGGCTTGTCGCCCTTCGGCCTCTAGCGCCTTGATAGTATGTAAGGCCGCGAGGTTGGCATCAAAGCGGGATGCAGGTCCAACGTCAGCATCAACGTCGGAGTCCTTTGTCAGAACGATATCCCGAGGCGGGTTTAGTCGCTCTCGCTCTCCAGGATCTGCGACCGGATTGCTCGGTTCCAAGCTTCCTGTTCCCACACTCCCGAAGCCATCAGGTTCTGAGCCTCTTTCTGACAGTTCCCCACCTTCAGGTCTATCAACTCCTGAAGTTCGCCGTCTACCTTCGCCTGCCGATAATCCTTCGGTCGGCATTCTCTCAGGAATGTCAGAGCCTTGTCCTTCAGCGTATCCTCGCTGGGCGGATACTGTGGTGCTCTTACTTCTATCATCTCGTCCCTCCGTATCTCCACTTGTCATAATACCACTTTCTGACGGTTTGTCAATAGTACTTTCGATATTTTCTTCAGCCATTTACAGAATCCCCCTTTTATTATTCCTAAACTCGGCGCCCACCGGCTAATTGTATACCTAATGCGACTATAATGCCAACAGTTATTACACCCCAGAGGTAAGTCAATATTTGCAAATCTGTTCCGAGAAAGCCCAAAGGTAGAATAAAGAAGCTGATTAACAGGGATATGAAGGCAAAAGGTATCGTTACGAAAGCCAGGGCGCCGGACGAGTCCGACATTACTGCCAACTGATACCCTACTGATTGATTGAGCATAGCACTTTCAATAGTCCTCACACGCTCACCTGCTGCATGGGCAACGGCCTCTGTATCCTGAGCTCCACGAATCAACGGCTTAATAATCGGAGTCCCTCTGAATTCCGTGGCCGTTGTACTGGAATATCCTATACGCTCGTCAAGAATATCGATAAAGCCTGCATCGGGGAATCCCTCGGTGCTACTGACAGTTATTACGGCATCAGTGCTTGTAATGTCAGCAGTCAGGGCAGTAGTGGCTACGTTTATAGTAGAGCCTTGTACGATTCCACCGGCCATTGATACCACCATCCATAGGAATAGTGCAAAGGTTATTGCCTTACCCAATTCCTAGCCTCCTTTAGAAACTTGCGCCTCTATAAGATAACACATACCCTGTCAGCGCACCGAATCCAATGAACATAAGTACTGCTACCAGTATGGGCATCATACCGAGTACGCCCCCCCCGATAATGCAGATGTCAAATACCAGTAGCACTGTCTTGCCCCCAGTTCCACGGTAGCCACCACTTGTGTCGCTGATTCTGTAAACACCGGCACAGATGATGATTGAGATAACCAACCACACCATCCCTGATAACATCATCGTTGACAAACCAAACCGAGTCGCCAAGTCTGACAAGTCGAACGGCGTCCCGGTCACAGTACCCGTTATCGCCGTCTGCGTGTTTACCAGGTTAACCGTTATTGTGAACTCGTCAGTACCGGCCTGAGTGACCGTGATGGTATTCACCCCGTACCTAAGGTCTACTGGGCTACTGGTGACTACCGCGCCACCAACATCACTCTCCGCCGTGCCTTCTGTCCCTTTCACCAACTCAACCAGAAACGTGCCTGTGCCTGTAATTGTGACGGTGTTCGCACCCTCAGCTAGAACTAACGGGGACACCGGCAACGTGCCTGTGCCATCCGTTATGGTCGCTCCGAAAGCGGTAGAGTAGTCCAAGTCCTCTTGGACAGGTGCAGAAGTACCGGCAGAGAACACGTTGGGAGCCATGTCTCTCAGGTTCGGGATGGTGTTTGTAAAGTAATCTTCGCCCATTGCGGTCAACCGGGCACCCAAAGCTGTTTCCTCGTATAAGATTTCCGTCCAGGCAGTCCCTAGAGCTTGTGCCAAGGACATTATTCTCAGGGCAAGTAAGGCTGCCGTGTTTGTGTCAACAGGTTGCCAGTAACTAATACCCGTTATGACCTTCGGCGGGTCCCCGGCCCATGTCAAGGTAGGATTACCAGTCAACCATATCTTGTATAATGCTAAGTTAGCGCGGTCTATTCCGTGAGTTACAACCTCGGCTGCTGTGAAATATATCCAGATGAGTCCCCGGCCATAACCCAAGTCATCATAAGCATAGGGCGCAACGGATTTCAACTGAGTAACTCCGTCCGTATCAATGAATATGCCCAGATATGCCTCATTAGCAGTCTCTGTCGGATTGCCGGTGATTGTGTAGTCAATGAAGTAATCAATTAAAACGCCAACGTCACCTTCGTCCAACAGGTCATCGTAGACATAGACATCCGTAGCTTGCAGGTCGTCCGGGTCGTCAATGGCCAATGCGATTGCAGGGAAGATTACCAGAGCACACAAAGCCAGTGCTACAGCCCGAGATACGATTTTACGGTACCTCTTCACAGTGACGGACTCCTTTCAGCTATTACACCACCGATAACAGCACCGATAGCGAACACCAGTGCCCACAAGGGCCAGATTGTGAGTGCTACAAGTACGCCGATAGATGCACCGGCAGCAATCCCCGTTATCATCAGGTGAGATTTGACTGCTGCGGCTGTAGATACGGTGACAAGTAATACCATGGCAAGTCCAAGTAATCGCCAGGCCTGTAACTCGGTCATATTAGTATTGTCGGATAGCATAGTCACAAACGGCCTCAATGGATTGGTCAACAGCGAACCGCCAACGCCCACGTCAGGTTCCTCAAACCAATCGCTTACCTCTACATCAGGGAAATAGTCAACAGTCGGAGTCTCAATGCCCTCGCCGGGTGTCGGCTGCGAACCGCTAACCATACCTCCTAATGCTACGGCTACATCAGCCGGGTTTACTCCCCATGTTATTCTTGCGTCTTGGGCCGGTGCTTCCAAGTCGGCAAGTGTCCCGAACTCGGCAGTGAGAGTGTCCCCGATAGCCAGGGTATCACTGAAGGCTGGTGTTACGGTTATCGTGCCAACAGTGGAGGAGGTGCAAACCGAGGTTTCCCCAACGGCAGGCGGGGGGGCAGTAGATGAAGTGAGAGTCACAAGAGCACCTACCCAGTAGTTGATAGCCTGCGTAATGTTCACAGCGTCCGTTATCACGGTGGCGGAGCCGCCAGCAGTTTCCTCGCAGTCAACCCATGTATTAAGGACTATCGCCTCGGGAGCGTAGTCAACAACGAGAGTACCAGCGATAGTGTGCTCGTACTGTGCCATGTACGGCATGAAGTCGGTAGTATAATTATACTGGAGT
>Ga0307379_10014329_pt1 | contig 10227 bp, 5 predicted proteins | sample UN2MG_FD_202237 | JGI IMG/M metagenome (GOLD analysis project Ga0307379, IMG submission 202237) | Soil microbial communities from Risofladan, Vaasa, Finland - UN-2 | ecosystem: Environmental > Terrestrial > Soil > Coastal area > Acid sulfate soil | place: Finland: Risofladan, Vaasa | collected... | reverse complement strand
CTTCCCTTGCGGTTACACCATCGCCCCCGACGGCGACACGCTCAACCTGTACTACGGCGCGGCCGATTCCTGCATGGCATTGGCGACCGGCAGCATTCGCACGCTCCTGGAGTGGCTGGAGGAGCACGGCAAGCCTTCGTGCTAGATGCGCCTGACTTTGTGGACGGAGCGACGCATACTTGCGCTGTTCTCGCACTGCCCGCCGTAGTATGCCGCTAGCGCATGGCGGAGTACTCAGTCGGCCAGGCCGCGGGCGGTGGGCGGCGGCGCGATCCGGGCCACGTAGCGCCAAAAGTACTCGTACGGGCAGCGGGCGTATGTCCACACCTTGGCGACGGTGAGTTTGCCGCCTTTGGGATCTGCCTCCCCTTCGGGTGCGCATTCTCGAAATCGTCGAAACCTGGGTGCGAATCTCGTATCACCTGCCGAATATTAGACTTGTGGTGCAATCTCGACTCCGTTACATTGCCTGAATTATCTGCAGCCAGCAACGTGCACCTCGCTGGTTTTTCCAGACACCGTGTCGATGTCGGCGCTATTAGCGCCTATGAGAGGGCTGCAAAAATGGGTCGCTTCTGATAAGACCACAAAACTTGTCACGTGGCCTCGACTCGCAAGAGCTATCCAAGCAAGTTCAGATCGCGCCGCAGGCCGGGAAATTTACCACCTGCCTCCTCTTTTACTCCCGTATCGAAAAAGCCGGTGACCTCTGTGTACTGCTCGTCGGTCAGGTCAAAATCGAAGGCGGCGAGTGTGGCTTTCAACTGGCTTGCCGAACTGGCCCCCACGATCGGGCACGTGGTCGCTGGGGAATACCGCACCCAGGCAATGGCAAGTTGAGCCGGGTGAAGGCCGTGATCGGCGGCGAACTGGTTGAACCGCTCAATAGACTCGCCGTACTTGTCCAGCCAGGTAGAGATGCGTTGATCGGTCTTTCCACGCGAGTCGTCCGGTATGGGCTCACCGATCTCGTATTTGCCGGCCAGGATACCAATCAGCAGCGGACGATACACAGTGATGGCCACGCTTTCGGCGGCGGCCTGGGGCAGCACAGCGCATCCCGCACCGCGCCGGCTTGATCCGCCAGCCCCTCCACGTTTTGGCTCAACGATCGTCACGCGCGACCCATCGGGCAGGTCGAGCTCCAGGCGCCACTTTCCGTACGCCAGCTCGATCCTCATACTTCCAAGCTCCTTGTTTCCGGGTCAACGATTGCCACTATTATACCAGACCAGCGCAGAGCGTTGGCTTCCCCCTGCCCGTCTAGAAATGCGGGCACTTGCTCCACCGGCCCAGCGCGCGCAAGAGTCCCTCCAGGTAATAATAGTCACCCCAGATCAAACAGTTGTCCATTCGTTGCTTTCTGGGCACGTATTGCGCGCCGTGCATCAGCAACCCCGCATGAGGAGTTCCAGCGGTCGTATAATTATCCGTCAACGATTCCAGCATCGCCAGGGCCTGCTTTTCATATCTCGATTGGATTGCCTCATCGTCCGTGCATTGAGCTGACTCGAACAAACCGGAGGCTACGATTGAGGCCGCGGAAGAATCGCGATAGGTGTTGGGGATATCGGGACAATTGAAGTCCCAATACGGCACCTGGTCATCCGGCAGATTGTTGATAAAGTAATCGGCCGTCTTGAAAGCAGAAGTCTTGAACGGGCCGTGCCCGGTTCTGAGATAGGCATGGGCAAAGCCGTACACGGCCCAGGCCAGCCCGCGCGACCAACACGAATTCGGCGCGTATCCCTGTCCACCCAGCCACTCGATAAACTCGCCGGTCTTGGGTTCGTATTTCACCAGGTGAGCCGTGCTGCCGTCCTCTCGCATGAAGAAACGCTGGACGCCGGCGGCTTCGCTAAAGCCCACGTTGTAAAACCGCTTATCGCCCGTCTCCTCAAAGGCCCACCACATCAGGGCGATATTCATCATGGCATCCACGGCCGACGTAAAGTTATCCGTCTCATCATCCTGCGTGCTATGCCATTGAATGATCCCGATGTGGGGATTGAGCCGCCGGGTGTAATAGTCGGCGGCAGTGAGGACGACCTCCTTGTAATGCGGGTCACCCACGATGTAATACCCCTTCAGGTGCGAGAGGCCCAGCAAGAAGCCGAGGTCGTGGGTCCAGGTGTCGGTCTTGCGATATTCGACCATCGCCGTCCATTTCCTAGCCCAGGCCAGGTATTTCTCTTCCCCAGTCGCCTCATACGCCAACCAGAGCAGTCCAACCCAATGCCCGTCGCCCCACACTCCCCGGTCGGAAGCATCGATTTTCCCATCCGGAAAAGTCGAAACGGGAAACACGTTCCCAATAGAGGCCAACTGCTCTGCCATCAGGTCAATCTTGGAGAGACAGAATTCCACTGCCTTGGTGAACTTTTCCTTTTGTTGAGTCGTCAAATGTGTGCTCATAGATGCTTCTCCTTGTATTTAGCCTGTTGCCAACCACCACACGTCACCTTGCGGTGCGATGATCTCCCATTCTTCCCCCCGAAATTCGACCCGGTAGCCGCGCAAAGTGACGATGAACTGGGGCGTGGCGCGCGCCTCGCCCTCTACCGGGAAGAGCAAGGTGTGGAAGACCAGTCTGCCATTCCCTGTCTGGAGACAGGCCACTTCGGGCGCGGGGCGCATTTGATCATAGTACGGGCAATGCCAGCCTCGGAAGGGATCTTTGGATCCCAGGAAGGTGCTTGCGGCAACGGGATTTTGGCCCACGGTGATCAGGATGAGATTCGCGTCTTGAAACTGGGTTGCCGCGACCGCCATAGACCGATCGCCGGGAATAAGCGCCACCTCCCCGTCGTAAAAATGCCATATCTGCTCGGCCTGACGGACGTCCTGGCCTTCGATGGTATCCCGCACCACCCAAAAATGCGGCTTGACGAACATGACCTCGCGCTGATGTGTGACATCGCTGACCAGACACACCTTGCCATGGCCGACGCCTTTTTCCCGCAGCAACTTTTCATCAATCTCGCTGGCTTCTTCACCGTACCCCGCGCTAAACGACCCGCGCGCGTAATCGTATCCTGGCCGGATCACCATCGAGCCTTCGGCGTCGCCCGGAACCTGGCTGTAGCTGTTCACCAACACGCTGTTGTACGCCGCGGTCGTCTTAAAATACTTGGCCCAGTCCATCCAGTCCGCGTCGGGGCTGGTGGTATAGCGCCAGCGCCCGCAGTTTACCAGGAATTTGCGCCCGAACGCCGACACTTCAATGTTCAACTGGTCTTCGTTCATGTGGTTGTCGCCCCAGCGGCCCACGTCCATAAAGAGATAGCGGGCCTGGTCGCTCCAATCGCTGCGCATGAACCCGACGCGCGCCTCAGGGAAAAAGTAAGAGGTCGGTGGAGCCTGGCCACGTTCGCCGTTGGTCAGGCGGTACTCGATCTCTGGCATGCCCAGCTGCCCGGCAATTCGTTCCAGCTGTTCCCTGCGGTTGGTCTTGGTATTCGAGTCGTTGGTGATGGGCACACTGTAATCCGGCTTGCCCTGGAGCAGTGCGGCGCGGGCGCTCAACCGCAGCCGCTCGACATACGACTCGGGGAACAGCGCCTCAAAACCATTTCGGGACGCCACCTCGAACAGGGTGAAAAAGCTGCGCATCGCCACCCAGTGATAGCCGCCGGACATTTCTTTGGTGTACCCGTCGCCGTGAAACTGTTCCGGCCACATCGTCATCAGGAAATCAACCGCGTACTGCCGCCACTGCTCCGCTTCGTTGAACTCGGCGTAAAAGATGCCCAGGAGGCCCAACGCGGCGGTCTCCAGGCACGCATGATTGCCGGTGGTCCAATGGTGCTTACGCAGGAATACGCCGTGCTCGTGGATGGACAAGAGAATCCGCGCCCATTTCTCTGGCGTCATGCGAGGGCTGCGAATGATCTTGGCCAACGCCTCCGGCCAGGTTTCCGCGGCCCGCCCGGCGACCTCGAACGGGCGCCAGGTGGAGCTTTTGTATTGGAGATAGGGCTTGCCTTCCGGTTCGAATGGCGGCACCGCTTCGATATAGTCCAGCATGTGGTCAATGATGGTCTCGGCGTAGACCTCGTTTCCGGTTTTCTGGTATTCATCGGCCAGCAGCATGAAATAGCCGTGCCGCACCAAGCCGCCGTTCCACTCCAGGTCTCCGGTCGGCGTCGCGTACCAGTCCAAGCCCGCCGACATGTCCATCGTGTATTCGCCGAGATGAAACTGCTTGGCGACAAACTTGTCCGCCTCGCCGGCCAAGTCGTGGTGCATCACCGGGCCGACTTCTTCCTGATGATAGCCGTCGGCGCGCCGGGGCAGCTCTGCGCGGTAGAACGCGAGCAGGTCGTCAAGAGAATCGAACGGTTCACTCAGTATTGAATTGACTTTTTCTAATGTGGTCATGTTCACTCCCAAGAGCGCGTCACTTGAGCACCAGCGTAAACGCGGCCCCAATGTCCTTTCTTACCACGTTCCAGCCGGCGATCTCGAACTGCGCCTGAAAAGAGCCTGTGGCGTGTCTGTCATTGACCAGCTTGACCCAGACCCGCTTTTTGGTCTTGGGCAACATGGAGAACCAGTTATCTGAGTAAATCTGGGTGATCGCTTCGTCGATGCCCTTGAGCCTCAGCCCGGCGAAGAAGGCCATATCTGTGCCGTTGTTCTCAAGCTTGATCAACACTAGCGCGGACTGACCCGCATCTAGCTCGGCCGGCTCGTGGAACACCTTGACGTCCAGATCGATTGAGGGCAGGTTCTTCAAATCCGCCAGGTAAGCCCGGTCATTGTCCAGGTCTATGACCGCCCGCTGCTCCTCGGGGCTAGACGCTTGCCGGACGTAGGCCGGTTCCGAGATGCCCGTAGCGTGCTCGCCGTAGAGCCGGACCTCGAGCAGGTTTTCCTCTCCCCACTTGACGGCCTCGGGCGGGATGGGATAGAACCGCTTGATCAAGTTGGGCACGATAAACGGATCGGAGCTGATACGGACATTCTGTTTGTCGCCCTTCACTGCAGGCTGACCGGATACGGCGGCGGTCGTCGGCGCAGCCTCGCCTTTTTCCTGCGCCATCCGTTCCGCCCACTTTTCCGTGAACAGCAGATCGTCTGTCCCCAACTGAACCGTCATCTCCTCTTCGGTGCCGCCGATGCGGACGCCGTTGAACCAGGCCTCGTCGTTTCCCTCGAGTCCGGCGCAGAACACTTCGAGGTCGGTCCCTTGCCACTCGGCGGGGATGTCGACCTTCCGGGTGTAGAATACTGACTCACCCTCTGCCGGCGCGACCGTGGGTTTCTTCCAGTACGCGGGCATGATCGTCTTTTGCCAGCGCATTTCGTCCTTGGTCTTGCCCACCTGGAATTCCCAATAACCGTTGAGGTTGATCACTTTTTCGGGCCGGGCATATCCACAAGTCCCAACCCAATAGAGATTCTCGGCCAGGAGCTCCTCAGACTGTCGCATCTCTAGATGGAGGAAGAAAACTCGCCGCAAGTAATCGGCCGGCACCCGCCAATCCACCTGGAACGCCCTGGCCGACGAGTCCGCTTCGACCGTGACCGTCGCTTCGCGCGTGTAGAGGGAACGCATATTCAGGTCATAGATGACGGCCTTGACCTGGACCTCGCCCAGGCGCAGCTGCCTGTCAGTGATGGCATAGATGGTCGGATCAAAGACCTCGTTCCCGTCAAAGACGTATTTCTCCATGTCCGCCACGACGATGTCATCCAGAGCCGCGCGCTTGTACATGTAGAACGACGCCTTGGGCACTCCGTACCAGTCGATCAACTCGCGGTGGAACGTGGGCCAACTGCCGTTGATCTGCCACTGCATACAACCCGAACACCAGTACTTGGTCTGGCGGCAGTATTCCAGGTTGTGACGGTGGCATTGGCCATGCGAGATCTGGGTCGCCATGATCCAATGCTCAAGATCATCCAACCCGCCATACTCGCGGGCGTCCCGCTCCTGCTCGCCGACGACGGCATGGTGGTACTGCCACGTCTGCTTGTCAATCGGCCAAATCTTGTCCTCGCCCACAAACTTTTTGATGCTTTCCAGCATCGGCGCGCTGCGCTTCACAGCCACCTCAGCTCGATACAGAACCATCCGGGCATCGCCGTTCAAGATGTCGCCGTTGTACTTGTTTGAAGTGCGGGTGGGCAACATCAGCAGGCCGCCGTGGCGGTCGCCCTTGTAGGGCGAGCCGCGCCGGAAACTGCGGGTGGGGTCATACTCCCGACAGGCCAAGTCCAGTTTGTCCACCAGTTCTTTATTCTCAGGCTCGTCCGGATTATATTCGTTGCCGCCGCTCCACATCACCACGCTGGGGTGATTGCGAGTACACTTGATTGCGTCGATTGCGCATTTCAGGAAGAGGTCATGCGGCATCACCGGATAACTGGCGCAGGCCAGCCAAAACTCGGCCCACGTCAGTATCCCTTTCCGGTCGCACAGCTTGTAAAACGTCTCGGTCTCTTGAATCCCGCCGGCCCACACCCGCAGCATGTTCAGGTTGGCCGCCTCGACCTGATCCAGGTAAAGCCTGTAGCGCTCCTCCGTCAAGCGAAATAGACTGTCCACCGGCACCCAGTTGGTGCCGCGCACAAAGAACCGCTTCCGATTGACGCTGAACGTCCATGGATACGGTTCGCCGACGATAGACCAGAGCCGGTTGGATTGCGCGTGAATCGCCTGCACCCATTCGGCGTCGTCGTTTTGGAGATAGGCCACCTCCCGCACTCCAAACTCGGTCTCGCAAGCATCCATGACCACGCCATCGGAATTTTCGATGGTCAGCTCGACCTTGTACAGAGGGTGCTCGCCCATGCCGTTGGGCCACCACAACCGGGGCCGGGTGAGGGTTTGGATGATTTTCAGCTTGTTGGCACCCGGATTCAGCGTAACGGCCTGCTTGATCGACAGGTCCTGATCCGCAAAGCCAACGCCGGTGATCTTGCCCCGAACAACACAGGGCTCGGCGTGGGCCAAGCCGGACTCGACATCCACGGTAACGATCACATCGGCGCTGGCGGCCTCTTCGCAATCATCCCAATCGATCTGAGTACGGACGCACGGATCGGCCAAGACCGCGCCGCCGGTGATCCTGAGCCAGACCGATTTCCAGATCCCAACAGGGACCATGTGCGGCGACCAGTTCCACCAGTAGGAAAACGGCGCGACGACGCCCGACGAACGGACCGCGCCGCGTTTGATCTTGCCGCCGGGCCGGTCTTCGGACGAGTTCTCCAGCGCCCGGCAGCGGATGCTCAAACGATGCGTCTGGCCAGGCTCGATCAAGTGCGTGACGTCCAGATAATGGCGCAGGAACATGCCCTCGACGTTGCCAATGTTGACCCCATCGAGCCAGACATTGGCACGATACGTAATACCTTCGAGCACGATATGATATTGCTGCCCTTGAGTATCTTCCGGGACGGTAAACTCTTTGAAATACCACCATTCCTTCTCTTCGACCCAGAGGAGCTTTTCATTGTTCTGTTCCCAATACGGATCTTTCACCCGGCCGGCCTGGAACAGATAGTTCTGGACGATACCCGGCACCTGGGCCGGAATCGGGTCCTCCGGTTGATAGTTGGGTTCATAGGCCTTGCGCGGCAGCAAGCCCTCTTCTGGGTTCATGCCTTCAATGGTCCACTGACCGTCCAGGCAGACATAGCGATACCCTTTTTTCAATGCCATTTCCTCCTTGTGTATCAAAACGCCGGCTATCCTTTGCCCCGCACTTGGTCGAATTCCCACCCGTTCTGCGCGCACATCGTTCGAACGTGGCTTTCCCAGGTCGGTTCATCTTCAGGTCGGCCATTCACGAAACAATCCACACACAGGTACCGCAAGGGCTGCTCGCTCGTGCAAAAGATCCGGTGCAGGGCATGCGGCGGGACACGCACCACGTCTCCGGCCTGCACGGGATGGCGCTCATCCGTCTCACCGATCTGCAGCGCGCCGGCCCCTTCGAGCACGTAAAAGATTTGCTCCGTGTCGTGATGGACGTGCAGCGGCGGCGCTTCGCCGGGCTGCAACACAACGATAAAGACCTCCGCGGTCTCTGCTTCGGCGCGATCTATGACCAGGTCATTGACGTGCGTCGGAAAACGATAGTGGACCACTTGTTGCGTGCTAAAAACATACCGGGTTTTACTCATGCGATCTCCTATAGGATACCATTTTTTTCAGCGGATTGAACACTTTGCTGATTCTCTCGCCGCGAATCCGCGGCCGCGCCTAACGCGCCTACTCGCTTACGATCTCGTAAGCAGCCAAGGGGTCCACAAAGAACCGAACGGACCCATCTTTGCCAAAGATCGGGCCGACCTCGACGGTTGCATATCCATCGCGGCCCAGTCTGAACACCTTGGGACTCCCTCCCAGGAGGCCATCAATTTGGGCGACCATCGCGCGCGTGCTGCCGCTTTGCAGGTAGACGCACCCAGGATCAACAAGCTGCATATAGACACCTAGCTCCTCGACGCTTGAGACCGTCGCCATACTTTCTACTTCCAGGGACCAGCCATCGCCGGCAAAGGTGGTGCCCATACCCAAGTAGACCCATTGGAGATCGCCCCCCTCGAAACAAATCCATCCCAGGCGGCCATCGAAAGTGTACTTGTCATACTGCCTTTGCCCCGCGGCATCGGCGATCAAGATGATGTCCGTCAGCTCTCCGCGCTCAATGTGTAAACTGATGGCGCTATCGTCATCTTCACCGGCGAACTCGGCCGTCGACATTTTCGTGATAGGCGGCACATCGCCATAGGGCTGGATGATAGAGACGAACTTTGTGCTCGTGACGTGCCGGCGCGCAATAAGCACCGGGACTCTGCGGTCAGCGATCTCGTCCCTTGTCTCTGCGGCAATCAACCCCCGCGCGGCAAAGTACTCGGTGCCCGGCGCGCCAAAGAGATCCATCCTCACCCGCCGATCGGGAGCGACGATCCATTCCGCCTGCCAATCGCCATCGGACCGGGTCGACTCAACATCCTCCAGGTACTCGTAGCCGTTTCTTTCGCCGGGAGCCGCCGCTGGTTGGAATTCCAGGTCATCGGTCGTAAACCTGCCGATGTTGTGATACACCCAATCGTAGGTATGCTCATCCGCGCTATCCGCTTGAAAGATGTCGATCAGATAATCGTCATTGAGCATCAGTGTACGCTCCAGGCGCACACCGGGATAAGCTTCTTCGCTTGATACCCGCGTGACCTGTAGATTCGGCGTGCCCACAAAAGACTCTAACACACCGGGCGACGCCCGTTCCTGGGATTGGCCGTCGACCACGATCACGTTGTGCGCGATGGACTGCTTGAACCATTCCAGGTGCGCCGGAACGCGGTACTTGATCGACCCGGCGTCGGGCGCCAGCGTGAGACCCAGTCCATACAACACCAATCCAAGCTGGTCAGGGTGGCTATGGCCACCTTCGTACCCCATATAGTTGACGACGACCTGCTTGGAATGCACACCAGAGCCCGAGCGCAGCACAGCCAGATGTGACGACGCAAAACTGCGGCTTTCCCGTTCCGGCCACGCTGGTTCAGGGAGCTCCGACACGCCGTACAACAGCGCGTACCGGTCGGTCCGGTCTGATGCCTGAAGCACCGGGATGTAGCGCGGATCGCCCAGGCGGCGGTAGGCCACCTCGTAATACGTGGCACGATCCGATTTGGGTAGGTGCACCACACGTCCGTCATGGAGGGTGGGCAAGCGCATACTCGTATCGGCGTATTCGATCATAAAGTCGAACAACCCCTTGTAGCCCGGATCCTGGTAGAGATCGATACCACAATGATACGCCGCCTCCGCCAGCGGGAAGAGCGCGCGCAAAACGTAGAACTGATAGTGCATCGAGCCCTCGTACCACATCCCATCCTCGGTGACGCTCTTTTCCATCTGATACAAGTAACCGCTATCGTCCTTGTACAGCGCGTACCAAACGAGCTCCTTGTCACCCAACACAAAGCCCACCACGCCCACACCCGAGTTATGCCACGTCTGATGATTATGCCGCCCTTCGTTGTTCAACATGATCAGCTCTGCCGCAGGTCTCAGGACCTTGTGCTCGATGCTCTCTCGCTCCTCCGGCGCCAGGTCGTTGTAGATAAGGTCATATGCCCAAGCAAGCGGGATGACCCACACTGACTCATTGATGGCCTGGGGAGTGGCGCGCCCTCCGGCGCTGGCTTCCTCACCCGTGCGGCCTGCCTTGTCGTGGATCTCGTACGTCAGGTATGCGTCGACAT
>Ga0307379_10014328_pt1 | contig 10227 bp, 8 predicted proteins | sample UN2MG_FD_202237 | JGI IMG/M metagenome (GOLD analysis project Ga0307379, IMG submission 202237) | Soil microbial communities from Risofladan, Vaasa, Finland - UN-2 | ecosystem: Environmental > Terrestrial > Soil > Coastal area > Acid sulfate soil | place: Finland: Risofladan, Vaasa | collected... | reverse complement strand
ATGAGTATTCTGGACTATAGTGTACAATTAATTCCGGAGTAAAGTGTACAACTGATTCCGGAGCAAAGTGTACAACTTTTTAAGTGGTCTTTTAAATAAAAAGCTTTTTTTGCCGGGGTGCGCAGCACAAACAACGAGGACATTCTGGCATATAGTGTACAACTGATTCCGGAGTAAAGTGTACAACCGGAGTAAATAAAAGGAATTGATTTGTGACTTTTGTGCCTTTCAAAAAAATATAAGGCACTATGGCAAACAAATCAATCAGTATGACACAGGTTCGACGTATCATTCAATTAAAGGTAGAGGGTTTAAGCAAGTTAAAGATCTCTGAATCGCTTCACATTCACAGAGCTACGCTCGATAATTATCTTTCCAAATTAGCGGCAAGTGAAAAAAGTTTTCCTGAACTATTAGAATGTAGCGATAAGCAGTTAATGGCTTTGGTTTATAGCGATCCGGCGACTCCCAGGGCCGACAAGCGCATTGATGACCTGAAAAAACATCTGGATTACTTCCAGAAAGAACTCTCCCGACCCGGTGTAACCCGCAAAACCCTTTGGGAAGAGTACCAGCAGGCTTACCCTGAAGGATACCGTTACGCTCAGTTTTGCGAACATTTTGCCCGGCACATCAAATGTACCAAAGCCACTATGCATCTTTCGCATCGTGCCGGGGATTATCTCCAGGTTGATTTTGCCGGTAAGAAATTACACTATATCGACTTAGAAACAGGTGAAATTGTATCATGCCCCGTATTGGTTTGTACCTTACCTTTTAGCGGATATACATATGTAGAAGCTTTGCCATCGGCATGTCAGGAACATCTGTTCTCTTCTTTGAGTCGTTGCCTTGAATACTTTGGTGGCATTCCGCGGAACGTTTTAAGCGACAATATGAAACAGTTTGTTGGTAAAAACCAGCGGTACGAATATAAGTTCCAGGAGCTGGCCGATCAGTGGGCTGTGCACTATAATACCAACCTTGTGGCAACCCGCCCCCGCAAGCCCAAGGATAAACCAACAGTGGAGAACAATGTTTACCTCTCTTATCTTCGTATCTATGCCAAGATCCGCAATGAAGAGTTCCATAGTGTCTTTGAAATAAATAAAAGGATCAGGGAGCTTCTTGGAGTACACAACCAAACCTCGTTCCAAAAGCTCGCGGGAAGTCGCTACGAACGGTTTTTACAGAATGAAAAATCTTTATTAAAACCACTCCCGCAGGATCCATTTGCCATAAAACACACAACCACAGGAAAGGTACAGATGAACTACCATGTTATTCTAGGCGAAGACAAACATCAATACAGTGTTCCCCACCAATACATCGGGCAGACCACTAAAATAATCTATGATGAACATAACGTGGAAATTTTTATTGGTTTTCAAAGGATTGCTCTTCATAAACGCGATTACCGCAAACATGGCTACACCACTCTTGCCGAACACATGCCTGCAAAGCACCTCAAATACAATGAGACCCTTGGATGGGATGCGGACTACTTCGTGTCTCTCGCATCAAAAATCGGAGAAAACGCTGTTGAAGTCTTCAAGAAAATACTTGCTTCCAAAGACTTCATTGAACAAACTTATAACGCATGCATTGGCTTAAAAAGGCTGTCGGAAATATATGGAACAACTCGTTTTGATGCAGCTTGTCGCAGGGCATTAAAGGGGAGCAGAATAACTTATGGGATGATCAAAAACATCTTGGAAAACAATATGGATAAACAAGCAGAACCCGAGCCAAGCCTGTTCCTTATCCCAGACCATGAAAACATCCGTGGCTCACAGAACTACAATTAAAACAAATATTAATCAATCATCTAAATCAAAAACATGAATACACAAATCACTCTCGATCACCTTGCAGAATTAAAGCTTCACGGTATGGCACGTGCTTACGAGGCTGTACTATCGATGCCTTTACAGGATCAGCCATCCATTAATCAATTTATTGCCCGGCTGGCAGAAGCCGAAATCCAGGACCGTACTCATAAAAGAACTGAAAAGTTCCTGCTGCAAAGTAAACTAAGGTATAATGCAGTATTAGAACAAGTTCATTGCACCCCTAACCGGAACCTATCGCAGGAAAAACTGATGATGGTTGCCGATTGTTCTTTTATTGAACGTGCAGAGAACCTGCTTATCACCGGTGCAACCGGGTGTGGTAAGAGTTATCTTGCCTGTGCTATCGGCCGTCAGGCCTGCTCCTTTGGATACCGAACATTATACTTCGGGATAAACCGCTTTTTGGAAAGAATCTCCAACTCCAGATTAGACGGCTCATTTATAAAACTTTTGAACCAAATCGAAAAGACTCATCTCTTAATACTAGACGACTTCGGATTACATCCAATGGATGGAGCAACACGACTTGCATTACTGCAGATCTTGGAAGACAGGTATGGAAAGAAGTCTGTAATCATAACCTCACAACTTCCCATTAATAAATGGCATGATTATATTGGAGAATCTACAATAGCCGATGCTATTATGGACAGATTGGCAGTAAATGCTCACAGAATAGATTTAAAAGGAGAGTCGCTCAGAAAGAAAAAATAGGTTATATTTATGTTACAAATTAATCCCTTTTGGGATTGTACAATATACTCCGGAATCGTTGTACACATTGGCTGGAATAGTCACTTAGATATCCAGCTTTAATACAGTCAATTGTAAAGAAATGCAACAAAGATTCCCACCTTACATACCCAGATTTCTCCAGTATTCCTTTTTCCCAATCGCTAAATGTTAGTCTTTGCCTAACTTTATCAATTACTTCTCTACCTGGTAGTTGACCTCCAGATTCTTTAAGAATTGTAAGTGCTTCAAAAATTGTCCTAACAGCAGATTGCCTTGATTGTGAAAGTTGTTCAAATTCCTTATCCATAATAACTTGAAGATTTAGATGATTCCTTTCAACATTATAATTACGAAGTTAAGCAATATACAGAAACCGATCATACAAAATAGAAATAAAAAACCTGGTCCCAAAGTCCCAGGCTGTTGTGTTGCATTATTGAATATTATATAGAGTTCAGAGATAGTGAAACTGCAACTATTTCACTATATGGCTGTATATGTGTGTTTTATGGCATGTTATGGATGGCTAAATAGAATATGAAAGGTGATGGGGAATTGGGATTGGAATATGCAAATGCTTTTAATTGACAGTTTTTCACTTTTCCTTGTAAATAATTATTGTGTGTATTGCATTCCAAAAAAGTGTATCATAATAATATCTTTTATCATCAATACTTAGATTACTGTTTTCAACTTCCTTAGTGTATTTTTCGTCAATATTGAAATTGGTAAATTGTTCACCTAAGATTTTCATTATTTCGCTGTATAATAAATAATAAACTTCAGTCACTTCAAACGCTGTTTGCTTATTGTCTTTGTCCAAAAACCCTTTTAAATCATTTCCTAATAGTTCAGTGTTTTTTTTAATCAGGTCGGCAAGACCATCTCTGCTTAATAAATTGCTATTTGTCATTGAATATTAATGTTTTAATTACATTTCAAAGATAATAATTTAAAAACCCATCTTTTGTGTTACCGACTAAATGATGTTCGTGTTACCCAAGATAAATTGCAAAACCATGACAAACCTATTAATTTTATTGTCCGTGTAAACTGAAGGGGTGATTTAATTTATACTTAATTATTCTCTATATGATCAAGGATTGTTTTGTCTTTATAAATAATAGCAGAATGAAGCATTTTCTTACCTTTTTTTTCTTCAGCGAGAATGTATTTCATTGGATCTGTAAGGTATACCTTGGTCTTTAAATCCCTTTCACTAAGGGTTGCATATTTTAGAATTATGCTGTCAAATAGCTCAACTTCCTCGTTTGAAAGTTTGACATTGATCTTTGGAAGATCTTTAAGTTTAACTATAGGTATTCTCTTTTTAAAATATATATCCACTGCAGATTTCTGATATTTGTCAAGCATCTTTGTTAGATTTGGTAACCATGGTCCATCTTTCTCTCTTAAATATACCTCTCTTGTAAGTGAATACCCAAGAACTTGGATTGATTGATAATCTATTAAATACAAAAGCTTAGTTAACTTGAAAAGAGTTAATTCACTTAGGTTCTCTAAAATAGTAAAAACAGCCTTTTCAAATTTTGTATATGTTTCTTCTAAGAAAGTCAGTTGTGATTGTTTTGGAATAATATTAAAATCTAATTCTTTGCGGGACGATCTTTGGATAAAAGCAGCTATTCGTTTATAATCATCCAATTGTTCAGACAATGATCTGTGAACCAAGGCTCTGGGAGCTGGATGATAAAGTGGTACTAATTTAAAGCCATTCCAATCATGTATTTGCCCTACATTCTTTCTTAAAGAAAAGCTATGTGGCAATATTGAATTAAGTGCTTCTAATGCAACTCGTCCGAGTGTTATTATCAATTGAGGATTTACTAATTCTATTGTCATACGTAAGTAGTATGAACAATTTCTTATTTCCGTAATATGAGGTGTTCCATTATTACCACTTTCTTCGCGAGGATTACATAATATGGCATTAGTTATGAAAATATCTTCCCTTTTCCAATTAATCGATCCAATGAGTTTCTCAAAATTATCACCTGTTTTATCTCCAAAGAGTGGAATACCAGTTTTATCTGCTCCTAATCTACCTGGTGCTTCAGCAATAAATAAAATGTTTGAATGCATATTCCCATTTAAATGAGATAATACTTTAATCCTATGGTTCATGCGTGGACATAAATCACAATATTGAACCGAATTGATCAAGTCTTTAAATCTGACTTCAGGATAACAAGTTTGAAATTTCATAATATTTTATTTAATTCAATTTAATACAATCTGGATCACATGTTTTATTGAAGTTGCCTTGTTTTAATACTTTTTGTGCTAGACAACCAGATAAACATTTCTCCAGCAAGTGGCAGTTACTACAACCTTCAGGAAAATCTGTGGTAAGATATCTTCTAACTTCATTCAGGAATGGTGATTTATTCCAACAATCAGAAAGACTGTAATTCACTAAGTTAGAAAAGTCATTTGTACCAATTAATTCCTCTGCTAATATTTGCTTAAATGCATCACATGGGAATATATTTAGGTGCGGATTTATAATAAGTCGGTCTATTCCAGAATTGCATGAAGGGGCATCATTTAAAAGGAGAAAATTAAAAGGCGATCCGGTTCGTATTTCAATATTATTTCTTCTCAGATGCTCAATTTCTTTCTTTAAAAATAAGTAATCTTTCTTTTGCAGAATCTCTTTTGAGTTTATCGAACCTCTGCCTTGAGGTACAAAACGTAAAACGCTAATTTTCTTTATATCTAAGGTACTTACTAATTTAACGACAGAAGAAAAGTCATTAAAATTTGTCTTCAGTGCGACAAAATGTATTTCCGAATCCAAGCCAATCTTCATAGTAGTTCTAATTGCTTCAATGGTTTTATTAAAACTATTCGCTTTTCGGGTTATTCTTTGATGAATTTCTTCCTTCGAAGAATAAAGGCTAAATATTATCTTATTAAGACCTGCTTTTTTAAATTCCTGTATTAATAATGGGAATGAATCATGTATGCCGGTTGTATATACAGTCGAAAGTAATTTCCCCTCTGAACTCTTTTGGATACATTTAAGTAAAGGTTTATAATTTAGAGGTTCACCACCTGAAAAGGCGATTTCTTTAACTCCAAGATTAATAGCTTGGTCAATGATGTCTAGACATTTATATTCTTCTATTTCGGTGGTTACATTTGGAGTAGCATCACTTGAGCAATGAATGCATATTAGCGGACAGTTATACGTTACCTCTATTTTTAATTCACGAAGAACAAAAGGTGGTTTATGCCATTTCATCGCTTAAATCTCTACAAAACTTTAAAACCTCATGTTTTCTATTGTCGATGAATGCATGTGAAGATATACAAGTAAGCATTCCAATCTCATTTTCTGTTTCCAAAGATAAAAACTTAATAAGATTACACAATCCTAAATAGTTTCCAAATGCTCTAGTAAGAAAGTCATGATTTCTATATACTGAGAGAATTCCAATTCTCCCTGATTTGATTTGAACTGCCAAATAATTTAAGCATGGAGCTCCTATTTTTCTGGTTGTCTCACTACCTGGGTATTGAATATAAATTGTATATGCCGCTTTTTGATAAGTTTCTCTAGAATTGATTTTGGTAATAATATTTTCTAATTGATTTATGGAATTAGAATTGTGATTATAATTAATCATTCTTTCAAAGTATGTACCCCATCTACCACGCTTTGCTTTGGGATACAAACGCGTTTCATATTTATTATATAACTCATTTCTTGATCTTGCAGACTGATACATTCCTTCTGGAAAAATAGTTGATGCAACAACTTTTGGTGTTAAACCGCCGATAGACCTGTAAAATTCAGTAAATTCTTCAACATTTTCAATATTAAAAGCATTGGGTTTTTCAACCTGTACGATTAGATTAAAATACTGCCAATGGTTATTTGACAAGAATTCAATAGCATTGTAGTAAGCTATCTTAATGTTTTCAGCTTCAATTACATGTGGCAAATCCATAATAGAATAGAGTTTTTATTTATAAATCATTCTAAGGTTAGTACATTCGTCGATTTTGTTTTGCCCTTTCAGCTAACCGGCAATAAAGGGAGGTTGTGTTATTCACGACTTCGCTCCGTCAGTCACATAAGCATTAATACATATCTTATTGAATTTAAATCAGTTAGTAATCTAATGGCTGACAACCATCTTCCCTTTCACAATACAAGTTATGCAATCCTGGGGAATTGGGGGATAGTTTTTACATAATTTTTATCTTAATTAACCAAAGCATGAGCTTATTAATCTTAAGGAGTTGTCATCTATCCCCTTCCCAAAGCCCCAAGTAGTGCAGTTGCATAATTGATATTTTATGTATAAACTGTTGGAATAAACTGCAATAGGAAACCTTCTATTTAATGGACTGTTTTAAAGTGTTTTGTGTAACTTTTTTGTTTGTCTAACGTATACAGTGGTACTACACAGATCGTGTCAGTATAGTCCGGTTAAGTGGCTCAGTTTAGTCCGGAATAATCATATACAATTTAATAACACAACAATGAAAATACTGAAAACACAGTTCAGGAAGAATGACCTATTTTACACTTTAATATGCAGAAATGATAAAGTTGCTTTATATGAAACCCGACAAGATAAAACATCAATTCGTTGTCATTATGAAGTTGCTAGAATATACTTAAAACCAGCACACACTGCTATTGGCGTTGACTTTGAAGAAGCAGAAGTATTGACGAGTAATGAAAGGTTTTTCTATGACGGAAGTGGTGCTTTTATAGGGAGAGACAATGCTATGAAACACTTTCTTAAATTATCAGCAACCCTCATTAACATTCAGGATAAATTAACACGTATGCCAAAACAACCCCTCCTACCAGGAGTTGAGTCTCCTGAATAGGATAGTGCCACTCACTAGGAGTTTATAGAAACGGGTATAGCTGTTTTGGGGTACGTATAGTCAGATTTAAGGGGGGTTCAGGTATCAACTACAATAAACAACACAGATCGTACTTTTCAACCATCAATAGAGTTCTGGCAATCTTCATTAACATTCAGGATGAGTTGATCACCAGGCTAAAACTGTTACAGGGAGTGCCAAAAGTTGTATCAGGTGCAGCATAAAACATTGAAGTGATACCAGAGTATCAACCAGAGGTCAATGTGCCAATATAGGCTTAGAAATAACATAATGTGTACATTACCCCTGAGAACCCCCTGTGCTGACGATGTTACACCAAAGTGGTACTTAGGTATCACTTAGGGGCGTTACCCCTGTTCTCCACCCCTTCTCCACCCGATCGCACCCCAATTCTCTTAGTGTTCTCAAGTAAGTAGTTGTATTTTTTGTCAGCATTTTTAAAAGTTGTGTTAGGGGTATGTTAAAAGTAAAAAGTGATATCTGGGTATCTCTGGATATAATCCCCTTACCCCTGTAACAGAATATGAGCTAAAATAAGGGATATCAATATGGGGATTTGGGATTGTGATATACTAAAACATTGACGAACTTATTTACTTTCTTGTCCGTGTTTGCGTTTCGTGATATTTTGAATTTCTAGATATCCAGAATATTAGTTGTTGAAAAAATAGTAGATTAATATCTATTAATTTTGATAAATGCATTTAATCTATCTTGAAAATCGTTTTTCCATTCTTCGAAAGCAGATATGTCCTTATTTATATCAATATAGGTCGGCTTCTGATATTCCGAAGTAACACTTCCATCATGCTCTGTTTCAGAATACTTACTAAATAAATCAAGAATGAAATCTATATCAGATTTTTCGGTAACAACATAACTTGATAATTTATTTGCCTTCAGATTTATGTTCTTACTAAAACGCTGTATAGTATTATTTGCGAGAATATCTTCAACTGATTTCTCAATTAATAATCGCATCCTTTTACAAGCTAATTCAGTTTTCTCTTCTATTTTGTCAATTTGCGTTGGGGCAATTCCTTTAATCTGTTTAAGAGTTTTTCTGATTGTATTGATCCTTTCTTGAATATTTTTTGTCAGATATGGAATATCGTCAGTCGTCAAACCATAATATCCTCTATGTGATTTAAGTCCAATTAACATAGGATCTTCCGAAGTGATTTTTTTATAGTCATCCATTAACAGTCTAACAAAATTTAAGTCATGTGTAAAGACTATTACTTGTCTATTATTTGAAAAATTTGCAATTATTTCAGAGATTTTTTCTTTATAATTTTGATCTAATGATGTCACTGGATCATCAAAGACAATACAATTCATTGAATTGTTAATTGTACATTCTGCTATAAAGTTTGAAAGAGTTATTATTTTTTGCTCACCCTCACTTAGAATTTCATTTAGTTCTTCATCAATATCAAGAAAGGCACATTGTTGGAAAGTCTCACCCTGAGTTGTTCGCGTTTTACGGAGTTCAACCTTTTGAGCCAAATCAGTATTTAGGAAGGTCAAGTGTTTAATAAATTCTTTGTGTTGTTCTTGAATTGCTATATCTTCTTGAAATTCACCAATTATCTGTGAAATAGGTCTCGTATTAGTTTTAGATTTTGCAATTCCCAACCAATGTCTATGCAAATGTTCTTCAAAGTAATCAGTAACCTTCTGTTTTTGTTTATAGAGTTCATGAAGAGCTGAAAGTTCATCATATTCAGTTTCAAATTTTTTTCTTTTTGTGAGTAGATCTGAGTTACTTTTAATTGTTTTTTCTATTTCTTCTATATGAGTTTTAACTACTAATGATAATTTCTCAATTTTCTTATTATCCTGGATAGTTTTGTAGTTTCTAAGATCATTTATAATTGACTCTAGAATATCATCACTATCTTTCTTAAAATTTATCATTCTTTGTTTAAAGTTCTTTATTTCACGATCTATCTCGTCTGTAGTTGAATCTAAATCAATTTCAATATCATTTAAGTTTTTAATCAGTGATTCCAATTTTTGTTTACTCTTTTTAAGTTCAGCACTTGTAGTATCTGAAACAAAAGCATAAAAGCGTTTAATTCTTTTTTTTGCCGTATCATCTAAGGATTGTTGGCAAAAAACACAATATTCAAGACTTAAATCACTTGGAAACTCTTCAATGGTTGGATGAACTTCGGTAATAGCATAATTTTTAGCAGCTTCCCATAATAACCTCCAAGTTTCTGATCCAATGCCAGTGAGTGGATCGTCTCCTTTATATTTTTTTGAAGCTATTAAATATGCGTCTTTATCAGTTTTGTATTTATTTTGGATTGCTTGATATATTCTAATACTTTCTTGATTTATAGTTTCTTCAATAAATTCTAGGCCCTTCCTAAGAGTATTGTATCTTCTTGTTTTTTGTGTTAATTCGATATTCTCCTTTTCAGGATTTGATTTTGAAAGCAATATTGCTAATTCCTTTAGCCTTTTAAAGTTATCATTATTAAAGTTTATTGTGCTAGATATTTCCTCTCTATCCTTATTTTCTAAGTCAAGATACCAATGGTAAATTTTAGTATTCCGATATTTATTATCCAATAATGGTTTCTCAGTTTTAAATCGGCTTACGCTGTCATCAATTTTCTCTGAAATTTTAATAAATATGTCTATTAGTCTTTCAAGAACATCTAGTCCCACGGGCTTATATTCTGTTGGATTGTCGCTATTTATGTATAAATAAGCACATTTAATGTCGAATATA
>Ga0307379_10014326_pt1 | contig 10228 bp, 15 predicted proteins | sample UN2MG_FD_202237 | JGI IMG/M metagenome (GOLD analysis project Ga0307379, IMG submission 202237) | Soil microbial communities from Risofladan, Vaasa, Finland - UN-2 | ecosystem: Environmental > Terrestrial > Soil > Coastal area > Acid sulfate soil | place: Finland: Risofladan, Vaasa | collected... | reverse complement strand
GCAACGCATCAGTGGTTACATCTACGGACAGGACGGCGAGGAAATCGATGATTATGACGAGAACGTGCGTAATGACGTCGGAACTACTGACTTGCTTGGAGTTGGCTAATGTCTAAAAAGAAAGCAAAACGAGGCATTGCATTGGCAGTACAGATGCTGGCTGACATCAATGTCAGGCTTAGAAAAGCAAAGTGGATTGAAAGAAAGAAGGTAAGCAAATGTCACGCCAACTATGGATAGTAAGATGTCCCCAATGTCCTTCAGCCTGCACTGGTGCCGAGCCTCCAGGTTCCGCAGAGTTCATTGAATTCGTACCTTGTGTCCTGTGCGGAACAATGCTCGATGTCAAACTTGGCCGCTATGTTAAGCGTCAGGTGCGTCCCGTGCAGGAAGAGCCAATTGACCTGTTGAGTGTTGAATAACTAACTAAAAAGGAAAATAATGCAGGAAAATAAAAAAATAATCACAGATGGAAATTCCAGCACAATGCCCATTCTTGCTATGCCAAAGCTGGTTTTTCCTACTTCAGACAATTACGGGACAGGCAGATTCAGGTTAAACGAAGTAATTGTTTGCAAAGATGTTGCATTTGTGATAACCTTTATATCATCTAAGAAGCTAAGTCTTAAACTGATAGACAAGAGGTTTGCAGATGCTGTGACAGGTAAACAAGGAGCATCATTATGAGTTTCGGCGGAAGTCCCCATAGGCAGAAGTTTCCACCTGTGCGAGCAGCGGCACCGATACAGGTCCTCCCTGAGATAGAGAAACAGAAGTTCGACCTGCGTGAGAGACTAAAGCGTAGTCGCAGTCGCCAGATGAGTCTTGCTACCACACCTGGTCTGCTTAACATTGCCGCACCAGGAAAGAAACCAGTATTGAGTGACCTGCTATGATTGCAAGACAACATAAAATAATGAAGAACGACGGCAACCACGTCCACGTATTTGAAGTGCCTGACTGCATGTTCAACGGCGTTCAGGTTTGCCTTCTCGTTTCAGATGTAAAAGACATACCTCGATGCAAGTACATGGTGCCTAAATTCAAAGAATGGATAGCCTACGTGCAGGACAAGACTCGCACCAATGTAATAGTGCCTGGAGTAAACTGATGCTGATGCTGCAAGAAGTACCTGGTGCTGAATTCTGCGGATGCAAGGTCTTTCTCGGTGCATTCGGCAACGTGCCTGTTCGACTTATTGAAGAGGCAGTAGACCTGTTCAAAGACTCGTTTGCAAGCTGCCAACTGAACCATGCGAGACTGACTCCTCCTCAGAATACGCGGTACAATGAAGAGGACAAGCTATGAGTTTCAACTGGAAGACAAAGACAGCCGATGAGTCAGCAAAGTTCGTCGTAACAATGCAGGGACGAATAGCCCAGCGTCGTGCGGTACAGGACGACATCAAAGCCCTTGTAGTAAAGATATTCAGGCCGAGAAGCTATGACATCCTCGGCAATTGTGAGAAGGGCAAGCAGTACGGACAGAACATATACGACCAGCATCCTGCCAATGCCCTCAATAAATTCGTAAGCGGCAAGATTGGCTACATGGTATCACGGCAGGTCCCCTGGATAGGTCTTGTTCCCACTCAACGCTCTCTGTTGCGTTCCGACGCAGTAAAGCAATACACACAGGATGCTTCCGAACAAATCCTATACGCAGCCGGACGCAGTACGTTATACTCGGCACTCTATCCTCATGGCATGGACGCCCACTCGGTAGGAACTTCCTGTATGGTTCCTATGCGTGACCGCAAGAAAGACCGTGTTGTCTTCGATGTAGTCCATCCAAGGGACAGCTTTATAGGCATCGACAAGTACGGCGATGCAATCATATACCATCGTACACAGACTATGACGAACCTTACAGCCCTCGAAATGTTCGACAGGCGTAAGCTGCCTGATAACTGGTTCAAGGACAATTCAGCGGAATCCAACGATCTGAAAGAGCCATTCGAGGAACACAAATACATCTGGGCGGTCTATCCCAATGATGACAGGTACAACAACAGTGCACGTAACGTAGACAAGAAATACAAAGTTATGTGTGTCCTTCTCGGTGAAAAAGATAATCGATTAGTCCTCGACTCAGGTGACAACATCTTCCCGATATGCTGGCGTTCCCTGCGTGAGACCGGCTTCGAGTACGGCACTTCAATAGCAATGGACTGCCTTACTACGGCATTATACACTAACAAACTCGGTGAGAAGAACCTGCTTGCGGCGCATCTCGCAGTTGACCCACGCAAGCTGGCATCATCCACACTGCGTCGTACACTTCATGACAATCCAGGTGGAACCACATGGACCGATGACATACAGCGTGAGGACGTAAAAACATGGGGAGACCGTATACAATGGCCGACAGCAGACGCCCAGATGGTGCGTCTCAATGCCGATATTGACGACCGCATGTATATACGCTTTTTCGAGATGCTGTCATCCGGAGAGCTGTCAAAAGTAAAGACCGCCTACGAAGTCTCACAGATGATGGGAGAGAAGGCCACCTTGATGTCAGCCATAGTCGACACATTCGAGCAGGAATGCTTAGAACCTTGTATAGGCGTCCTGATAGAAGAAGAAACAGCCGCAGGCCGAATGCCTGAAGTACCCGATGAGCTGATAGAATCTGGAGGCAAAGTAAACATAAGGTACATAGGACCACTGCATCAATTACAGCAGACCCTGCTGCGGGGCAAGAGCATCACGGACGCCGTAGCTGTCATAGAGCAGATGGCAGTTCTCGACTCGTTCGTTCCCATCAAGTTCAACTTTATGGAAATGGCTGAAGAAGTAACAGTCTCGGGAGGACTGCCGCAGCGTATGGTTAAGTCCGATGAGGAAGTAAGAAAAATAATCGAAGAAACAAACCAGCGGCAGCAGGCAACGGAGCAGGCTGAAATGGCACAGAAAGCCGCATCAGCGGCAGGAAGCCTGTCTGGTTCAGTGGCACCCGATTCGGTACTTGCCGGCATAGGTGCTGTAAGCTAATAAACTAAAAGGAGATTTTTAATGGACAAGCGTAACAATAAGCAAGTAAGACCGGCAGCGGCACCTGATATGGCCGACACTATTACAATTGCACAGGCAAAAGAAAAACAATCTATAACCAGTACAGGAGAACCTTACGAACTGGTTGCACCTGCACCTGTGAAGACATCGTCAATGCCTCCTGTACGCCCGAAGTCGGTTGAGCAGCGTCTCATAGCTTTGGAGACGGAACTGGTCCAGCTAAAGCAGCGTCTCGGTGTTGCTAAACTTCCAACAGTTGAAGAAATATCTTCCATGCAGGACATAAAGGCCGAAGAGGACTCACTTGCAGCCCGTGTAGCAGCCGAAAAAGTATTGCGTAAGTACATCAAACGCAGCAATCCCAAGAAACCCAACGAGCCGGGCGGCTTTCGCAAAGGACTGACTCCGGCTGAAATCGCCTATGCCAAGTCCATAATGAAGGCTCTTGACCGCAAGGAGCCTGAGTACGACCTTGAGTTGATTCCGTAAGGACATAATGAGCAAAGACAAGCAACAATGGTGGCAGTTAAGTGAGACAGCTATATCTGATGATCCTGTCGCACAGGAAGAAAGACGCATGGCTTACGCGCAGGCGTTTTATAATACAGCGGCAGGCCGTGAAGTCCTGTTCGACCTGACTCGTATCTGCTATTCACGCAGGTCTACAGAAGCTGCTATGCTTGCCTGTATTGAATTGCTCCACCTGATTAAAGCAAACTGCGGCATAGGTCCTGAACAGGAAATGGCCGCTATCGAAGCAGAGGCAAATGCCTGAACAAAAGGAGAATAAACAATGGACAACATAATGGAACACATTGAAGCAGACGGCAAGTTTGCAGAAACTTTCCGCGAACAAGCCATCACGTCCCTCGGTGACAGCTTCAAAGGCACTAAAATTCTCGATGATGTACCCGATGTGGGAACGTTAATCAAGAACTATGCAAACACAAAGGCAGCCTATGGCAAGAAACTGGAAAACGTAATACAGCGGCCTGCTGCAAATGCCACTGATGCTGAAAAAGCCGCCTTTCACAGCAGCCTTCGCAAAGAACTCGGTGCTTCCGAAAATCCCGACGACTTCGAGATGCCGCGAATAGCCGATTTCGAGTATGGCGACCAGGAGATAAAGAACGAAGCCACCTTCAGGAAGTTCTTTGTCGATAAAGGCTTCTCTCCGGAAGTAGCAAAGGGACTTGTCGAGCTGTCCAATGCTGTACAAGTAGAAACTGTGAGTGCCCGTCTTGCGGCCCAGTCAGCCGCAGATGAAGCATCATTCGCTGAACTCGACAAAGACCCTGCCTGGTCAGGAGACAAGGCAATAGAGAACGGACGAATTGCATTCGCAGCCATAATGGAATTCGGTGACGATGCTATGAAGGCCCTTGTCAAAGACAGCAAAATCTATGATGACCCAGGCAACCACCAAAAGTGGCGTGACCTCGGTTTAGATGTGCGTCAGCGAAGAATACTTCACGCAATAGGAACGAAGATGAACTCCGCTGAGCACGTAAAGGATGAACTTGTCATACCTGCCGCCAAACAAGCAGCAGGTGCCAGTGACCTTGTTGGTCCTGACAAGCGGTACAATCACCCGACTTCATCAACACTTATTCCAAAGACGACATAGTAAACCCATACCGGTCTGATTACCTGAATGGCCAGGCCGGATTAAAACCAGTTCAGAGTACCTGCGTAAGCGGGCCTGATGCTTTCCGGTTAAAGTGACCGGTGGCAGAGATGCCAATAGTATCAGGAAGCCCATGTGTCATGGATTACTTCCGTTATACGAGTTAATAATTGGAGGTATATCTAATGACGACACATGCGTTAGGTACCAGTTTAACAATGCTTGAGCTTATCCGCAGGGAAGACCCCAAGGGTAATCTCGCACAAATCATAGATGTGCTCTCGCAAGAGAATCGCATCCTTGAAGACATTACGTGGCTTGAATGCAATGCAGGCACGTACTATGAAGACACTCGCGTTGCATCAGAACCATCCGGCTCGGAACGCTCCTACGACGAAGGTGTCAACGGAGAAGCCGGCGTCACCGAGAAAATCATCGAGCCTACCTGTCTGTTCAATGCTCTTTCCGAAACAGACGTAATGAAGTACCAGCATTCACCCGATCCAGCCGGTGCCCGTGCACAGGAAGACGATATATTTGCCGGTGGTATGACAAAAACCTTCGTCTCACGCCTGTTCGACGGCAATCGTGATACCGACCCTCGTATGATTATGGGCATCAACAACCGTACTCTCTACAGTACTCTGCAAACAGCAGGTTCAGAGACGGACGTATTTGACAATGCCCAGGGCAATGCTTCATCAACTTCCAACAAGACTTCCATCTATTGCATCCAGTGGGGTGCCAAGAGAGTCAACTGCATTTATCCACGCAATGACCCTCGCGGCGGTTCGTCCAGCACCCTTCCAATCAAGATGGAAGACTACGGAAAGTCAATCCAGACCGACCCGGGCGGAACAAAGAAACGTCCCGTATGGCAAACATGGTTCACGAACGATTTCGGAATCTTCATCCACGACTATCGCTGCATCAAGCGGGTTGTCAACATCTCGACTACGAACATAGACGAGGTAGACGACTTCGGATTCAGTGAAAAGCCGCTGATTCGTTTGTATAACCAGTTGCATTACGGCGGTGCCGGAGCAGTCCTGTACTGCAACCGTACTGTTCTCACCCAGGCTGCACTGCGTGCCGACGAGAAAGGCAATGCCTACTTTACCCAGCAGACCGAAGGTGAAGGCCCGTTCGCAAAGCCTGTAACTCGCTTCTGGGGCATTCCGATGAAGCTGGTAGAACAGATTGGAAATGACCAGGCTTACGTAACGTAGCTCTGTGCATAGTTGTTTGCGTTGCATTGCAAACAGGAACAAAAATTAAATCTCTTTGTGGAGATACTAAGATGATAGACATCAAAAACTGTTTCACTTACGCTTACAGTTTGAATACTTCTGCCGACTACTATGCCTCCTGTACCGCCGGTGCGCTACTGACAAACGACATAGACCTCGATGTGGCCGGTATTCAAATCGCAGGTGGAAGCAAACCTCCCTGGCTGATTGTCAAAGTCGGTCCTGCTGACTTTGCAAGCAACACAGGCGGTGCAAATATCAAGCTGATAACCGACTCGGCAGACCCTGTCTTCGACGCGGCCACTGCAACCGACGTGCTGTGCTATCGCTTTGCTTTAGCAGTAATGGTTGCCAATGCTCTGTTGATAAACCAGCCGCTTCCGCATTTCGATTACAAGCGATACCTGTCAATCGAGTTCGAGCCTCACACTGCCGATGCCACAGCCGGCAAGCTCTGTGCTTACCTGGCTGACGGACCCGAGCCTGCAATAACGGCTCCAGCCCAGACAGTATTGAACGGCTTCAGTTAGCCGACAGGCAAGTGAAAACTATTGCTTTGTTTAACAAGAATTGAAAACTAAATTGGAGATAGTAAAATGAAACAAAAACTATCTTACGGCTTGACCTTTCTTTTACTCGCAATGCTTGCCGGCTACCTGTTTGCATCTGTAGGAGGCTGGGACATTACCAGTCCTCCTAACGAATCATGGCTCTCAGGTTCTAAAGCCGACCCTGCGTGGAACTGGATGAAGGCAGCCGATAAGCTGATAGAACTCGGTGCCAATCCTGGTACCGGTTCCATTTTCTATGTTGACAGCGGGGTCACTACCGCAGCGGGAGGCACATCCTGGGAGACTGCTGTAGCCACCATCGATGAGGCGGTGAACCTCTGCACCCACGATGCCGGTGACTACATCCTTGTAGCACAGGGCCATTCCGAGACTTTCATTACACAGAGCCTCGACCTTGACATTCGAGGTGTAACTTTAATTGGTCTTGGCAACGGCAGTCTTCGTCCGACACTTCTGATGAAGCATACTGCTGCTGAAGTTGCCATCGGAGCTGACAATGTCTCAGTTCGCGGTATCAGGTTCAAAGCCTGCGTTACAGGTGTCCTGATGGGCATTGAAGTTGAAGACTCTGTCGATTATTTCACGATAGAGGACTGCGTGTTCGACTGTAACAAAGTCGGAACCGACGAGTTCATGGAAGCCATCAACTTTGTCAACAACAATGCGAGTTGCACAATCAGGAACAACAGGTTCAATATGGGTGCCTCCGGTGCAGCCCATGCAATCTTCTGCGATGCCGATACCGACGACCTGCAAATAATCGGCAATGACATTCGCGGTGATTACTCCGTTGCCTGCATTGGTGGTGACACTGCTGCTGTTACCGATGTTCTAATCATGGGAAACATTTTGATAAATGGTTCTCTTGTGGCCGACACCGGTATCAATGCAGTAGCTGCAATATCCCTGCTTGACGCTTCCGCAGGGCTTATTGCAAACAACACTATTGTTTCCGATGTTGCAACCGGTTTGTTGATGCGTGTTGCCGACGACTGCGTGTTTGTGAACAACTTCCTGACAGACACGGACGGCGATGAGTTCTCAGGTACTGCCGAAGGCACTACGAGAGGCACCACAGTTGATGCCAACTCAATTGCCGGATTTGCAGACGGAGACTAAATTTATCAGGGACGCAAGTATGACTTGTGAGGATGGGCCTGACAAACCCATCCTCATTATTGAGGTGAAAGATGGCCGACAGCGTAAGCGAAACTGACGTAAAAAATGCAGCACTTGCCCTCGTAGGTGAGTCGCCACTGACAGGGAGCAACGACGACAGTACAGCCCAACTGCATTCCAAACTTCTATACAAGTTCGCACGTAATGAATGTCATGCTCTACGCATAGAGTGGGCCTTCTGCCGTGTGCGTACCTCCATTGCGGCACATGCAGACGACCCCGAGCATGGTTCTTATGATTACCAGTTCGTCCTGCCTTCACTGTGCCTGCGTGTGCGCCGCTTGCAGGAATCCACCTACGATGATGTGGAATATCCGTTCAGCCGTGAGCTGATGCTGAAGACGGAAGGAAGCAGCATAAAAGAGTACCCTGTGATACTTGCTAACGTATCGACAGCCTACATTGTCTACACACGGCTTGTTACTGACCCTAATATGTGGCCTGCTTACTTTACGAAGCTGGTCTATACCAGACTGGCAATCATGCTGTGCGAGCCTTTGAAACAAGACAAAACAAAGAAAGAGCAGTTACGCTCGATGTACGTTGACGCCCTCGCTGAAGCTAAAGCTGCCAACGGAACCGAAGATTGTGATGTAAATGAAGACAACACCAACAAAGACAAGGGAAACAATGACGTGCTTAACGCTGCAATTGACGATGCACCTCAAGGACGTTACATAATTAACAGAACAACATAAGGAGACAACGAAATGAGTAGAATGATAAAAAAGAACTGGCCTATCCTGCTAATAGGGCTGTCTCTGCTTGTAAGCGGCTACTTTATTGTAATCAAGCCTCTTCTTGCAGTTACCACCGACCAGTACCACTCAAGCTGGCATGAGATACGTGCCGATTCCAATGAAGATGGTGCTTCATTGGCAGCCATTTACAACCTGACTACTGACAGTGCCTTTTCAAACAAGGACACCAATTCCGTAGCATCAGGCGGTGCCTTTCGCATTCCCTCTACCGGCAGTCCTGAATTCGGCGAAGGAACCAGCATAGGCACGAAATGGCAATTCATAATCTGCGGAAAGAACTATTCCGTAGGTGCAGACAATGCTGTAGACAATACGTTCAGCTATTCCGTACTCGGCTGGGCGAAGACAAACGGGCCTTTACAGGTCATCGGACACGGTACCGGTATCTTAGGCACGCAGGCCGTCGGCACCTTTCCCGATGGCACGGCAGCCAACGGTGTTGAAGTTACAGCCGCAGCCTGCACTTACACCCACAGTACGGAAGTATTCGTAAGTCCTGATGCAGGTTTCGACGGTGCAGTAGTGGAGCAAGTTGCCTACATAACCGGTGACGCCAACATAACAGCCGGCTACTATGCTGTTACCACTTACACTGACGTGTGCAATATGACTTTTTCAGGAATGTCATCGTCAAACAACGGCAAGGCAATCACAATAACAATGAATCCTTCCTTCTGGGCTGACACACTGACTCTTGCAAAAGTAACGAAGTGGCCTGGCTCTCTTCCTGATCCTAACACTCCAGGAGGCCGCACGTCGGGCATCAATGTAAGCAACTCCGGCAACAACGAGATTGCAATAATCACCATAGAGACAACCGGCATCGAGTGGATTCAGTTCGTATTCTACGGATGCGACGGTGCTACCGGTGTCGAAGCAGGTGCATTGCGGGTCTATGGCCGAAGGTGGTAATATGAATACCAGATTGAAAATAGCAGTGCTGGCTTTAATTGTCCTGCTGTCGTCAGGACTTGCAACCCACGCAGTAAGGCAGACAATCCGCTTCCCTGTCGAAACACGCAAGTATGTCTATAATAACAATCTGGTTATTGTAGATACTCCCGCTGCGGCCACCAGTGACGGCAGTGAAGGACATGCTTCCTTTGATGATAACTATCTGTACTACTGCAATGACGCTAATACGTGGGTGCGTGGTTATCTGTACTCATGGTCTGACCCGAACTATGCTGGATTTGCCGTGCCTCTTATACTTGATTTCAATAATCAGGACTACCTGTTTACCAGCAGAACAAGTGGTGGCATAGACTACCTCTGTATTCAGGGCCAAACAGATGGGATAGCAGGTATGGATTTGTTCCCATTGACAGGCGATGGAACTGATACTGTTATTTTTTCCATATTCGGTAAAGGCACTCCGACGGCACTTACGAACACTGAATACATATCTATGGGGTACAACTCCGCCTCCACTGTATTTACTAATTACTCTCTTGCTCAAGGTACAGGTACGGTAAGACCATACCATTTCGGCACGGGATTGAATACGTCCCAGCTTGTCCTGAATGTAGACGGCTCTATCAATACCAGCGGAGCAATGAACGTAGGCGGAGCATTCGATGTCGATGGTGCTGTTACCGCTGATTCCTTCAATGCAATAGAGATGGGTGTAGTACTTCCTGGAATATGGGCACTTGGTGATGGAACTTCTGATATTAGTATGGCAGGCGACCTCACCGTAGAGGCCGCCTCTGTAATCAACTCCGATTTAACTACAGATGCGAACTGGGCAACGAGCGGTTCTATTACAGGCGGCTCATTCTCAACCGCAGGCGATATAACCACAACGGCAGGTACTTTGTATGTG
>Ga0307379_10014324_pt1 | contig 10228 bp, 20 predicted proteins | sample UN2MG_FD_202237 | JGI IMG/M metagenome (GOLD analysis project Ga0307379, IMG submission 202237) | Soil microbial communities from Risofladan, Vaasa, Finland - UN-2 | ecosystem: Environmental > Terrestrial > Soil > Coastal area > Acid sulfate soil | place: Finland: Risofladan, Vaasa | collected... | reverse complement strand
GATCGCCCACGTATCGCGTCCACGCCCCCTGTGCTGCACGCTGCTGCATCGGATAGGTGCGCTTGGACTTATCTACCCCCAGCCCCCAACGCTCGCAAATCGAAGCGGAAGTGACGCCGCCCGCCGCGCTGAGAGACCGTAGAGAAGCAGAGAGGGGGAGAGGGGCACTGAGCGCTCTCTGCATGTAAGTATAGCACACTTCTGCCAAATGTCAAGTGAAGTGCGAGAAATTCCCGCAATTATTCATCTCTTCAATTATTATTAGGGGCACCCCCACCATCCCCCTGCCCCCCCCCACCCGCCCCCATATATATATATATATCTATAATAATTGAATAATTAGAGAAGTCGTTGACTGCTGCGGGAAAAATGAAAAAAACTATTCACGCTGACGCGATAATTGTTATTGAAGAATTGAACGATAATAACGTCCTACTGGGCCAGGACGTCCTTCGCCAGTTACTTTTTCCTCAATTATATTACCTTCCTTTAGTGAAAAGATGATTGGTCGAAGAGTGCTAGCATTCATGCGGGACTGTACGTCTCTCACAAGATCGCTGTGCGACATCCCATTCTCTGTATCGTGTGAATGTTGAGCAATGATCTCTCGTACATAGAGAATATTCGCACCTTCTTCGGTTGCACTTAGTCCGGTCAACAATTCTGCGCGACTTTTTTCTTGCTTCTCAATCTCCTGCTTTGCTTCCTGCAAATCCTCAACTTCGATTGTCAGCGCGTCCCGCTTGGCACATCCAATGATCATGGCAAGTTTGATTACCAGATCGGCTTTCCGGGCATAATATCCGTCCTCCGCACTTCGTTTCTCGCTTTCGACTGCCGTTGCCGCATAGAACGGATCAAACCAATCCTCGGCTCCCTTACCCCAACTATAGACACCTTTCAGACTAGCGATCTGCGCGAGATCGGTAATAAGTTTCTTGCGCAACGCGATATTTTCTTGTGTAATGGCACGTTCGGGAAAGGGAACAAGTCGGCGTTTTGAGAGTTTATCCTGAACGAAGATTATCCGACTCGTAAATCCCCCGCCTACTTGTTTTGTGGGAATAGCTTCCTCAATCCAGTTTGCGGTGCTTGCACCTAGAATGGTAACGTAAGGTTCGACGATGGTGTAATCATCGCCCCCCATCCTTATATACTCGAACTTGTCGTCAGCGTCATAGACTTCGGAGATGAACTGAGCAAAAGTGCGCTTGATGACTTCCACATTGATCATGTTGGAGAGTTCGCTGGCGAAAAGCAATAGACAGGATTTCCCGTCTATCTGATTTTTGCTCATGCGTTTGATAACTACCTCTGGCCCCGTGATTTTGCCGTTGAAGATCTTCACTGTTGGATTGAGCGTGTCAAGTAGTTTCTTCCCGCAGCGAAGGGCCGTGGACTTCTTGTCGCCGCTTGGCCCCACGACAATCACGTAGAGGTTCGGATAGAGGAGATAGATACCCCTGTCTTTCCATATCTGTTTGCGGAGAGCTGTGCTGATAACGGACATGGCCGTCCAGTAATGGTAAGGTTCGGGCGCTTCCTGCCCGGACGTGTATTCGACGTACGCGCGTATCCAGTGGGGGAGAGCTCGCATTATTTGGAATCCCTCTGCCCATAGTACCAATTCACGTCAAAGTGATGGGGATGCTCGCGGCAAGCACAATCGTCTAATAGGCATCGTAAGGAATCTACATAATTTGTAGCTCTTACCACTTTATTGTCTTGTGGCGATGCTTTTGGGTACGCATTCCCGATCTGCACACTCATGTGAACAAGTTCGTCGCGTATCACCTTTAAGTGCGCACCGATGTTTATGTGTTCACCAACGGTCAAGCCATGTTTCTTCTTAGGCATGTGTACCCTCTCAAAAATTAACCCCCGGCCAAGTGGATGAATCACCTGACCGAGGGTCGTGTTGCGCCTGAGCGCTGGTATATTGTCCGCAGAGAGCAGATTCATCCTGTCTCTTGTCCCCACCCGTCCTATCGTCATTTTGGGTTCTCAACTTGAGGCGGGCGTCTACTATCCGCATACTTCCCTCACTTCCCACGCCCAATGCAACTCTCGCCCAGTGATCGTCAGCGGAACGGCAAGCACCTTCTCCACGTCCGCGCGTACGTCCGCCGTGAAGTCACCGTCCGCCTCAAGCACGATCTCGCAGTAGTTCTCGCGGAAATCATAGAGTCCAATCCACGGCGGCAACTGCTCCCACAGCTCCCTTATCACCCCGTGCAGGTAGTCACGCACCGTCGAGTTCAGCACCCATCCAACTGCCTGTCTGTTTCGCTTCTGACCCTTGCGCTCGTAGAACAACCGCTCGCGTCCGTAGGGGTTCTTGTGCTTGTGCGTTGCGTTCACGGTCTCCACGACTCGCGCCCGCCAGTCACGCACCTCGTCCATCGACAGGAAGCGGTCGAGCCGGTTGTGCGGTTCTTCAACCAGCGCGAGTATCAGGTAGTGCTTCCCGGGGGCCAGGGGGCGTGCAGGGACGGGTTTCTTCTGCCTGTCGCCCCACCACTGCCCATAGAGTGGATCGGCGATCTGGTGGCCCTGTGGCAAGCGGCAGAAGGGGCGCACGAGCCGGTGGCAGAGCCATTCGTAGGCACCCGTCAGCCCCCGTTCGAGCAACTCGCGCATCAGTACGCCGGCACACTCGACGGTGACCAGCGCGTCCATCGCGTTCTTCCTCGCCCTATCCTGCCACTTGTGTGATTTCAACAGGTCGCCGTAGTAAGGATGATAGGTGTGGATCGACCGCAGGAATTGCAGGTCTTTGGGCAGCTCGGGGTGCAGGACGTGCTGAGCGAGCATCGTATCGAACGCGAACTCCTTGACCAGAAATCCGTGCTTCTCCAGCCAGCAGAGGTCGTACTGCGCGTTGTGGAATACGCACTTGACCCCTGAGCGCGTCAACTTCCCGAACGCTTCGATGATCGCGGCTTCCTCGTCTGCCGTCCAATAGCCCTTGTCGCCCTTCGTGAACGGGATGCTGAACGCGAGCCAATGTCCCGACTCTCCTTTCCACGCAAGCCCGATGTTCTGGAGTACGTCACCCGATAGTTCGAGGTCAAGGGCAACCGTCGTATCGGGTCGAGTCGTCAGTTGATTCATGCCACTTAGAATATTCTCTGCTTTTGTAGGCATGGCAATGACCGAAACCGGCGGCGAGTATCCATTCTCGCTAATCTCCCGTGCCCGCCGCAAGTCCGCGACAAGCACCGGAAACCACGCCTGATGCTTGCGAGCGTAGGACGGGTGCAACGTGAGCACCTCATAGGTGTTCTTAATCTCCGCCACTGTCCCGCGATCCTGCACCGTGCTGTCCGCCCACACCACCATGTCGTCCTTTCCCACCGTGAGATTTGTCGGCAGGCGCGTCAGCCACTTATCGCTCCCTATCCCCGCCGCGACCGTCATCCGCTTGAGTAAGTCCAAGTCCGCCCACGCCAACTCGCTGCCCGTGACAATCCATATCATCTGCGCTTCTCCTTTTCTGGCAACTGTTCTAAACGTGCTACTAGTTCCTTGAGTTCGTCGCGGTTCACCCATGTCATTGTTGGGTAGTCACCGCACCTGATTGTTGATCCCTCAAGGATAGTCTTTAGATCACGCGCTACTTTCTTTGCTGAGTCATTTATTATCACTGTTCCCATCTGTCTGTCTCCTCATTGCACCAGTGGGGAGCGAACGTCCGGGCGCCCGCTCCCCCTGGCAACCGTGTTACCCATGCGAACTTGACTCGAAATGTATGAGGGGAGTTTGCGGGGCGGACATCTCTGTTCTACGCTTACCGCCTTATCCCCCCTGTCTGCTACCCATGCGAACTCAGAACTTGGACTTTTCCTCGGCAACCGGCGGCGCACCGGCCGCGGGCGTTGTCCCAGGCGTCGGCTTGCTCGCGCCTGTCTTGGGAACGATGAACTTCTTGATCTCGTTCTTGTCGCCGTACTCGTCGCTTGTCACCTTGAGCACGGCGCGGAACCGCTGACCTTCCATCGTCTTGATTGCAAGGGTGAAGTTGTCCACTTCCACCTGCACCGACGGGTCAAATCCCTGTAACCTCGGCTCGCCAAGCGCCGCCATCAGCGACTTGAAACGGGCAAGCGTAATCGGATGAGGGGCGGCGTCATTTACGGGCGCAAGCACGAAGTTCTCGTTGACACTCGTCTCCCGTTCTGTTTTCGCCCACAACTTGACGCCGTTCGACCCTGACTTCTCGAAGTGCGCCCATTCCAACGTCTGAATGGTCAGTTCATACTCGCCCGGGGGCACGAAGTTCTTGCTTTCCGGCGAGTCCCAATCAATCTTAGCCATTCGTCACTTCTCCTTTTCTAGACGTAGAAACTCGGTTCACCGCCACATGCAATCGCGGCATTGGCAGTCATCACTGCTTCTCGCACCTTGCGGATTGCCGTGGTCTGATCAGCACAATCGGGGGTGGACTCTGCAATCACGATGGCAAGTTCCTTTGCCTTATCGCGGATGCGCACGTACCGCTCAGTCTGGTCTCCTTCTGGCTTGTGGTACGTGAACCAACTGTCAATCTTCACTTGCTTGTCCGCGTCCATCGACATTCTCTACTTCTCCTTTCACTGCTGAACTCTCTGAACTCTGATCATACCTATCGAGCACATTGCCCGAAATTCTATGCACTTCGCGTACCACGCGGATGACCTTTGGGTGGGGGTCTGATTGCAACTCAAGAACCAGCAGAGCGTCTGCCCCGTTCTCGATTGCCGCCAGAAGATGCTTGTCGTCGAGCGTCATCAGTCCCCGCATCGTCCGCCGCTTCACTCGCTCTTGGTCATTGTTACACTGTTCTTCGCTCGCCATTCCGCGTCCTTTCTCAGCATCGCGCTGAAATCCGGTGCCTCGAACATCTCGCAGCCACGTAAACAGGTTTTGCACTCCGCTTCATCGTCGGCATGGACTTGCCAAACCCGCCGCATGCCGCCCTGCGAGTCCTTCATGATGCGCATGTAGAGTACGTCACTGCATGCGCTCGGTATCCATTGCGGCAGTTTCCCGCCGAACAGATTGGGCATGATCTCCCGCCGCTTGTCCATCTCATCCATCACACTTTTCAGGTGAGAGACAAATACCACGTTGCGGGCGAGCAACTTCATCTGATTGACCATTGCCTTCACCTGCTCGGTGATATAGTTATAGTCAGGCAAGGTGGGGACAATGTGCGGGTCTGCCTCGCGCTTCCCGTCCTTCACGTTCAGCCCCTCTTTCCACATCTTGTAGAGCGTGAACTTCTCGGCGCACGACAAGGCATGCGTCAGGGAGTCCACGCACACGGTTGCGAACGCGCGTCCGTCGGGCATGGTCAACTTGCCGTCTGAAATCTCCATCACCGCGTTTCTGAACTGATACCACCCAAAATCGGCATACGTGACTGTCGGGAAGGCGTCGGCATAGCACTCGTACCACACGTCATCCGCGCCCGCGATGCAGTCCATCCCGTGCCCGTCGAAATCGGCGATGAACACTGGCTTCGGGAACGTCGGCAGCGTCGTGGTCTTGCCCACGCCCGACTTCCCCATGACGATTACCGTCTGTCTTGTCCCAGCTTTCACTTCACTTGCGAGAGGCATCTACTGTTCTCCATTTTCCTGATGATTGAACGGACTCCAAAACTCTTGCTTGAACGAATGCTTGATCAGGTCGTCGGCGCACTCCGGCTGTCTGCATATCCCCCGATAAGCGCACCCCGAATACATCCCGCAGGTAGCCGCCGAATAGCAGTGGGGGGGCGGCTGCGGGTCGCTGACAGCCGCATAGTAGTCGTGCATCTGCTTGATCTTGTAGAGCGTGTCGAGCAACTCAGGCATACTCTCCGCGCCTACCGTCTCGACCGGCTCCCGCTTGTAGCAGTCCCGCCACGTCTTCTCATTCGCGTATGGCTCCCCATTCTTCTTGACGCGCGGATTGTCAGCGTTGATCCAGGGAATGAGCACGTCCACGAACACCATCGACTGCACGTCCGCCGTAGCGAACAGTTGCCGCGCCGCCCACACGTAGCCGGTCAACTGCCAACTTGGGTAGAACGAGTCCCAGAACCTGTCGCCATATCTGCTTGTCGTCTTGTGGTCGAGCACATAGACGTTCCCCGACCGCTTGTGCATCAGTATCTTGTCCAGCCGACCCGCCCAATCAATGTCATCGTCGAGCGCGAACCTGAACGGATGCTCATTAGCGAGCATCACCCAGTCCTCACTATCGGTTGGGTAGAACTCGCGGTAGTTACTGAGCAGGAACGCAATCTTCGCGCGTGTCCGGTGATCGCCCTCTACCTCGATGAAGCCCATCTGCGCGCGCTCCACGGCCTGCTCGATGCTCTCGCCGGCCCACAGCGTCTGTAATCCCCTGTGAACGGCGATCCCGAACTCCAGGTCGATGGATGCCGCACGGGGCACGTGGCCGCGAATGTGACGCATCCAGTAGCGGTAGGGGCATAGGTAGTCGTTGAGCCGGGTCGCATCACACCAGAAGCGGTCATTTTTTCCCACGTTGCTTTCCATCTGTTCTCCTTGACCTATGTTTGGACTTGATAAGATACCTGTCCATGATCTGCTCGGCGCGTTGCGATGATCTCAGCTTCCGCTGCTGCTCGACGAACTCGCGGGCGCTCCTTGTCCACTGCTCATCGGTCATGCGCGCTTCTCCAATTGCTCGACGCGCTTCTCCAGCCTCTCAAACTGAGCGATTAGAACAGCGATTGCCTCAGTCTGCTCATCTGTAGAAATTGTCACGCCGTCCGTCTTGCTCGTCTTCGGGCTGCAATCCACGGTCAGCGTGAGGATCGGAAGTCCATCGTCGTTGAACGTAGCGCGGGGCACGACATGGAGCAAGTTAAGCGCGCCCGTCACCCGCCCAATGTCATACGCCTCCTGCATAGTCGTGCCCTCAAACATCAGTTCCAGTTTGTAGGTCTCGCGGTTAAAGTTTACGTTAACTTTCACTGCTTATCTCCTTTCAGTATCTCGTCCTGCGCCCAATGCGGCAACTTGCCCCACAGCTTGATAAGCGCGTCGGCGTAGGTTGCGGCCGAGGTATAGTACACGAAGTACCGATCTCGGCTCGCGCGTCTTATCTCAAACTGCACCGTGCACCGCCGGCCTGTTTTCCACCGGCTGTTAAACCCGTAATTGTCCATCGCATAGTCCACCATCACTCTCAGAATCTCATAGTCGGTCATCGCTTGTCTCCTTTCGCTTTACCAACCACGGCGCGCAGTTTCTCGCGGAAGTAGACGACCTTCACGGCGCCGGGGTCTCCACTCGACCCATCAAAGACATCAGCCGGATAGATTTCATCGAACCAGTGCCTGAGCAGTTCCCCGCAGAGATCAGTCAACTCAGTGTTCTCGGCGCTCAGCCCCTTCACCTTCTCCTCGTGCTTCGCCCGGCACTGCGCGCAGCCCGCTTCGAGGCGGGCAATCTCGGCGGTGTGCTCCACGCGGAGGGCGGTGAGGGCGGAAAGAATGATTGTCCACGCGGCATTGATGTCATGACCGGGCTGATTAACAACTACAAGTATTTCTGCCCACGTTTTTGCCGCCAGTTTCTTGATGTCGATCTTGTCGGTCATTTCTGCCTCTCCCGTTCTGCCACGCGGACGATCTCCCAGCGCTGGAAATGGAACTCAGCCCGGAACGACCATTCCTTTGCGTTCGCTTTCGTGCGGTCTAACGCTTTTTGCGCTTCTCTGCGGCTTGGGAACAATGTCGCCCCGTAGAAAGAGGTTGCAATGTAAAGGACGCCGTCGTCGGCTTCGCTCAGACCATCGCGCATATCGTCCACGACTATGTATCCTAGTGTCTTGGGTCTACTCATTCATTGTCCTCCACGATCACGTCCGGCGGCTCGATGAACTTGCGGGCGTAGGCACGGGCGGAGCGGAGGGCGGCGGCCTTGCTGCCGTAACTCGGCGCATAGTTGCCGGGCAACATCCATTCGTACCTACCACAATCGCGTAGCACAATGATCTTCTCTCTACGCCTTGCCATCGGGGGTCTCCTTTCTCTTTGTCCACAGCGTCCGCCGTGGCCTGTGCTTGAGTATCAGACTTCTTGAGGGGCCATGCCACGAGGAGGTGAAGGTCTGCACCACATCGCAGTAAAGGCCGGTCTCGGGGCGGCCAAAGAGGTTCACCACAATCCCACAGTATCCGTCTCGGTTTTGCACGATGTCGCCCAATCGCGGGGGGAATTTGGATGTGTAGCGGCGGGTCATGGGGTCTCCTTTCGTTGCACCGTGAGATTTCCGCCGAGGGATTCGACCTCGAACCGATATTTCCCGACGCCGATGGTGAACCTCCTGTCCTCAGTCATCAGCAACTCCGGCACCACTTCTGACTTCCCCGCCCTCAGCGCGGCGGCGATCTCACGGAGGTTGGCATTGTGTTCCTCCCACGCGACCTCCCTTGCGTGCTCATCGCACCACTTTGCCAACTCCTGAAGCCGCGCGTCGGGCACCGGCACGGCCTTCCCCTCGCGGAGAAGGGCGGCAATGCGGCCATAGGTTACAAACGACGCTTCCTCTGGAACGTAACTCCGCCGTCGCTCGTCGCACCACTTCGCATACTTCTCCCGCTCGGCGTCGGGGTGAGGGGCAGTCTTCGGTAGCAATGCCAACACGCGGTCGGCTTCTTTGCGATCGGATTCTTTTTCGTTGTCAGGCAGATCGGCGTAGGCGGTGTTCATCTGACGGGCCCAGCGATGCCACAGCTCTGCCGGGATAAACGCGCCGGATTGACGTTCGGGCGGAATCATCTTGTCGAACTGGTACCTTATCCAGCCGCTCCATTGCTCGTGGGCGAGCGCGGCAAGTTTCTCACGGAGCGCCGAATCGGCCACAGGGGCAGGCGCACCCGCGCGGAGAAGGGCGGCGATACGCTTCTCTGCGGCGGCATGATTGTCAATGGCCGTCATGAGCGCGGCCTTCAGGCGGTGAACTTCGGTTCTGTCCACGGCTCGCTCGTGCAGCATCTCGGCGTTGGCGTCGGCGTGAGGGGCGCTGGAGAGGGAAGACACGCACTCAAGCTCGTCGGGGAAGAAGGAACAGAATCCGTCGTTGGCGAAGTCAACACCAATGCTGCATGAACCAGAACCGATGCCCCAGATTGTTCCTGTCTTGCCAACGAAGCGTGTTGGGTGAATCGCGTAACTCTTTCGCATGTTCACCACTCTCACCCTGTCGCCCACGTGGAACTCGACGGGCTGCGCGGCTCGCTCTCGCATGTCGACTTGCCCAAGTGGGGGCCGGTAATCCTCCGGCTTGTGGTATCGCTTTCGGTGTGTGTCCGATGCGTGCTCGATCATGTGTTCTACTTCCGCCATCGTCGGGGGCAGTGCCTTGTCAGTCATTCTTGTTCTCCTATCTCAATGATCTTTTCTTCGGGACTCGGCTCGTCTTTCGCCCACACAATCCCCGTCCCGTGACACGTGCGGCATTGCTCGGTCGCACAGGATGAGGTGGTCAACTCATAGCCGCCCTGTCGGTTGTAGAAGCCCCGAGGGACATAGCCCGTGCCGTAGCAGATGGGACAGGGTTCGGAGTGGGTCATTGCTTTTCTCCTTTCACTGCTTCGGGCGCCGGCTTCTCGTCGTTGGGCGATGGTGGGGCAACTACAAGAAGCTGCTGCACCAAGTCCATCGTAGCCAATACCTCGTTTTCGACACGCATTTGTTCGTTGGCCCACAGCGCTCGTGGATAGTTGTGTGCGTATCCAGTGTAGTCCAAAACCGCATTGCGAACTACCCCTAAGCGCTCCTCGTCATCGAGTTTGTCGTCGAGTTCTCTAACGGCGCAGTGGATTCTCTCTTTGAATGCTTTGAGCTTCGCGTTCACTCGTTGGTGCGCCTTGTTCTTCACTCGGTCAAGAAATTCTTCACGCTTCATTCTGTTCTCCTTTTCTTGTAACAGGGACAATCCTGGGCAATGGCAGCGTTCACGAGTGATGCACGACCCAGTGATCCAAGTCTCACAAACTGCACGAAGATGTTCCCACAAAAGGTGTCGTATTTGGGGAACTCTCGATACTGGTCTTGGACTTCGTGATCGCAAGAGAAGCAACGGCGGGGCTTGGCTCTCATGCGGGCTTCTCGTCTTTCTTCAGCAGGACTTCCTTGCAGAACTTGTCGCCCTTGACTGTTAGCGAGTATTGTTTCTCCCATAATCTAATAAAGTCCAGATTGTCCAGAAATTCCAGTGCATCG
>Ga0307379_10014323_pt1 | contig 10229 bp, 14 predicted proteins | sample UN2MG_FD_202237 | JGI IMG/M metagenome (GOLD analysis project Ga0307379, IMG submission 202237) | Soil microbial communities from Risofladan, Vaasa, Finland - UN-2 | ecosystem: Environmental > Terrestrial > Soil > Coastal area > Acid sulfate soil | place: Finland: Risofladan, Vaasa | collected... | reverse complement strand
ATGCTTGTGGTTCGTTCCATGATGTACCGGCCTTCGCCAACTGGTACTGCGATAGCGAAGTGCTTGTCGTTGCCGTCGTACCGGATCAAAGAATGCTCATGCCTTGGAAAATAGATAGGGGTGTCCGCACCTGTAAGGAAAAGCTCATCGCCGCTTTTGAATAATTTGCCATTTTCGGTGTAGGTTTCGATCACCTTTACATGAATGCCTTGAATTTCATTTAGCTCGATCGGGGTGAAGATCCTTTGCAGATTACCGTTACGGTCTTTCATAGAAACAAAAGCTTCAGTGGGCTTTGGGAATACCACCTTCGGGCCGGTGTGATAATCCTTCACACCTGATTCATCGAGCAATATAGCGTATTGCAGCGAAGCCAAGGTCAAAGCTTGTCGGACGTATTGCTTCGTCTCTTGGTCAATCAATACTTCCACCCCGTCGGGCGGTATGAAGAAGCTTACCTCTTTACCTTTGATGGTAAAAAGCTTCCCTACGACAAATTCATCAGGGTTAACATCGGTACCACGACCAGTTATCACGTCGGACTTGGCTTTGGTAACTTTTTTGGCTTCGCTTTCACCGGACTTGGCTTTGGTAACTTTTTTGGACTCATCTTCTGTGACGACTTCAACCGGCTTGATAACGGCTTGGGACCAATTCTCACGGGCAGATTTTTCATCATAAACCCGTAGCAATAAATATTCGTTAGACCGAAGCTGGTGACCCGCTATAACATTAGCTGAAATTTGAGGCCACAAGGCGAAGGAGATAGGCCCCTGGATATTTATCTTCTCACCCATTTTAAGTTCCGGGACATTTTCTTTTGAGTTGTCTCGGGGGAACTTGCCATCTTTAGGTGGATTAATCACCTCGACATATTCACCTTGGGAGACCAAGATATTTTCTTGAACCGCATCGCCTAAGTTAACTTGTCTTAGCTTGCGGGTCTCGGCATTAAATACGACTGGATATTCTTGACCTGTTATCGTTATAATTTTGGGGCCAGTATATGTTACTGTAACGCCTTTGGTTGTGTCGCAGCAATATAAGTACTGACCTTCGGAAAGCACCTGTTCGTTGGTATTTCGTCGGTTGTCGTCTTTAACCATATTCATATTGAACCCCTTTGATGTTGATCATTTGAAAAGTACAATGCTTGCGGCCCCCTAATTTGTCAAGCCATCTAACAAAATTCAGGGTTTTAATATGGGACTGATCGAAATATGTTTTGTTGTGGGAACTGTGATGCTCACTATTATAGCGGTGTCTTTGAGTTTTGCAGCTTTCGTCTTATACAAATGGTATCTAATGTGGCTGTACGGCTGGGAATACGATGAAGAAGAACCAGATCCCGACGAACCAGAAAGAGAACCAAAACCAGAAGCTACGATCTACTCACTTCGCGCATAATCAAATTGTTTTAATTTGATCCTGTAACCCTACAGGCACGCGGGTTGTGATTGTTCCACAGTTTAGACATTTCCATTCTTCTTGTTCGCCTATGTCACCTTGGAACCTGCAAGTGGCGGTTTGGCAATTTGGGCAGTTTAAGGTTTCTGGTCTACACACTATCGACTCCGTGGCTAATATCCATTTCCAATGTTTTAAGTTTCTTATAACAAACTTATTTTAAAAGAAAGGAAATAGAATCCAACATTTTTGATGAGGGAAATAATGGGAGTCTTGGAAGACAAAATGCGCGTAGCCTTAGCCTCATTGGTGAAATCGCACCCTTTAGTCTTTTCAGCTATAGCTGAGCTTAGGGCGCAAAATTTCACCGCCGAAGCTGATAACTTGCAAGCCGCTTTAGATACTTTGATCGCGGAAACCGATGCCGCCCAGCTTGCGGTTGCTAGCTAATCATTTGAAAGCGTTTTCTTTCGGAGCTTGGGCAATGCCTGGGTTTTCGTAGAAGATGTAACTCGTGCTGTAGTCACTAATTTCGAAATACACTTTCCGTTCGCCCTCGTCTTGTTGATAATTCTGGTTTTTATCAAAGATTCCATAACCATAGCGATACGGGCGAGACTGTTTCCCTGAAGTCGAAATTGCTGTGGTTAGCTTGTCTATAGCGATGAATCTGTACATAACTTTCCCCCCGTTCAGAACATCTAAAACTCCGTTCGTCCCTGTCCAATTTTGGATGCCTCGGCTAATTCTGTTTTGGGTTTCTTGCGTACAGCCTACTGCCAGAAGGGCAAAGAAAAAAATCCTAAACCTATTACACATTTTTGATCCCTAAATTATTTTTGTCTTATTTATGTAAGACACTGTTGCCATCATGTTCGAAATTCATTATACCCACATTATGACTGTTCGAAATATTTATTTAAGGGGGGATTATGATCAACAACGACCCATACGAAGATCTTAGAATTTACAGTACCAAAGATTATTCGAAATTTGTTTTTTTGGACAAGAACAGAAAAGTAAGTATGGAACACGTTAAAAATTTAAAAAATAAGATTATCGAACATGGGTACATCAAGCAGTTTCCAATCAAAGTAATGCCCGCTAAAGAAGGCTTTTTGATCACGGCAGGGCAACACAGATTTACGGCTTGTAAAGAGGGTAAACTAAAGATTTATTACACAATAATTAACCCCGACGAAGAAGATCTCAGCGTCATGGCGGAACATAATGGCGGGTTTAAGGACTGGGGAGATGGTGAACGATTACATAGGTTTATCGCCCTTAAAAACAAAAATTATATGTTACTGTATGATCTGATCAGAGCTTATGATTTTCTGAATATTAACACTGCTTTGATGCTGCTATTCGGTTTGGATAATGAAACTGGGCAACCTTTGATAAAGGACATCAAGAAGCAATTTATCGATGGTATGCTGAAGATCCGACCTGTTCAAACTCGGAAAGCTATGGAACATGCCGACACGATCTCACAAATTATTGACCGGAGGGCTGAAGATCATCTTCGACATGCCAAGAAATCTTCCTTTTTGCGTGCTTTGTACCTGTTGATAACCCACGAAAATTTTGACGGGAAAAAGCTAGCCAAAGCCATTGACCAATCGGATAAAGGTCTTTTGTCCCAAAGTAATTGGCAAGAAACGTTGGAGTTGATGGTGTTGCTCTACAACGGTAAAACCCGTAGTAAGGTGATCAAATTCGAAAAGCTTGATGAAAGCCTCAAAAGAAAACGCCAACAGAATCGCTACGGGAAAGTATAGTGCCATTAGTAAAAGAGGGTGAGCTTCAAAAAGAGAAACGCTTAGCTTTTTTACAAAGGTTTAAAGCGCACCAGTACACCCTGCCTATATTGGCGTGGGAAGCGGGCCTAGCGAGAAGTCATCTAGCAAAGATTTTAAAAGGAGTGCCTACTGCGTCAGCCACGGTCAACAAACTTATCGAAGTTTCTGATATCTATGACGATGATATTATAAAATTGATTGTCGGTTCCGTGGACGAGTTGATGATGGAGCCAATTCGAATTTTTCATTTCGGGAAAAATATAGAAGAGGCATTGCTTGAAGCCGACATCACCCATGTATTCTCTCTGGTTTCTAAGACACCTTACGAAATCGTCAAGTTGACATCGTTGGGGGAAACGCTAGCGTCTAAACTTAGTGCGAATTTTGGACCAAACCTTAAGTTCGGAATGGCGTTTTCAGAACACAAGTGTGTCAATACTAAAGTCATCGTTGAAATGAAAGGATTTGTACCTGATATTTGTGTGGCTATGTCTTCAATAAATCGCAACCTCATCAGGCTAGACAACGATGAAATTTCATTGCGGACTTCCTCTGAATTATCGTCACCGATACACGACGGGCAAAAGGGCTCACTAAATAACCACCCCTTTAGAATGTCCTTGGCTGTTCAGTGCGGAACTACTAAACTAGAACTTGTAAACAAAAGATATAGGGGCTGTAAGAGCTTAGCTTCTAAGCTCCGGGAAATCGCCGATAGCATCGATGGCATAGAAACACCAAAACAATGGGCAGCATCCAATGTATGGGTGACCGATCACTCATCTAAACATTAATCGCTCCTTCCTTGTATTCCTTGTATTTCGCTGTGTATACGAGTACGCTACTCGTATACACTATAAAATATTAGGGGATGTATGGACGTTGTAGCCATGCGTGGAAGTCATCAAAAAATGATACGGCAAGCTATACTACTACTGGAAGAGGCTGCTTGCCTTAAACGTGACTTGCAAACAGTATGCGACCACGAAGACAACCCATCCCCAGATAGGTTGTCTTCTTTTTTTGAATGTCGTTTTTGCGACAAAATTATTCTAAGAAAGGATTTCTGGGGTCAAAAAAGCAAACCGAGAGTTTGAAGTTGACCGATAATGTTATTGGCTCCTTGTGGGTAGGAAGCTATTTTGTATGTGAAATTGTTATAAGAGTTGTAACGGTATTGGCGACCGGCAACGGTACCTATCGGTGACGTAGCTCTTATGATTCCTTGCTTGGCAGCGGCTAGGTTCGTTTGGATAAAATCATTCCAAGAAGATGCGATATCCGCTAAACCGCTGGCTTGGTCGAAGTCAAGCGTAGTGGTTTGACCTGAAAAATTGAATCCCAATTCTACGTTCAAGATCCTTTGGGCTTGCAACGCATACCAAGCCGAAAATAAAATATGATATACCGTTAAGCCTTGGGGCAGAGTCCCGAAGCCGTAAAAGGTCGTAGGGTAAACTGAGTTCACTAGCTCTTGGCCTCGGATAGCATATTCCACCAGATCGCTGTCTTCGTAAGCTTGGACCGTTCCTAAGCGCTTCTGAAGCTTATCGACTAACATCCTAAGGCAGGTTATGAAATGCAGCACCGAAGGCGTCACCGCCGTCAAGCTTTGGTAGTGAAAGGATTGAGGTTCTATCGGAGTGTTTTGGACACCCCAGATCAATGAAAAAAAGCAGTTCAAACCCGATGCCGAAGCCGGGAAGGTGTAGTGGTAAACAATCGAATCACCGTCAGTAGCCTCTTGAAGGCCGTTGGTAACCCCTGACACCGCCGTAGCCAGCTTAACGTTGCTAGCCGCATTAAAGATATTCAACCGCACTTGGTGAGGAACTTCAGGTAAGCGAAGCATAGCTCGGTAGTCTTCCCCAGCTAAAGTGATGAACTTTTGTTCGCGGGTTTCGGATGCCGTGATAACGGTGTCTTTGATATCAAAGTCTTCGACGTAATCCACTTGGCGGTTGGATGTCGAAACTAATGTCCACTCGATCCGCCACCTTTGAAGGTCGTTGGAAAGCGGTGCTCCGGGGGGGACTATGAAATCTACCTTGTACCGACCTGGGGAAACTTCAGGGCTTCCAAGTCCTGATTGCACCACATTATTATTGATGTCAAAGATTTCATAGGCAGGGTACAGCGAAACGTCCAACGGGATAGCTGGGATCGTCCCCGCAGCATCTTCAAAGAAATTCACGACGAAATGGGCTGTTTCACCCCTTAAATAGATTCGGTGATTTTCTGTTTTAGTCGTTGACATCTTTTAGCGCCCTCAAAGGTTATCTTACTCTTATCAACTTAAGTAGGTGGTGTTCGTCAGGGTTAACTTGTAAGAGCACAACTAAGAGGGCTTTTATGACCATCTCGATACAACTAGATCCCTCCGTTTTTACTACGGGCGGATTATTCGAAGGTACCCAACCTAACCGGGCAGTCCTTATGATCGGTGTAGGCCGCGATGATGTATACATAGGTAAGATAAATACCGGCACCGCAGCCAACTTATCTTACAGGGGCGGGCAAACCAATTTGCAAATAGGCACCACCGGGGCCGAAATCAGTGATCTTATGTTAGAGTATATGATGACCACTTCGGAAAATCTTTCCGTGTACGGGATTCAACTTATAGATATGATGGAACGGTTCTTAGTCAGAGTGTACCAAGACGGTATTGTTTTGACACCCGCTCAAGTTAAAGCCTTCGTAGCCTAAGGGGAAATGATATGTCAGATTCAGATAATGAGTTCGAATTAGATTTCGCAGCAATCCAAAAGCTCAAGCTTGAAGCTCAACAAAAGCAAAGAGCTTTAGCAAATGTAGTAGACGGCGATGTTATTGAAAGCTCTTCCGGTGGAGATTTTGATTTTGACTAAAAAGCTGTTACACAAAGTTTTACAAGAGGTCGTGGTCGAAGCGGATTATGCGGATCAATACGTCGAAGCTTTGAAGGCGGTGAGGGAACACACCGGTGCGGCTTTGAAGGAATTTGATACCATTATCCGGTTGATAAAGCCTAAGGGGTCGGAACGTTTAAAGCTCCTGCAAAAACATCGTGTTGAGTTGAATGACTTTTTGAATGACTACGAAGATGATTTCAGAGAAGACCCTTTAGCGAAAAGAAAAGGTTTTTAGATAAAGTAGTCTTGACGTAACCGACCCGGTTAGCATACAACCTTAATATGCTAAATTTTAAAAATCCTAAAGACATCAATGCGTTTTTCGCGGACTGGCCTCTATTGTCAGAAGCTGAGCGTTTGCAAACCATTCGTGATTTGCGAACCCTGGGTAGTTTGACGAAGATCCCTAATGGTACCCCTATAGACTCTGGGTTTGCCTGCCCTATAAACGGTTTTTCCTTGGCGCGTCCTTGTAATATAGATTCTTGTCAATATTACCTAGGTCCCAGGATTGTCGAGAATAAAAAGCGTATCCCTAAAGTTGAAATCGTAGAAGCTCAAGCTATAGCATCAGCCGAGTCTAAGAATTGTTTGATTATGTGTTTAGACAAATCTAAGAATTCCAGGCTGTCCGCTCAAGAAGTCGCTACGGTTATGGGGATTTCGGTGTCTGAGGTCAACACAATCAACAACAATGCTATCGCTAAGATCCGTAGAGCCAAGATCAAAGAAAGAATAGAACGGCTTCAAGTGCCCAGATTCAAGTACCTGGACGGCTTCTGTGTGGCGTGCGAATTAAATATCGAAGATGAGCTTGAACTTAACACCCACCCTGAACTTAGCATCGCGGCTCAACAATATGGTTGGTGTTCGGAAGGCTGCAAACAAGACAAGCCTAAGTGGCAATTCCAAATAGAACGCTATTTTGATTGCGATTACATAGACGCCTTAGCCGTAGGCTCTTCGATCAACCCCAACTACGACACCCTAGGAAGCATCTTTGGGGTAAATAATGATTACCTTAAAGAATACAAAGAGGCTGTCCAGAAACGAAAAGCGGAACTCTACCGGCACCAATCGTAAAAAACAGATTTTCTTTGTTATGTTAAAATTAAAATTCTTCCTACGTGTTATCTTATAAAAAAGAATCATTGAGCTTTTCAGCGAGGGACTACATGAATAAGCACAGACTTCTGGACAGGCTGGAGCAAAAAATCAATGCTTCCGTAGGTCATCGAGTTGATCTCCAGTTCGCCGATGCCCGTCGTATCAACCGGAACACAGCACGATTTATGCTGGCTTATTCGGACGACCAAGCACCAACTTCCGATGAGATCACAGACTTCTTTTCAAGGAAGTTCAATTTTAAGATCACCCCTTTCCTATCAACGGCTAAGGTTTATAGCGGGGAAAGGTGCGTAACAGTCGTAGCTCAGATTTTGAGTTTGACTCGTGATATCTCCGACGTTAAGCATCGTGGTATGGTCCCTGTGATCCAAGGAGCCGTTTACTTAGACGTAGCGCTAAAGGAAACTTGGGAAGTCGAAGACCGAGAAGGCCAGAAGGTTTTGGTCCGTAACGTCAAGGATGACATCATGGCATTGGTGCAAGCCAGGAAGAAGTCTATGCTCGACTCACGGTCGCAGCAATCCTTTGCTTCTTTTTCCAAAGCCGACCTATTGAAATATCTTGCCTTGTTAGAAAAAGGTGATCACGTCCGAGTTTTGGTTGACGACAAAGTTGTCGATGCCGAAGTCTTGGCCGTAACCGATGCCGAGGTCAAAGTTAAGACCAAAGGTGGTATGAAAACCATCCCCCGGCAAAGTATCGTAGATGTCATTTCTAAGTCGGCCCAACACCAAGACAAGATGCTCAAAGACGCAGCCGACTACTATACCGATGCCTACGGCGATCCAGGGTACGCTCAGAAGCTTGCTAAGTAAGTTTTTCGTTATTGTTTTTACTTTATTTCAGGGACGGCTTTTACCGAGGGCCGTTCCTTTTTATTAGGGGGCTGCTATGGATCTCGAATTATACGTTTCCGACAAAGTAGATAAATTAGGTTTACCTTTGAATTTCCGTCAACGGAATTTCTTAGAAGGGTTGATGGTCGAAGCCTATTCCAAAGGAAACGAATTAGCGCACTCAGTTATGGGTAAGGGAGCGTTCGAGTCCCAAGCGTTGCCAGTGTTGAAAGAAGTTATTATCCCTTTGCTAGAACAAAGAGAGTCCTTAGAAAAGTTATCGATCGGAGATTGGGTAGGGGTGATCAACACCAAAAACCTCTTACATAATATTAGGGATCGGTTCTTTTCCCGCAACGCCGCTTACACCCACAGGGAAGATCTTCAGCTTCACGATCTGGTCGATTATGAAAACCAGATCGTAGGGGAAGTCTTAGGACTCACCGAAGAAGGGTTGCTTAATGCCCTGGAAGAATGGTGCCAAAATAAATTGATGACCATAGCAGGGGATGAATTGCAAAAGTCTACTACACCTGCCTTGAAAACCAAGGTGGGTAAGCCCTTGGTCAACCACAATGCCGAAGCTTCCGTGTTGACCGGTTTAGACGTGGCTTTTATCCGGTACGTTAAGGAAGAAAGTGACGGTTCCCTAAACGGGGTAGTGTCCCAACTTCATAAGGCTGCCACACGAGGTAATGCGGAATATGTACAAGGATTGAAAAAGATCTTTAAAGTTAACAATCTTAGGCAGTTAGCCAACAAAATTGTGGAAAGCTCTTATAAGGTTTTAGCTGGGGATGTGATCGATTTCAAAAAGGCTACCGACCGTATCCGCAAGGACGAAGGGTCGGACATCGAAAGGGCTATCAAAAAATGGTCTGGGGAATCTAGGCAATTATTCAAAAGAACCAATAAGAAAGGCCAGTGGATCTTAAGGTCACCTGTTAACAACGTGTGGGTGATCTTGGTAAATCCCAGCCCCGGCAGCCAAAGGTCCGGCAAAGACAAAAACCATTTCGAAAATCTGAAGGATTTAGAAAAAGCTTATAAAAAAGCTATGGAAGAAAAAGGCCTGGAAAAACTGTATTACATTCTGCCGCAAGATGTTGATTCAGCGGGTAACAAAAGAAAACAAGGGTAAGAAGATGGAAAAACCCCGGCTCCCGCAAGGACTCCAAATCAAGATCACTTGGGAATATGTCAAGTGGATTTGGGATTCTCGGTGGGTACGCCGGGTGCGGCGAAAGATCAAAAAAATCAAAAAGACCTTTGATTAAAAAGCATTTCAAAACCCTAGCTTAATTTCTAAATATCTATGAAATTTGTAAGGGATAGCTCCATGACACCTTATCGCAAAAAGCTCGTACTGCCAACCAAACCTCCGGGTCATGAAGTTAAGGGTTCGGTGGTCAAAGCTCAATATCAAATTGAAGCCCACAAAAATGTTGAGATCCTTAAGTCGGGTAAAAAGCGAAAGGCTTTAATTCACGCCGCCAATTATCCTAAAATGGAATTGGATCTGGATGTCTTGCCCGCTGCGGCAGAAAGCTACCACATTTCGCCTAATCCAAAGGACTATATAATAGTTAGTTTACCTATCGTGACCTGCGACATCCCTAACCGAAACGTCCAGTGCTTTCCCATCGAAGAAGTGTGCCATTTCGACCCCCTATACGGGCAAATGGTCTATCAAACCTTTAAACAAAAACCGCTTCACACCGACCACAATAACGAAGATCCTACCAAAGCCAAGGGTATCCACGCGGATGCTTCGATGGAGTTCATCCCCAAATACGATCTTTGGAAAATAAATGTGCTGACGATGTGGGACCGATCCAAAGACCCTAAGCTGGTGGAGGACATTCTTGCCAAGCGCCGGAATGGTTATTCGATGGGAGCTACGGTTACTTATTTTATATGTAGTATATGCGGCCAAATCGACCCTATGGACAACACCAGGTGTGAGCACATGAAGGCGCTAGGTACGCTTTGGGGGCCGAACAACCGTTTAGCGATGCAGCTATGTACTGGGGTGTGTTACTTTGAGACTTCTAACTTGGGTAATGAGCCTGCCGATCCTACCGCCTATTCAGAAGATATCTTCGTTTAAAGGGCCTAGGCCCTTTTTTCCTTTACCTTCTACCAGCAAAACCGCTATGCTA
>Ga0307379_10014320_pt1 | contig 10230 bp, 10 predicted proteins | sample UN2MG_FD_202237 | JGI IMG/M metagenome (GOLD analysis project Ga0307379, IMG submission 202237) | Soil microbial communities from Risofladan, Vaasa, Finland - UN-2 | ecosystem: Environmental > Terrestrial > Soil > Coastal area > Acid sulfate soil | place: Finland: Risofladan, Vaasa | collected... | reverse complement strand
GTATGAACGAGCTTAATAATTATATTAAGGATGTTAAAAAATTCTTGAAAGCTCCAACTAAGTTCTTTGCGCGCGCGAGCCAAATTGGACAAGCGAACGTATTGCAACATTTTAGGAATGAACAAGGGCCAAGTGGTAAATGGCAAGGATTGAGTGCTACTACAATAGCAATGAGAACAAAAGGTAAAGGCAAGCGTAAAAGCAAAGGGATATTACAGGATAATGGTGATTTAAAGCGTTCAATATCTGGAGAATATAGCAGAAATAGCGCTCGTATTGGTTCGGCAGGGGTTGGAAGTAGCTATTCGCGTATCCATAATTTTGGTGGAATGGCAGGACGTGGTAAAAAGGTTAAAATACCTAAGCGTGAATTCTTATGGTTTGATAAAAATTCATACGGGCAAATGGAAAATGCTATGGTAAGTTTATTGGAGAAAGCATGAGTTTAACAACACCTAAAATAAATTATACTAGTATCCGTGATGAGCTTATAACTTTCTTACGTGCTAATGTTATATCATTGAATGTTGGGTTAGATACATCATTCGCTGATACAACAACACAAATAAAAAAAGGGTTCATTTACGAGACTCCGTCTTTTGTTACTGATTATCCACTTATTTTGGTTGATACTAATAACAGAAGCGAAGAGCCATTGACAATGGGCTTACGTAAACTTGCTACAATAAATTTGGATGTATATGGGATAGTTAGAGAGATTTCAGCAGGTGGATATGACGATAATGATCAAGTAACAGTATTGATGAGCAATATTGAAGGACTATTACGTAATAATATTACATTCTCTAGTACAGCAATCCTTTATACACGTATCCCGTCAACTGATTTCAAACTTAGCGAGAGCGGAATTTATGTTGCTGGCGGATTATTAAAATTAGAAATTTTAGTGGAGGTAATTTAATGGAATATAAATATTCAGGACAGACAAAAGTATTTAGGCATGAGAATGGGAATAGTATCAAATTAAGGGATGGCGATGTTATAGAAGACTGCTCGATAGTTACAAATAATCGTGACAGCTTTATTGAAGTTAAAAATAAACAGGTTATTGACGAGAAGCCAATAACTGATGATATAAAAAAATCTAGAAAAAAGAAAATAGAAATTATAGAGGAGGAGATACAAAATGGCGACAACACAACCAGCGAAAGGATTTAATGGTGGTTATATTAAAATAGGCGAAGAGACGACTTGGGGTACTGAAGTTGCAAGAACAAACCAGATCGAAGTTGAAAGCGTAGATTTATCGCTATCGTCAGAGCCTAAGTTTGTTGAAGTTATATCAAAGGCGTATACGACTGACGACGAGATTTATCAAGGTCAAGTTGACGTGCAGGGTAGCTTCACTTATCCTATGCGATACGAAGGAAGCGAAGTATTAATAAAAGAGTTATTGGGTGCTGATACAGTAACAGAAGAGGAGTCTTTTGTTGTTGATGCTACTAATAATAAGTTTGATTTTAATATTGGTGAATCAGAACTGACAGCTACGGTCGCTTCTTCTACTTATATCATGGGATTGACACAAGCAACAGTCGCTTCGTTATGTAAAGCGATTTATGACGCTATCGTTGCAGCCGAGGAAGCAGGAACATACACAGTAGCATTTTCTGCTTCTACAAAGAAAATTACTATTACAAGAAGCACAGGTACATTTTCAATACTTTGGAAGTCTGGCACAAATGGTGCTGATGGGAATGATGTTAGTATTGCTTCATTAATAGGTTTTGCTGATGCGGCAGATGATACTGGCGAAGTAACATATACAGCAGACACAGCAGTGGTTCCAATCTATGATCATGCATTTAAGTTTAGTGATACAGTAACGGAAGGATTATCAATTGAGAAAGAGATTGATACAAATTTAACTACTGGAAAATCATTATTATATACAGGTTGCAAGATTGATAGCATGGCGTTTAATATAGAGAGTGATGGAGTCTTAAAAACAACGGCTACGCTTATTTGCGAGAATGAAGAATTAGAAGAGACACCAACAACAGGTCTTTCAACTTCTACATCTCCATTAGTATTGTATCATCAAGGTGTTGTTACAATAGATACAGATATAAGTGCTAAGGTTGTAAATTTCTCATGCGAGATTAAAAGGAATTTGTCATCAGATAGATATAGATTTTCAAGATATATAAAACAGCCAGTAGTAACAAGAAAGGCAGAGGTTACAGGCACAATGACTGTCGAATTTGACGCTAATACTTATTATTCATTATTTATAAATCAGACAGTAAAAGTATTAAATGTAAAGTTTACAGGCGCAGCAATTAAGCCAGGTATTTATTATGAAATAGAGTTTATATTTAACTATAAGTACTTAAAAGCGGCGGCAGTAAATCCTAGCGATCAGGGTATTGTAATGGTAGATATTCCGTTTGTTGCGATTGCTAGTGATAGCACAAATAGAGAAGTAGAGATTAATATACAAAATACAGTAACAACAATTTAAAAAGGAGAAACCTATGGAAGATTTTAAAAGCAAATACATGAAGGATAAGATTGTAGAGATAACACTACCGTCAAGCCCAGAGTGTGTTTGGAAGATTAAAAAGATTAGCATGCGGAAGTTATGTTTGGATTTCAAGAAGACTTTATTGTTCACTAACAATTCAATAAAGTTAGATGATAATAAAAATGTTGATATGAGCAAATTTACAGACGAGCAAATGGAAGCAGGATTAGAATTGAATTGTAATATTATAATGGAGAGCGTTATATACCCAAAGATTACCAGAGAGCATACTGATAATAATGACGAGATTTGTATCGATGATTTACCAGACGAAGATTTCAATTTTCTTTTGGCAAAAATTCAGGGACTTGGCGAGAAGGGGGCTACAGATTTAAAACCCTTTCGTGAAGAGTCCAATGCCGATAATACTGGACAAGATGGCGAGACGGTACAACCGACTGCCAACTGATTTACTTGATATGGATTGGTATGACTTCCAAATAAACTATCTTTGTATGGAAGCGTTTGAGCATGAAGAAGATAGATATAATAAGATAGAGAAAGCGAAAGCAGATAATAAGGCGAGGTTGAATCGTGGCAAAAGATTTTAAAGTAGGTATACAGATTGGCGCGGATGCGAACAAAGCAATCTCTGGAATGTCGAAACTAGAAAAACAGCTAGGCATGACTAGAGGTCAAATGATTGCGGTTGGTGCGGCGGCGGTTGCGGCTGCGACGGCAGTTGTAGCTTTTGGAATGAAAGCTGTTAAAGCTGCATCATTTCAAGAAGCACAGGAGAATGCTCTAGCTGCTGCTATGAAAAATGCTGGTACTTATACCGAGCAAGCATATCAGCATAATTTAGCGTATGCTTCTAGTTTACAAAAAATAACAACATTCGGTGACGAGGCTATACTTGGTGTTCAAAAGATGTTAACTAACTTCGGTATTCAAGGAAAAATGTTAGATAAAATAACTAAGTCAACTTTAGATTTAGCAGTTGCTGGTAAAATGGATTTAAAATCAGCTGCAGATTTAGTAGCCAAGTCGGTTGGCTCTAGCACTAATGCTTTATCTAGGTATGGGATAGTTGTTGAAGGCGCTGTCGGGTCAACAGATAGAATGCAAATGGCTGTTGATAATATAGCCAAACTTTTTGGTGGTTCTGCAGAAGCAGAATTACAAACATATTCAGGAAGAATGGCAGAATTAAAAAATGCGGTTGGAGATGTTTGGGAGGAGATAGGATTCCTTCTTTTACCAACATTAACAGATTTACTTAAACAATTAACACCAATTATTGTGAATATTGGAACATGGATAAAAGAAACTGATAGCTTGAAGAATGGTGTAAATAGCATAGTTACAACATTATCGTCAATGGTTAGTATTATACAAACACTATCAAAAGTTAGCGATAATTTTGTTGTCAAGGGACTTAAGAATGGAATGATTGCAGCATTCAATGCAATGATAACTCCTATTAGTGTTATAAAAAAAGCATTTGAAGAATTATCTGGTAAGACAGAAGAGGCTAGCGATAAAATACAAAAACATTCAAACATAGTTAAAGATGCTTATACAAGCAATGTATCAGCAGCAAAATCAGCGCAAGCAGAAGAGTTCGCATTAATGGATAGCAAGTTTAATTATATTCAAGAGAAGCTTATAGAAGAGCAAGGATTAAAAGACGAATTTGCAATGCAAGAGCAAATGAACGACTTATTTTTAATTGATTATAAAAAAGGTGTTATGCAATCTTATTACGATTGGAACGCTGAAAAACTAGCAGAACAAGCGGCAAGACAACAATTATTCACAGAACAAGTAAAACTATTGCATGCTAATATGAATTCAGCTTTAACAACTGGATTTGCAACGTCTATGAAAAATATGTTAGATAATGGTGCAAATTTTGCGAACGTGATGACAACAATTTCCAATGCTATACGAGACGTATTTATTAATATGATAGCAGAGGTACTCGCAAAATGGGTTTTAAGCCATGGTCTTATGACTGCTGCTACATTGACATGGAAAGGTATAACAATGGCGGCCAATGCTTCAGTAGCTGCTGCTAGTGCTGCTGTTTCAGCATTTAAGGCAATTCCATTTCCTTTCAATATTGCTGCTGCTGCTGCCGCTGCTTATGGAGCATATTCGCTAGTAAGTAGCTTCTTTGCGACTGGTGTTCGTGGGTTTGGTGGTGGTATGGCAATGGTTGGAGAACGCGGTCCGGAACTTGTTAATTTACCTGGCGGGAGCAATGTCTATAATACTTCTGAAACTGGGAATATGCTTGGCAGAGCAGGGAATGCTATGAGCAAGGTTATAAACTTAAACGTATCATTCTCGGGGAATAGTTTTTTAGGTGGGTTGGAAGAAACTGCTAATATTATTACAGATACTGTAATGCAAAATATAAGATTACAAGCGAACGTATAAGAGGATTTATGGCGTATAAATTTACTTTAGTTGTACAAGAGACAAAACCAATAAACTATATTCCGGGTTCGTTCTGGTTAAAAGCTAGTGTAGGATTATTGATGATTAATATTGGCGAAGAATATCATCATATTGCGGCAGGTAATGGCAATCTTGTTTTAGTAGACGGAATATATTATAGAACAGTTACAGAGTCTACAACTGCGCCAGTCGCTCCTACAGTAGGCGATATTTGGTTACAGAATAATAATACATACTGGGCGTATCTTGGCAAGTGGACGCCGTTCGGGGGTGGATAGTGGCAGATTTAGTTATTATTGGTATAGCATTTCCAACAGAGTCTAATGGTCAAATATTCCATCAAATAGATACTGGTCAAGTTTGGGCGTATCTAAATAGTGCATGGTCGCCTATAACTGGCGGAGAAGCTTCTACTTTAGATGCGCCTATATCTATATTTATAAATGGTGTTAATAGAAATGCAAATATAAAACTCACTAGTGTGAGTATAAAAAATAATATTACAAGCAAAGTTGATACAGCTTCTTTCATGTTTTACGATCATGGTGATTATGCAATACGCCCTGATGTAGGCTATCAAGTAGATATTTTTTCTTATGACACAAACGATAAAATATTCAGTGGTGAAATAATTAAAATTAAAACGGAAGATGAAACACAAGGATTATTGCAATTTCAGTATACTATACAATGTGTTGATTATACGAAAAGACTTGCAAAGAGGCTTATTATTGAAGATTATACAAGTCAAAAGGCTGGCGATATAATTAAGGATATTATAGACAATTACTATAATGAGTTTAGTTATATTAATGTTGAAGATGGTCCAACAATAGATTTTGTTTCTTTCAATTATATGACAGGCGATAATTGTATCAGAAAGATTTGTAGTCTTACTGGTTATGATTGGTATGTTGATTATAATAAAGATATTCATTTCTTTTTGCCAGCGACCGATTATACTCCGTATGTTATATTTGAATCAGGAGATGATTATACAGAGTATATAGAAATAACAGCGGATAATAAATATTTAGATTTTGGAATAAAACTTAATGGTCAATGGCCATGGACAGATGCTATGAATTTTACGATTATAATTCCAGAAGGTAACTATACATTAGGCGCAACAGAGGCAGACGCTGGGTCTTTATGCAAAGCTATATATGATGCAATAATTGCTCAAGCATATTCTATACGTTTATTTATGGATGAAATTAGAGTGGTAAATAATAAATTTAGGATTGCAGCTAAATGGGGGTTGCTAAATGATGATTTTAAATTTTATTGTCATAGCGGAGCAAACAGTCATAGAAGCATGGCAACTATACTGGGCTTTAAAGATAAAGATTATTTAGTTCATGGGGATGTAACAGCAAAGTATTTTGAGGGCGAATATGACGTTTTTGAAGTTCCTTACACAAGGGGGAATTATACTAACCTTTCAATAAATAAAGATAAGTCAAATTATAAAAATAAAATATATTTGCAAGGAAGTTCTTACCTTGAAGCATATACAGGCGATATTCAGGTCGCAGACGGCGAGCAAACAACATTCAATCTTGCATACGAGCCACATTCTCCAATAGTTATATCTGTTGATACTGGTGGTGGATATGTAGTTAAGACACATGGAATAGATAATATAGACACAAGCGGTTATGATTTTGTTATAAATTATAGTGAGAAATGTATAAGAAATTTAGACTTAGCAAAACTAACGGCTGGACATATAATAAAGACAACTTATTATAAAAAAATTAAAACTATAGTTTATGAAGAGGACACAGATAGCCAATTATTTATAAAAGAAATAGAAGGTGGGAATGGCATTTATGAATATAAATTTAATGATGACACAATAGCGGACTTAGCGACTGCGAGAGACAGGATTTCAGCAGAGATAGACGATTTTAAAAATCCTCTAATCAGTGGTTCATTTATTACTAATCAATATGGATATGAGGCAGGTCAAATATTAAGAATTAAATTTCCTAGTTATGGCTTTATAAGTTATGCTTTAAAGGTTCAATCAGTAATTATAAAACCTAAAATACCAGCGAATTCTGCTAACAGATTTTATGTTGAATATAATGTTCAGTTTCAATCTTTTGATAGAAGTTTTGATGATTTTCTAATTAATATGTACAGCAATTCAGTTAATAAAGAGATAGTAGTAAAAGGCGACGAGAAGCTTACTACATAGGAGCGTTTATGTTTAATAAAATAAATTTATTATTTAGTTTTTTAATTTTAACTTTTATTTGTAGTATGATTTGTTTATCAAATGCTGATTATGTACAGTCTTATAGTATAGATTATGATAGCACAACAGAAACAAGCGATATAATTTTAAAAGGTAATTTTAATGTTTCTAGTAGTACAAATACGGCAGACAATTATGTTTTATTATGTAGTAGCACAAACTATCCCATAACTCTTTATAATGGCGATTTGAAAATAAATACTACCTCTTATGGCATAACATTCGCAGACGGTAGCAAACAGATAACAGCAGGCGTAGGAAGTGCCACAGACGTTTTATCTTCAACAGGTACAGTAGTTATTGGAAGTGATACAGACGCGAGCGGTGATGAAAATATCTACTTTCAAACTCTAGGCGCGACGAATAGAGTTGTTATAGACGGATTGACAGGTAATGTTGGAATATCAACAATGACTCCATCAGAAAAATTAGACATTTTAGGAAATATTAATTGCAATGGCAACATAGTTTCTAGTGGTACAATATCCTCTAGTGGCAACATAGTTTCTAGTGGTACAATATCCTCTACTTATGGAGTTAGTTCAAGCACTGGAGTTTTTTCTAGTAGTATTACTGCCAGCAATTTAACGATTACAGGTGATAATAAGGTATGGCAAAGAATTAAATACGAGACATTAGTTGCTTCGGCTACTAGTATATCTATAACAAATTTAACTGGTGATACTGATATAATTTATAATGTTAAAGTTCATATAGTTTCGGGAGAAAATACATCTAGGAATGTGTTTATTCAATTTAATACTGATACAACAGCTATTTACGCATATCAAACTGGATCAAACGCAAGCACGTCTTTTGCTGCTGTATCATCTACGACCGCAAATGGTATATTTATTAATAATTTACAAGCTATATCGCAGTTAGGATTTAGTGATATACAAATATTTGCTAAAAGTGGTTATAATAGGTTGGTATTAGTTAGAGGTATAACAGATTCAGCATCAGAATCATCAATAGGGGCTGATATGACATGCTCTGGTATTTGGGGAAATTCAGCTGACGAGATAACTTCAATTCAAATAGTATCAGATACAACCAATGGTTTAGGAATAGGAACAAATATAGAAGTATATACAAGAAGATAATTACAGGAGGATAAAAGGATGAAAAAGTTTATAGTTTATTTATTATTTTTGATGGGGTTGTTAGGTGCGAATTGTTTTGCTGATACTAACTACACATCCTCGCAGGTATTGAATCAGGTATTATATGATAATACTTTGGGAGTTAATATTAGTACAAATAATTATACAACATCGCAAGCATTGAATGTTGTATTAAGCACAACAACAAGCGCTCTTAATGTTCATATTGATAGTAATAGTGTTGTAAATATCGCATCAGCAACAATAAGTCAAATATACTCAAGTGATATTGACGTAACTTATGGAATAACATCTGCTACTGCTACAATAGGAGGCATAACATTCTCTGATTTATTAGTTTCGACTGGAACGTTACAATCAGACATAGACGCATTAGAGATAAGCACGGGAACGCTAGTATTGCGCGCAGGCGATACAATGACTGGGACGCTTAATGGCACAGATATTTCTATGACGTATGGAGTTTCTGCCGCGACTGGTGTATTCAGCGGTGCGATTGAAGCAGATATAGTAAATGCACCTAAAGTTAATATTGATGCAAATGGGTATATATCATTTGCTGGTACAAGTTATGGTCTATTACATGCTAATAGTTCAAAAGAGCAATTAGAACTAACGCTAACTGCCGCAAATTTAGGAAAACAACTTGTAATGGGAGATAGATCTTCATATACATTAGATTTCGATCATGTACCTCAGGAAAATCCAACATTTTATATACATTCTTCAACATCTGTTGACTACGATAATTCACAATGGGTATCTTTAGCGCATGATAAATCAGATGCTATCTTCGGGATTGGAAAAGGTAGTTTTAGTTTTATTGGCGGTAGTGTGGATTGTCAATATGGAATAATTGCATCTAGCTCTACAATAACAAAAGTAATAAATCCAGTTTCTTCTGTACAAATTTTATGGTCGACCAGCTCAATAAATTGTGATAATTATAATACTCTAGTTGTATCTTCTGGGAGTATTGTTTCAGTAAGCACTATAACAGCAGGAGTAGAAGGTCAAGAAATAAAACTAACAGGAACATCGGATACTGATATAGTTAGATTTATTACTGGGGGAAATTTAAAGCTTGATATAGGCGGAAGTTTCGACGCAGGAAACGCAGATAAAATGTGGTTTACTTATAGAGATTTATATTGGGAAGAAGATAATAGAAAAAATAACACTTTTTAGAGGAGATGGATATGAAGAAAATAATATTTTTAGCAAGCTTTTTATTATTCCTAACATCATTTTGTTTTGCAACAGAACAAGGACAAGGGAAAGGTGATATTTTTGGGACTCAAAATACTGCAATAGATGCCAATGGCAATGTTGGCATAGGTATCACGAGCCCTCAACGTATGCTCCATGTACAAGGGAATAATGCAATATGGCGACTTGATAGAGACACAAATAGCGCGGCATTACAAATACATAGATTTCCTACAGGTAATTTTACAACTCCATGGAAAGGCTTCTTAATAGGAGTAAATGCAAGTGGGGCAAATGATGGACAATTCTTTATAAGCGATTATGGCACTAACACTAGTGGGGTCAATACTCCAAGATTGACTATAGATACAGACGGCAATATTGGTATAAGCACAGCAACGCCTTCATATAAATTAGATGTTGCTGGTGATATAAATGCTCTGTATGGAGTTATTGCGGCGACTGCTGTATTTTCAAATGATATTATAATATCATCACGACCTGCTGCTCAACAGTCTTGGATTTTAGGTCTTTCTAGTACGACACAAATTACAGCAAATGTTTTTACAGTTGCATGCGGAACGTCAACATTAAATGATATATCGGCTTGGTTCACTTTAGAGGCTGATGTTCATGGTACGCTAAACAGATTGACTTATAAAGGAGCTACTACA
>Ga0307379_10014319_pt1 | contig 10230 bp, 12 predicted proteins | sample UN2MG_FD_202237 | JGI IMG/M metagenome (GOLD analysis project Ga0307379, IMG submission 202237) | Soil microbial communities from Risofladan, Vaasa, Finland - UN-2 | ecosystem: Environmental > Terrestrial > Soil > Coastal area > Acid sulfate soil | place: Finland: Risofladan, Vaasa | collected... | reverse complement strand
AAGGCCGGGCGCCGCGACCCGGTAGAAGTCTGGGGTCCGGCAGGCGAGCACGAGCACCTCGGCACCCGCGCCTATTCGGACCACCTCGAGGCGGCACACGCGTGGGACATGAAGTCGTTGAGCGGCCATCCCGGCCAGTCGGGGGCGCATGCCATCACCACCGAGGTCCCGTACGACCGGCCGCAGGTCGTCTACCAACGCAACGGCGTGACGATCACTTCGTTCCCCGTGATCCACATCCACAACGGCGCCGTCGGCTACCGGCTGGACTATGCCGGGCGTAGCGTCGTGTTCTCCGGCGACACCCGCCCCTGCCGGTACCTGGTCGAAGCCTGCGACGGCGCCGACCTGCTCATCCACGAAACGTTCCCGACAGCTTCGGTGCTCTCCCAGAAGGCTGGCATGCCGCTGAATGTCGCCGAGATGATCGTGAACGGTGCCCACACGAGCCCTGCCATGGCAGGCATGGTGTTCGAACGCGCCGGTGCGCGCATGTCGGCCATGTGGCATCTCGTTGTCGATCACGAGACCGTCGGCCCGGTGTTCGAGGAGATGCGTGCCCGGCACGACGGTCCCGTGGTCATCAGTCAGGACCTCACCGTGTTCAACGTCACCAAGGAGTCCGTCGACGCTCGCCAGGCGGTCATCGATCCGTTCCGCTGGCCGGTTGTCGGTGCATCGAACGAGCAGGGCCCGCCAATGTCAGCCCCGCTCCCGCCGCCCGAATGGTGGGCCACCGCCTTGATCACCGACTGACCGCTGAGATGCTGGGCGGCCACGGACGCCGCCGCAACGTCACCGATCGCGCCAAGGCAGCAGGGGTCGTCGATCGTTGGGCTGACGGGAGCGATCGTCATGTGCTGCCAATCATGATCAGTCACTCGGAAACCGGCGCACTGCTGCGGCCGGATCGGTCTGACACGTAGCTCATAACGCGACCACCGGCTGCGTTCGACTGCTGCGTCCTCGACGCGGTTATCGGGTGCTCGACTTGGGCCTGATTGATAGTCGGAGGGCGTTGCGGCGGTTGTCGTAGCGTTCAGAGCGCCGGTCGGCATGACTCGATATGGGGCCTGTCACTCTTCGGGTTGACCTCATTACGAATGGTCTGCCGGCCGGTGTTCTGTGGCGGGGTGTGGCTCGAAAGAGGCGCGAGCCCGACAACCACGAATCAGGAGTGCCCACCTCGGTTTCCATCACCGAGAGGAAGGCATCTTGCCTTGACTGTGATGATTGGTATCGATCCGCACGAGGCGTCACACACCGCCGTCGTGATCGACCACCGCGAGTGTGTGCTCGACGAACTGCGTGTGCGGGCGTGTTCGAAGCAGACCGACCAGCTCCGCTGCTGGGCGGCATCGTTCCCGGATCGGGTGTGGGCGATCGAGTCCGCCCGCGGGCTGGGCTATCTCCTCGCCCAGCAGCTCGTGGCCGCGGGTGAGGTTGTGGTCGACGTGCCGGCGGTGATGTCGACACGCACCCGATTGTTGGGGTCTGGCAGAGCGCAGAAGAACGACCCGAACGATGCCCGTTCCGTCGCGATCGCCGCGCTCCGCCACGACGCACTCAGCCGGGTAGTGCTCGATGACCATGCCCGAGTGCTGAAGCTGCTCGTGAAACGACACCGTGATCTCGGCCGCTCCAAGAGCAAAGCGGCGTGTCGTCTGCATGCGTTGCTGATGGAACTCGAGCCGGGCGGGATGGCCAGGGAAATGACCGTGACCAGGGCAAACGAGATCCTCGATCGCATCGAACCAGCAACACAGATGCAAGCGCATCGCCTCGCTGTCGCACGCGAGACCCTCGCTGACCTCGCCCACTACGAGACACAGATGAAGGCGTCGATGCAACGACTCCGCACCGCGGTCGCCGCATCCGGGACGTCGTTGGTCGACATCCGCGGTGTCGGCGTCATCGTCGCTGCGATGATCATCGGCCACACCGGTGACGTCTCGCGGTTCGCGTCCGCTGCGCATTTCGCGAGCTACAACGCGACCGCACCGATCGAGGCGTCATCTGGTGAGAAGAAACGGCACCGACTGAACCAGAGCGGCAACCGCCAACTGAACTGGGCGATCCACACCGCCGCGGTGTCGCAGCTTCGCTACCCGTGCGAGGGACGCGACTACTACGACCGCAAACGCGCCGAGGGCAAGAACGCCAAAGAAGCGATCCGATCGTTGAAGCGTCAGATCTCCAACGTCGTCTACCGGACCCTGGTCGCCGACGCTCGCCGCCGACTCGAGCAGTGATCGGCGGGCCCGGGAGGACAATCAGGAACGACACAGAATCCAGCGTGACCGGCTCGACATCCTGAATGGCCGGCTCTTCGGATAGGTCACTCCCGGACCCGACAACCAACCCTACGACGCCACCTCCGGCAACGCCAGAGGCTCAACCTCCCGCGCCCGATCCACCCTCCGAAATCCCGGGTTGACTGTGAGTATTCGGTGAGCAGCTGAGCCGAAGTTGTGCTCGGCTGCGGCACTGGGTGATGCGAACGTGACTCTCGTTTTGACTGACCTTTGCGGAGTGTCTTTTTTGTGACTTGTCCGTTCGTCATCGCCCGGCGCCGGCCCGGCTCGAAGAACTGGCCTGATCAGGAGCTTGACCGCCAGGTTGCATCTGGCGTGTCCCATCACAGTCCTGCCGAACTCCGAACCGGACCGGAACCCCACGTCCCTTCCCGAACAGGAGAAACGCAGTGACCATGTTGTCAGAGTCCGTCGACGTCATCATTGGTGTCGACACCCACAAGCACACCCACACCGCGGCGGTCGTGCGAGCCGCGACGGGCGCCGAACTCGACCACCAAACCCAGTCGGCGAACAAGGCCGGCTATGCCGAGCTGGTCGCAATGGCCGATCAGCACTCGACATTGCGAGTGTGGGCCATCGAAGGCACCGGCGGCTACGGCGCAGGCCTCGCACGACACCTCGCCGAGCGAGGCGAAGTCGTGAGCGAACTCGACCGGCCAAAGCGTCCTGCCCGTCGGGCAACCACGCAGTCGCGGACAACGTGCAGCGTTGTCGGTGCTGATCACCGTGCGCGCCATGGCCGTCGAAGCCGCCGGCGATGCCCAACGCCAGCTCCAATCGTTGATTGTGGCAGCGCCCGATCATCTTCGTGAACGGTTCGCCGGCATGACCACCCATGCGATCGTGACCGCGGCTGGCAAGCTTCGAGTCAACGACAGCTGGGATCTCGAGAGCCGCGTCACAGCGCGAGCGTTACGGGCAGTCGCTCGACGCTGCTGCCATCTCACCAGCGAAGCGGCCGATCACGAACGAGAGATCCTGAGCATCGTGCGCGGGTGGCGACCCGACCTGCTCGACAACCGCGGTGTCGGGCCAATCGTCGCAGCGAACGTGTTGTGCGCCTGGTCCCACCAAGGCCGCTGCCGAAGCGAGGCCGCCTTCGCCAGCCTCAGCGGCACCGCCCCGATCCCAGCGTCGTCGGGTCTGACCACACGTCACCGTCTCAACCGATCAGGCGACCGTCAACTCAACCGAGCAATCCACGTGATCGTGATCGCTCGACTCCGCACCGATCCCACCACACGCGCCTACGCCGAACGACGGCGGAGCGAGGGCAAGACCAACCGCGAGATCACCAGATGCTTGAAGCGCTACGTCGCCCGCCAACTCTTCAAGCAACTCGAACGAACCACTTGACAGACATAGGAGCGTCACAAAGAGGCTTCGATACCGGGTGAGCCGGGAGACATCTCGGTGTATACGTACGGAGGTCGCCCATGTACGTGGTGCCTCCGAATCGCTCCGATGCCGCAGCAGCAGTGTTGTTCAGTGGGCGAGCTGGACCAGGTCGGCGGCAATCTCTGCTGCCCGGTTGACGACGTCGAGGTGATTCCCGACGTCTTCGAGGACGGACCAGCCGAGTGAGCGGGCACGCTCGGCCTCGTCTCGCATGTCCTCGCTGAGCAGTAGGTACGCACACGGCCAGGTGCACCAGCCTGCCGGCACCGGTAGCCCACCTTCGAACAGTGTGATCGGAAGCTTGGGTAACTCAGCCTCCACCTGGGTGCGCAGTTCAGCGTCCGGGATCATCCGCTCTATGCCACCCTCGCCGAACCAGGCTGACCACGGCGGCAGGACGCCGTCGACGGCCGCCGCCCGAAGCAGATCGACGACAATCGGGTTGAGCTTGGCCTCCCCTTCACACTCGGGGATGACGGCGTCGACGAAGACGAGACGCGGGCGTTGTAGCGACGACGCGGCCCCTGCGATCGATGGCAGGACCACGCCTGCGCCGCTGTGACCGACGATGACATCGGTGTCGGGCGGGCACTCGGCGACAACGTCGGCCACGACCACAGCTTGCTGGCCCGACAGCGATGCTCGCCGTAGATCCGGTACGACAACGTCATGTCCTACTGCGGTCAGCTCCTCTGCTGCCCATCGCCAAGTCGCTGGCCCGACCGGCGGACCGTGAACGAGAACGAACTTCATGACGTCATGTTCCGCTGGTCAGCCGGTCCCGTCAACTGCGCTCGGTAACCGGCGCACTGCAGCGGTGCGGAGCGTCGTTATCGGGTGCTCGATATGGGCCGATACCGGGCGCCGCTCATCGGGCCTCCCGAGGGACCTGTCGACAGCGGATGTGACACCTAGCTGACGGCATTTGCGTGGAGTCCCCGGTCTGACGCCGGGGTGAGAGATCGGTGCCGGTCCGCTGGGGCCGGTGTGATCGGCATACGGTCAACTTTGTGGGGGCCATAGTTGAACCCGGACCACCCGTCTGGCGGAAGTTGCCGCATTGGTACCTCGGCACGTATCGGCGCCTGAAGGACTATGCCGACAATGAGAACTCCCCTGATAGTGAGGTGGAGGTCCCAAGGCCGAAGGTCGTTGACTTCTTTGTGTCCTTCTTGGGCTTTGCCGCCATCGTTGTTGTCGGAGCGTTGGCAGATAACTGGAACCCGTGGCTGTGGCTCGGGTTCCCTGCGGTCGTCGCTCTCGGCGCCTCGCTGTTCTGGCAGGTAATCCGGATGCCTGGGGGCGGCTGACCTAGATGCGCGCGACCTTCGATGATCGCGTTCCATCACGGGTGCCTGCTCGACATCAACCGCCAATATCGCAACCAGGCCTGGTGATCGAGTTATCGCGCGCGAGAAATGGGCCGATGTCGGGCGGACTCGGGGACGTTCATCCGCCCGGTGGCGTGCGATGAGTGGGTCGCGGTCGTTGGGCCCTTCATGACTCATGACATGCGAGGTCACGATGGAAGTGGGCTCAAGAGAGAGGAGGTGAGCCATGACTGCAACGCTTGAACATCCACAGACATCGAACTCGTCCTCGCGTGTGCGGCGCGGAGCTGCCTACTGGCTCGTCGCACTGTTGGCCGTGCTTGGCCTTGTTGTCGGACTGGCAGTCGGGTACTGGTGGGGTGGGTCCGATGGCGACACGGCGGACACTGCGACACGTTCCGGGGTGGAGTTGACGAGCCAGCAGGAGCGGGCCGTGACCACGGTCGACGCAGTGATCTCGGCGTTGAACTCCGGCGACAGCGACCGCATCGACAGTCTGTACTCCGATGAGGCAAAGTACTCGGAGGGAACCTGGACTGACCGAGCAGTCAGCCGAGATGACTACTTCGAGGTGCTGTACTCCTTGGAGGCCGGCGGCTATGAGATTGTCCCGACGGGCACTGCGGTTCTCGGTGAACCATTCGGTGTGATGGTTGATGTGAGTCAGTTCCTCACCGCAACCCATCCCGACCGCCCCCCGGTGACCCTCGTGGCCTGGTTCAGGGTCGATCCGGAATCGATGACGATTCTTGAGGCGTCCATATCTGGCTACTAGTGGTGCATGAATGCGACATGAACCCCCACCGTGAGCGGGAGGAGGCCTTAGCCGTCAACTGATGGACCCAGACCTCATCACCGCTCTGGCGGGACTACTTCGTGCTCGACCTGCACGCCAGCGGCGGTGGATATCGGGTGCCCGGGTTGGGCCGATACCGGGCGAGCCGACAGCGCTCGGGTATGCGCAGCTACTCCGCGACCTGATCCGTTGCGGACGCTGGAACTCGCTCGATGACATAGACGAAGTTGATGACGTGGACCCAGAAGGCCTTGATGGTCACGTTCGGCACGACGGAGACGACGTCGCCCTCGAGGCTGTTCAGGAACCGCTCCAAGTTGGCTTCGTCCTTGGTCATCCTGAGGTCGAACCTGTGAACTCGGTACCTGCTCACCTGAGCCTCCTATCTCAGCACCCATGGTGCGCCCACGCGAGTTTCGCAGACAGGGCCGAAGGAACAGTCCCCGGGTACACGCCACGCGCGATATCCGGCGAACTGCGCTATCGACGGAGCCCGGTATCGGCAGCCGGTGACGCCGGCGGTGGCGGACTGCTCCGGGGCCCTCGCCGATCGGATCGCGGGCGTTCGACTCTGTGGGATGCGATCGGCTGCTGGAACGATGGGGCCATGGACGTGTTGGTTGGTGTCGTGCTGGTGGCGCTGGGGGTGATCTGTTGGGTCGGACAGGTCGTCAACTGGTTGTGGCCGGACGGCGCGGTTCGGTTCGGATTGAGCGAGGCCGAAGCGGAGGTCGAGCCGGTGTTCTGGGTTGACACCCGCGCCGAGGCGGCATGGGACTCGCTGATCGTCTGGACGCTGCCGTTGGCGGGGCTCCTCCTGCTTCTTGATGTGTCGAGCTGGGCCTATTTGGCCCTGGTGGGTGGCGGGGTCTATCTGTACTTCAGCGGGCGCGGCGTGGCTCAGCGATTGGCGATGCGGCGCAACGGGATGCGGATCGGTTCCGAGTCGAGCGTTCGGGTCGGCATCGTGTTCCTCCTCCTGTGGGGGATGGCCGCTGTCGTCGCCATCGGGGCGGCCGCGTCGGATCTCGCGACCTCCTGAAGCCGGGCGACACAGCCAACACTGGCTTGCGGTCGTTCCCGTCAGAGGAAGCCGTCTGTGATTGCCCACCGGCGCGCTTGGGTCGCGTTCTCGGTTCCGGGGACGCCGGCTTCGTCACCGGAGGCGTAGATGACATGAAACTGCTGATACTGGTCCCGTGCGCCGGTCTCGGAGTTGTCGGGTTCGTTGTGGCGGATGCCGAACCGTTCGCAGTGGGCCTGCAGTTGTCGGAGCTGACGTGTATTGCCAGGCGGACCAGGTTCGGGCTCCGAGGAAAGGGTCGTCGGGCGCCCACCACACCATCTCGACGCCGGGCTCGACGTGGCGGAGGTAGCCGATCGCGGCGGCGTCACCGACGGCGGGTTCGGGAATCCACGTCACGATGTGTCTGGCCGAAGACCGGCCGCCGTTGTCGAGCGCCTCGTAGCTGTACCAACCCGCCCCCCGACGAGCCGAGCGACGAGGCGCCGTCGCCGGCAACGGCCATCCCACCCGACGTGGAACACACCATCGACAGCTGGATCGACAGCTCCGCCGACCACATCGAGCGTCGCTGTCGAACCCTGCGCAGCACGGCGATCCGCCACTCGATCACCCTCGACGAACTCGAGACCGGCACCATGGGTCCGCCACCTCGAGGCGACCGGACCTGCTCAGGCCGATCCCACGCCCTGATCAACCCCGGATGGGGTCGGTCCCGTCCCAGCCCTCGGCAGCGGCGGCGATGCGGTCGAAGAAGATCTTCATCTGGCCCTGCGGGTCGACGAACTCCAGGTACGGCAGCCCGCAGCTGCCGCTCAGGTAGACGAACCGGTTGCCGTTCCCGGTCGTCCCCTCCTGCACGAGCTCGGCGCCCTGCGCCCCGAAGTGGGTGATGCAGCGGTCGAGTTCGCCCCAGTAGCAGAGGTGATGGACGCCGGTGCCCCCGGCCGCCAGGAACTCGGTGTAGATCGACGGGACGTCCGGATCGGGCTGGATCAGTTCGATCTGCTGGCCGCCGGTCTGGGCCAGTCCCATGCGCGCTCGCATCGGCACCTCTCGGCCGCGGTACGTCGTGCCCGGGATGTCGACGTGGTACAGGAACCACGGGCCGACGCCGTGCACGTCGACCCACTGCCGCGCTGTGGCTTCGATATCGGCCACGACGAATGCGGTCTGGCGGACGGGCCCGAGCCAGGTTGGTGTGGACATGCGTTCTCCTGTTCGTCAGGGGCCGATCGGTCGCCCACCCGAGGGGCGGTCGAACGAGCCGTCACGGTACTTCGCCGTCTCCATGGCCATGGGCGCGGCAGCGCGGGTCTCGGTCCCGTTGTGGACGCAGACACGCTGGATGATCCGCCACTCGTCACCCCGCTTCTGGTACCGGTCGAGGTAGCGGCCGTACCAGGTGTCGATGTCCCCGGTGTCGGCCCGGCAGAGATTGGTGATGTTGTAGATCTCCCCCCTGGCGTGGACCCCGTCGGCGTCGAGCTCGATCTGGTGGGTGAAGATCGAGTGCATGGTCCACGTCCAGCGGAGGTGGGCCACCATGCAGTAGTCGACGAACTCGTGGGCGTTGCCCACGAAGTTGCCGTGGTCGTCGACGGCATCGGGCCAGTACGCCGACTTCATGACATCGGGATCGAGGCGGTCGACCCCATGGCAGTACCGCATGGCCAGATCGCGGATCTCCTCGCGATCGGAGATCTGTTGCGGGCTGTAGCTCACCGGTTCCCCATCCACTGATCGAGCCAGTCGTGGTAGTGCTGGATGCGCACCTCGTCCTCGCACAGCTTCTGGGCGCCGAACCCGCGCGAGTGCATGCCCGCCTGGACGTCGCGGATGTAGTGGACGTCCTGGTCGATCGTGATCGTCATCGACTTGCGTCCGGCGATGATGTCCTCCTGGGTGAACTCGTCGTGCTCCGGCCGCGGGACCGGAGCGAGGTCGGTCTCGCTCCACGGACGGAACTCCACCCCGTGGCGGCGGGCCACCTCGGGGTCGGGCTGACGATGGAAGGTGTACTTGTCCCAGTAGCACCAGTCGGGATCGGTCGGATGGGGACGGGCCCGCATGATGATCGCGTCATCGGGCTGCACGGTGATCATCGTGTTGGGGAAGAGGTTGTACTGCTCGATGTCGCTGAGCTGTTCCTCGGTGAAGGGGTCGTAGTCCCATCCCAGGGCGGGACCTGCCTCGCGACGCAGCTTCTGGATGTCCTTGCGGATGTCGAGCACCCGGCCCACGTACTCCTCAGGGTCGGCGCCGAACATGCGCAGCTGGCGGTGCTGGAAGAAGTTGGGGTCGTCGGGGATCGCCTTGCGAGTGTTCATCGTGTGACCGTCGATGACGACCCCGGTGTGGCCGTGCTCGTAGAGGTGGATCTGGGCGGTCGGGCAGTCGAACAGCAGCTCGTGCTGCGGATGGATGTGCTCGACGTGGTACAGCTCCTGGAAGTTGTCGAACACCGCTTTCCAGTTGCAGCCCAGCAGCACCGTCTGGTCGCCCGTGAGCGTCATGGTCTCCAGGTGGTATGGCGAGAGCACGTCGACGAGCGGCCCGAGGAACTCCTTGAGCGGCGGCGTGGCGGGATCCATGCACACCCACACCACCCCGAGCGCCGTGCCGACCCGCACCGGCCGCAGCGAGTGCTGTGCCCGGTCGACGCCGCCGGGGAACCGGTTGTTGTCCGGCACCACGATGAGCCGGCCGTCGCTGCGATACGCCCACCCGTGGTACGGGCACGTGTAGTGCTGTGCGCACCCCTGCCGGTCCACCAGGATGCGGGCGCCCCGGTGCTGACACACGTTGTAGTTGGCGACCACGTCGCCGTCGGGTCCGCACGACACGATGATCGACTCTCGCCCGATGTCGAGCACTACGTACTGGCCCGGCTCGCTGATGTCGCGCTCCAGGCAGGCGAACTGCCACACCTTCGGCCACAGCACGTCCCACTCCCGGGCGAGCCACGACTCGGACACGTAGCGCTCGGCCGTGATCGGGCCCGGGGAGAGTCGGGTCGGGCCGTGGAACAGGGTCGGGCGGGCTTGGACGTCGGGCATCGGGATCTCCTAGTCGTCGGTGTGGTGTCGGTGAAGTCAGAGCTTGGCGAGCTGGCCGCCGTCGAGGGGGATGTCGTGGCCGTTGATCATCGCCGCGGCGTCGGAGCACAGGAACACCACCGTTGCGGCCACGTCCTCGGCGGCGACGAACCTGCCGGTGGGATTCAGCGCCGACAGTGCCCGCCGCACCGCGTCGGCCCCCTCGGCCTCGAGCGGCGCACTGACCGGCGTGCGGGTGGGGCCCGGTGACACCGCGTTCACCCGGATCCCCTGGTTGACGTACTCGAGCGCGGCCTGCCGGGTG
>Ga0307379_10014318_pt1 | contig 10230 bp, 2 predicted proteins | sample UN2MG_FD_202237 | JGI IMG/M metagenome (GOLD analysis project Ga0307379, IMG submission 202237) | Soil microbial communities from Risofladan, Vaasa, Finland - UN-2 | ecosystem: Environmental > Terrestrial > Soil > Coastal area > Acid sulfate soil | place: Finland: Risofladan, Vaasa | collected... | reverse complement strand
GACCAGGATCAAGACGACCGAGAACCCCGAGCTACCCCCCGAGTCGATCCCCGCAGCGACGCCCGTGCGGACGCCCGTGTCGATACCTGTGCGGACTGGTCCAGGCACGGCCGCGCCTAGCATGAACAAGCCAGCCAGTGCCAGCGAGAGTGCTCGCTTCATGGTGCCTCCTTTAGTTTGACGCGGCCCGGACCCACACGACCCCGTCCGCGGTCGGCGCGCCCACGATCTTGAGCCTGATGAACGCGTTCGGGAGCTGGTTCGGTACGCACGGGATCGCGCTCGAGAGGAGCACGGTCGAGTTGTCGCTCGCGTTCTGGAGGGGCACGTAGTTCGCGAGCGCGGACTGCAGGTCGTACCCGATGTAGACCTCGACCGAGACCGTGCCGCCCCCAACGATACAGAGCGAGGCCCCGCTGGTCGCGCGCACCTGGACCGCTTGGCTCCAGTCGTTTGGCAAGTCGGCGTCCTCGAACACGATGACCGAGAACCCGCTCGAGACGACACCGCCCGTGCTCCAGGCGGCGCCCGTGCCGGTCACGTCCCAGTCCCCGAGCGCGGGCGGCGCGAACAGTAGTGCGAGTAGCAGGACGATCAAGAACTTCATTGCCTTTCTCCTTATGAGAGCTTGTACCACAGTTGTGTGTAGTGGTTGAACACGAACCTCGAGCGGCTTAGCCTGACGGTGAAGTGACTACGGGCCAACCAGTGCCCAATGTGCAGTCGTGACTGCAACGAACTCTGTCGTCTTCGTAGCGGCAAGCACGTAGGGCGTTCCGAGTGCGGCCGGGTTTGTCCCGATCGAAGTCGTGACATCGGGGAAGATTTTGATCGGGTTGGCCGAGAGATTCGAGATGGTCTTGGTCTGACCTAGGATCGGCTTGAATAGGTTGATCGAGTCAGACACACCCGCAACGGAAGTAGTGACCACGACGACGTCATCCCACACACGCACCGACGTTCCGAGCGTGGTCCCAGCAGCAACAACACCAGACTCAACCCACCCCTTGAGAGAGTTTGAGAGCGTGTCTCTCCATACGCCCCGGCCTGTGTCCTGCCCCTGCGGCTGGATAGTCCTCACGCGGTTGTCGTAGAGGCCGTCTCCGCCAGTGTAGAACAACACCAAGTCGCCAGGCGTGATGCCTGGATCGCCACGGTTTGCACCTATCCCAATGTAGCCCTCTGCGATGTAGACCTTATGCGTAATGGTCGGGTCGCTAAAATCCTTCCCCAGTGTTCCGGCAGGTACGTTGTTAGCCTCGCCGTTCCAGAAGTACATAGCCCCCTTGAACCCGGCATTTTTGTGTACCTTGTCAAGTATGAAGTAGTTTCCAGGGCCGGTGTTCATGTCGTCTCGGTCATCAATCTGGACCTTTCCGCTGAACCTGGGCCAGTAACCTGTCGCCATTAGCTGCGCCGCAGCGCCCGGCCCGCCGACATTGAAGTCTGCTCCGTAGAAGCTGAAGGCCGTGTACGGGTATGCAAAGTGCTGCGCCACAAACCCGCCTACCATCCCGTGTGCCATGTCAATCTTCGTGTTGTAGAACGATATGTCATAACCGGAATGGTCTGTGGCAATGTAGGACCAGCGAGCATGCGGGGCGTGGTCCTTGATTATCAGGTTATACACGTCGAACGTGAACACGTCCCCGATAAAGAACACGATGTGCTGGATGCCAGGCCAACCAAATGCTCCAGGCGTTCCGGGCTCGAAGTGACATTCGTCTAGCGTGAGCCCGAGCTGGACGAAGCCGTCTGAATCAACAATAACGGCTGAACTGTTCCACGACACGAAGTAGCAGTCAGTGTAGTGCATAGCGTGAGCACGGCGTTGGTAGACGCACGGACCGCCTGTCTGGTCGCCGTGCGAAAGTTCACACATCCTGAATGTGTTGTTGTTGAAGGACTGAGGTATGCCAACTGTGGGGTCAGTCATGAAGTCCGACGTTACGCCCCATTTGTTAGTGCCGTCGAGTATGACCGCATAACTAAGCAGCAGTTCATCGCCCGCTGTCACCCAAGTGTTTTTTGGATTATCACGAGAGTTAGTGAATTGACAGCTAACGAACTGGTTCGTTTCTCCGGCGTAGTTGTAGAGCGCGGCAGAATCGTAGTCGCCTATCACCTTCACGTTGTCGAAGTATTGCTCTCCAGACACGTTCAGGTTTGTCCCTCGGCCAATCTGCAGCCCGAACCGAGGGCGGTTGGTTCTGTCTCCAACAATCACGAGGTTGTTCACTCGAGGGTAGCGGCAGTGCATCATGTCGAACGCGGCCTTGCCGGTCGCGTGGCTGTAGATGGTTGCTCCGTTCCCGTCGATTACGAGTCCAAGCCCGTGAAGGTTGGTCGCGTTTATAGACCCGAGGCACTTGTAGTCCCCCCTCGAGAATCGCACCGTCACGTTGATGCCTTCGTATTTCCATATTTTACCGACAGGAACAATGGTTTTTAGCATCGCACGCACTGCTGCAAAGACGCTGTTGATAGCGGCCGTCGAGTCGAGCGTGCCGCTCGGGTCTGCTCCCCAGTCGTCTACATCGAGCACGCGGTCCCAGCGGGAGGCGTGGGTGTGTGGTGTGTTGCCGGAGGTCGTCACGACCGTGTCGCCCGAACCGCTCGCGGGGTCGAGAGCGGTGAACTGGCCGAACGCGTCCCAGCCGGCGTACTTGCCCTGCCTCATCCAGATCGAGGGGAGGTACTGGTCCGTGTCCTCGAGAGGGCCCGTGCGAACGACGCCCGAGAACTCGTCGTCGTGCTCCTGGTCCCGCTCGACCATCTCGTCGAGCGCGGCCTCGAGGAGTTCGGGGTAGTACTTCTTCTGGTTCCTGACCCGGAGCCCCTGGACCGGTGGCGTGGTGCGCTTGATCCTCATGACCGAGTCGGCCGGGACCGAGGCGGGGTCGGTCAGGGTGATGTAGCCCCCGGCCGAGGCGCTGTCGCGCGTGACCACGAACCCGCCCGATAGGGTGGTGGGGACCGACGCGCTGGGGCCCTGGTAGACCACGCGCACGTTCGGCTCTTGCCCCTCCGGCAGGAAGAACGGGAACGTGTAGACCGCCTGGACACCGTCGTGTGTGTAAAGGATCGACCTGCTAGTGGTCGTTGATACCGTCATCTCTTGCGTCCCCCGTACCTGCCCTTGCTAAAGATCTTGAGAAAGTGGAGCGCGCGGGAGGGTAACAGACCCCAGCCCAGGAACGCGGTCGTGTCTGCGAGCGCGGTGAACGCCTCGAGCGAGTCGCCGTGGCCCTCCGCGTAGTCCTCGCCCACGTTCTTGACCTTGATGATCGACTCGAAGAATCGGTCGTAGGTCGTGCTCCCGGTGCGTCCATACTGCAGGGCCGACACGAGCTGGCGCGCCCCGAGGACCCCGCCGAACCAGGCCGACACGATCTCCCAGAGCGCGTGGCTCGTCGTGAAGCGGTCCTCGAACTCCTCGGGCCGGTCCGGGTCTGCCGACTTGATCAGCTCCCGTATCGCGAGACCGATCACGGGCTCGATCACGTACACGAGCGCGACGTGGGCATAGAGCCTGCCCGACTCGCCCTTGAGTGTCAGGTACTGGCGACCCCCCTCCTCGTCGGTCGCGAGCCGGTTGAGCTTCCAGGCCTGCTGCATCATCGCGTTCTGGAACGTCATGAAGGTCGTGAGGAGCTTCATGAACTCGGTCGAGTCCATGATCGCGGGTAGCGAGAACGCGTCGCCCGTGCCCTGGGTCTGACGAATAACGCTCTCGGCGTACGCGACCGCGCCCGCCGAGTCGCCCACCTTGACGCCATCGACCGCGCCGTTCATGGCCTTGAGGTAGGCCCCGTGCGCGACCGCGCCCGCTGTGACCTGATCGATCATCCCGATCAGCATGAAGCCCGACCCCATCATGTTGCTCATGACGGCAGCGTCCGCGTTCCCGAGGTTCTTCGCGAACTCCTGGTAACCGATCGAGCCCTCCCCGTGGAGCGAGCGGGCCGCGGCCGAGGCCGCGTTCCTCATGCTCGCGAACCACTTCGGCTTGACCTGCAGGATCTTCTGGGCCGCCTCCCTCTCGAAGTTGTTCATGCGGTCTGCCAGCTCCGGGATCAGCTCCCGCAGCTCGAGGAAGTTCTTGTAGGGGTTCCCGTTCGACACGAGACCGAGGTACCCGCGCGCGACCCACCCCGCCCCGACCTGAGGGATCGACGCGAACGAGCCGGTCCACTGGATCACGGCCGTCGTGAGCTTGATCCCCATCGCGACGAGAGACACGCCGTGCCTCGTCCTCGCGAGGAAGCTCGCGACCGCGGCCGTCTCGGTCGTCTCGCGCTGGTTGCTCGCGATCCGGTTGAGCCAGCCCTTGAACTGGCCCGCGACCTCGGCACCCAGCACTTCTCGCAGGGGACCGTGGAGGTCCCGCAGGACCCGGTCCGCGTTCGCGAGGGGCTCGCGGTAGGCGATGTCGGTCGCGACCCGGTCGAGGTGGGTGAGGGTCGTCGCGACGAAGTCGGGCAGGACCGTTAGTCCGCCCGAGGTCTGCTTGCGCTCGTACAGCGAGCCGGCCTTCGTCATGCTCTGGGCGTGGGCCTGCGGGCGCGAGGCCTGGAGCTTCTCCTGCTCACTAAACTGGAGCGAGCGCGCGCTCGTGTCGGGGTCGAACCTGAGCGGGAAGTAGAACCCCCGCACGACCTGCTCCTCGTGCTGGTCGCTCGCGGGCAGGACCCAGGGGTCGCCCGTGACCTTGGCCGGCACGACCCCGTTCGTGCGCTCCTCGAGCTTGGCCGCGTCCGGCCAGAGCGAGTCGATCGCACCGACCACGCCCAGCATGTAGTCGATGTCGTTCTGTGTCAGGTGTCCCGTGATCTCGATGATCTGGGGGTCCGTGAGGGCGAGCTTCTTGGCGTCCCGGAGGGCCGCCCGGTTGTGCTCGTTCCCGAGGTTCGCGGCCACCCCGAGCGCGACGTTGCGGGTCACGTAGCCGCCCTCGCCATCGTTCAAGGAGTCGATCCTGATCGCGTCGGTCTGGAGCCGGGCCCACTCGAGGTCGCTGTAGTGCTCCTTCCGTAGCGCGTTGAGGGTCCCGTGAAGCTCCTTCATCTTGTTGATGCGCCAGCGCCGGCCCTGCAGGAGAGGGTTCAGGAAGTGGTCGTGGAACGGGCCCGTGGGTCCTCGGTCGAGAAGCTCCACGATCGTCTCGGGCGAGATCGAGTTCGCGATCAGGCGCGACAGCTTGCCTTCCTTCTTGGCGGTCTTGTGGCTCGCGAACACGCGCCCGAACTCGAGCGTTAGGCGGGTCGCGTGCTTCGTGAGCTGGCCCAGCATCGCGTTGTTGGCGGCCACGACCTCGGCCGCGGTGTTGCCCTCCTTGATCGCGACGATGTCCATCCCGGCCTTCTCGAACCCAACGATCGCTGTGTAGAGGTCCGACAGCTCGGCCACCGTGAGCTGGCCCCAGTTCGGGATCGGTTCCGGGAACACGCCCTGGCTCGGGTCCGGCTTGAGCTTGACCCAGGCCGGCAGCGCCACGAAGATCCCGTGCTCCCCGAGCCTCTCGGCCTCGACCCGGGCCGCCGTGACCACGTCCTCGGCCGACGAGATCTGGCGCTCGACCGAGTCGAGCTTCTTCTTCGAGATCCGGCGCGGGTCGACCGACGCCACGAGCGCGAGTATCGCGCCGATGATGGGGCGGCTCTCGTCGTACTTCCCCATCCTCTTGGCGCGCGTGTTGGGGCCGCGGTAGGAGACGACCTTGGCGCGGTGCTTGGTGGCCTCCTCGAGCCTCTTGCGTCCGATCGACGCGAGCGTGGCCGCGAGCTGCTCGCGCTCGATCGAGCGCGCGAGCGCGCCCCAGTCGCGCTCGCCCGCGTCGGTCAGCTTCTGTCGGCTCGCGCCGGCCCGGGCCTGCTCCCACGCCCTCACGCGCGAGGGAAGCTCGATCGCGCGCACCTTGTCCACGATCGATTCCGCGTGCTGCCTCAGGAGCGCGAGCGGGAGCTTGCGTGTGGAGGCCTGGACCCCGCGCGCGGCCCTCTGGTCGGCCGCCCTCTCCTTCCCTACCCCGGCCGCCTCGCGCGCCAGCAGGAGGCGCTCCTGGAGCCCCTCGAGCAGTTCCTGGCTGTCGCCCCGGTCGGCCGCGTCCTGGAGCGCCTGGGCCGCCTCGTTGACGGCCCTGGAGCGCTCGCTCGGGGCGGGCGCGGGCTCGCCCTGGGCCGCGCGCGACTCGGACGCGCGCGCGCCCGACCTGGCCTGGTCGTCCCGAGAGAGCCGCCTCGCGACCGCCAGCTCGACCTCGTACAGCTCGTTCCGCAGGTCGCCCGACTCGAGCGCCGATAGGGTCTGGGCCCTCAGCTCGACGGGCGTGTCGAGGAGGCCCCGCTCCATCGCGATCCGGTGGACCTCGTCCCCGACCCGGTCGCGCGGGTTGTCCATGCCCGCGAGCGCCCTCAGAAGCTCGAGCCCGTCTCGGTACCCGAGCGCGGGCGCGACCGAGTCGGGAGAGACCGCCCCCGCGCTGGTGGCGTCCTGCCCGATACCGGGCCGCCTCGCGAGCACGGGCCTCGGGATGTCGGACATCTTGAGGGGGCCCCAGTGGGTCTGGTTGTCGGTCGAGCGCACCATCTCGCGCACGCTGGTCGCGTCGAGCTTGCCGTGCTCGAGCCCCTCGAGCGTGGTCTTGTCGGGGAACTCTCCGTGCTGGAGCCAGTACCAGGCCCGGTTGACCTTCTCGCCCATGATGCGGGACGTGACCTCTTCACGGATCTCGCCCTGGAGTGCCTTCTGTTCTCGGTCGAGAGCGCGCGCCTTGACGGCCGCGACCCGCTTGCGCTCCTCGGCATAGACCCGCCGGAGCGCGAGCGTCACGTCCTGCCTCTCGCGATCGGTCGCGCCCTCGAGGCTGGTCGACGCGAACACCGCGACCGCGTCGTTCTGGGCCCTCACAATGTCGATCTGCTGGCTCGTGGCGTGGAGCTTGTCGAACACGGACTTGATCTGGAGGTCGTGGTCGGCATACACGAGACGGGCCCGGATGTTGCCGTAGATCGCGAGCATGCGTTCCCGGAACCACGCGAACGCGTCCCGCAGCTCGCTCGAGGGGGCCTCGCCCCGCGAGAGGTAGAACTCGTAGGTCTCGGCGAACTTCTCGTGAAGCTCGCGCGTCATCTCTGAGCGGTGTGTTATGCCGAGCCAGCCCCGGATCGTCTGCGCGATCTGGTGGACCTCGAGGTCGGGGTCGGTCTGGGTCTCGTCGAGGTCGAAGATGTCCTCGAGCGTCATGTGTGCCAGCTCGTGGATCAGGGAGGTGTCGTCGAGCTTGCCCTCGTTCAGGCGCAGGAAGAAGTTCGTGACGCGACCCAGACGATCGCGCGCGATCTCGATGTGGGCCCTCGGCTGCTCGGCCTGTGCCTGGCCCGCCTGGCCTCCCCGGTCTGGCTGCTCGAGCCGCTCGATCGCCTGGATCGCCTCGTCGTTCCATATCACGTAGCCGGGCGCGTCTTCTCCCTCCCTAACGTCCCGGTCCTCGGAGCGCGCATGCTCGCTCGCGTTGTTGAACCTGTGCCCGTCGATCCCAACGTCCCGGAAGGCCATCGAGGCCCCGCTCGCGGACTTCAGCACGTTCGTGAAGTAGCGGTCATAGAGGACCTTGAACTTGGGGGGCTCGTAGTCCTCCCTCGAGAGCTTGCCGTCGAGCGACAGCATCATCTTGAGAAGCTCGCCCTGCCCATCGTCGACCCTGCCCTTGAGCCCTGCGAGCATGTTGGGGTGGGTCGAGAGCTTCACGATCGCGGCCCGCAGCTTCGGCTTGACGCCCTCTGGCTGCTGGTCGAGCGGGAGGTTCCAGTCCGCCAGCTCGCTGTCCTCGGGTATCTCGGCCCTCAGGATCTGGCCCGTCCCTGGTTGATCGCCTGCGCCAGCTAGCAGCCTGTACCACCTAGCTACGTCCACTGCCTTCTGGAAGTAGATGCCCCAGCCCTGGTTCAGGCCCAGGCCCGTGCCGGACATATCAACCCTGAGTGTCTCTGGGTTGAACTCAGCAGCGGTCGCGTGGATCGCGGGCTGCTCGAGCGTGACGCTCTCGCCCAGCACGGAACTAACGTCGCGGTTGATCTCGAGCGAAGCGCCCCGCAATAAGGTCTGGGCCTTCGACCAGAGCAGGTCGGGGTTGATGGGTGTCGGGATGTAGCCCAGGTCGCCCGGGTCCGAGAACTGGCCCGTGAGGGCGCGAGACACTGCACCGATCAGGTTGATCGCGTTCTCGCTCGCGAACTCGTCGTCCGTGATCTCGACCCCGAACTCCTCCGACAGGATCCTGCGCTGCTCGACGAAGGTCTCGCGCTCCCACTCGACCGCCCGTAGCGCGTCCGCGAGAGAGAGCGCCTCGTCGCCCCGGTAGAAGGGCCCCTTCACGATCACGCCCATCGCGCCGCCCCTGCGCCCGCGGCCCCCGTAGCGCGCGCTCATGCGCTCGTTCACGAGAGCGTGCGCGACCTCGTGCGTGACGCGCCACGCGAGCGTGTAGGCCTCGTCCCGGAAACCGCCCGCGCCCTCGGACGGATCGAACAGCCACACGACCCCGTCCTCGTAGGTCGGGGTCTCGGTCGACCGGAAGTCCGGGTAGAAGGCCTTGCCGTTCCTGGTGTGGGGACCAAACAGCTCGTACTGGAACCCAACCCTATCGAGCCAGGGCTTCAGCTTCGCGATGACCTGATCGACCGTGTCGCCGAACGCTTCTGTTAGTCGGTAGATCTTCTGGCGCTCGTTCGTGTCGGTGCCCGGCTCGAGCGTGCCGCCCATCGCGCGAATGACTGCGCGCTCGGTCTCTGGCGTGAGCTTGCTGCCCTCGTGGAGAGAGCCCAGGCCGAGCCGGTTGCCCGCGTCGCCCTCGAGCGACACGAGCCCGGACCCGTCTAGGAGTCCGAGCCTCCCGAGATCCTTCGACGCTTGCCGGGAGGCAGGCTCGTCAGATCGCGCTCGAGCTGCGCGTCCCTCGGTGCCGAGCTGGCGCTCTTGCTTGAACTGCCCGAGCGGGCTCCGGGCTTGCTGGGGCCGCTGCTCGAGGTTTCGGGTGTGGGCCGAGTAGACCCGCCAGATCGGTTCGTAAAGGTCACGGACGGCGGCTGCTTGTAGATCGGGTCGTCCGGCGAGGCCAGCTCGATCCCATACTTGTCCGCGATCGCCTGGGCCTGTTTCCGTGAGACCGACATAGCTGCTCTCCGTTCCGTGAGCTACGAGCCGGTAGCCTCCCCCACCGATCGCGCCAGCCACCTTTAGCACGAACGAGTCGAAGTCGCTCTCGTCGTAGCTCTCTTTCTCGAACACGCTCGAGTCGATCAGGCGCAGGCCCGTGCGGTCGTTCGTGGTGGTGAGGTTGAGGCCCCCGGCCGACTCGCCCGGGTTGAGCCTCTCGTACGCGTCCGCGACCTCCTCGATCGAGAACGCGGTCCCGTCGGGCTTGTAGATCACGACCGAGTTGTGGTCCGCGTCCGGGTTGGGCCTCTCCGCGATCGCCGCGTCCTGCAGGAGCGCGTCCCCCAGCAGGTTCGCGACCTGCTCCGCGGTCGCCATGGTGGCGTCCCGGAGCGTGACCCTGATGCTGGGCTCGAGCCTGTCCCAGGTCCCAAACAGTTCTGTGTGTACGTCGTGCGGGATCCCGAGCTTTGTGAGGATCCTGACCTTGCCGCCCTCGTCCGTGATCGCGTTGAGCACGTCGCGGTGGTAGGCGACCAGGTCCTCGAGCGAGGTCTCGAGCGACCACGCGTAGCCCCTGTCCCTGCCCGCGTTCGTGCTCGCGAGGACTCCCAGGTTCTCTCGCGCGATCGAGAGCCTCTCGAGCTGACTGTCAAGCTCGACGCTCGTGTAGGGGTCCGACTTGACGCTCGACCGGAACGCGGGCGTCTTGCCCTCGCCCAGGGCCGCGGTCAGGGGCTTCGTCTTGTCGAACGCGCCCCCGCCCGCCATCTGCTCGATCTCGGCGCGCTCGGTGTCGGTGAACGCGAACGCCTCCTCGAACGAGCCCTCGGTCGGCTTCGGGTGGGCGCGCCCCTCCTTCACCATGAGCTTCTCGAGGTTGCTCTGCCTCGTTACGATCTTGCCTCTGGGTGACAGGTTCGACTTGGCGTAGAACCACAGCATGGCCTGCATCTGGTGGATCGACACGTTGTGGGCCTTCGCGAGCTTCGCGGTCATCCACATCCCATAACGTATCGAGGCGGCCGTCGGGAACTGGGCCTGGTCTACGATGCCCCCCGTGTCCTTGTCGAC
>Ga0307379_10014317_pt1 | contig 10230 bp, 8 predicted proteins | sample UN2MG_FD_202237 | JGI IMG/M metagenome (GOLD analysis project Ga0307379, IMG submission 202237) | Soil microbial communities from Risofladan, Vaasa, Finland - UN-2 | ecosystem: Environmental > Terrestrial > Soil > Coastal area > Acid sulfate soil | place: Finland: Risofladan, Vaasa | collected... | reverse complement strand
TTTTTACGGTTTGCAGGCGGCCCTGTGCGAATAGTTGAACGCATTCAGGGTAGAGTTCCCACTCCAATTTCAGGCCCTTTTCCTTGATTGAATCCAACGTATCGTCCTCCTTGATCTGAAATGCCTTCTGACCTATTATGGGCCCGGAGTCTTCGCCATAATCGACAAAGTGTACTGTGCAGCCTCCGACTTTGCATCCATACCTGAATGTATCGCCATATCCATCGACTCCAGGAAAGGACGGAAGCAGGGCAGGGTGGATATTCATGATGCGCTGAACACCTGGATCAGTATTTACCCTGTTAATGAAATATGGGGTAAAATTTCTCATAAAACCGGCTAAAATGAGAAGGTCAAATGGATAAGATTTCATTTCTTCAAGAAGCTTTGCCTCGGCAACAGCCCTTGTAATAATAAAGGATTTTACCTTTTCAACGGCTGCATTATCTGAAAACAGATGCTGTTTGGAAAGTATATCATCCAGATCAAAATCATCCGGCAGGATAACCTGCTCAGGCTCTTTCTTATAATCTAGTATTATCGATTTGTAGTTAACAACAAATGTAGGAATTTTGTGTTTAAGACCCCTTTCAAGCCCTCGCGCTTCAGGGTTATCCGATCCCACAAACACCATTTTTCCATCTATCCTGCCTGATTCGCATGCATCAATAATGGCCTGAAGGTTTGTGCCACCTCCTGAGATTAGAGCGCCGATACTTATTTTTTTGCCCATTTATTATTTTCCTCCTTGAACCGCAATAGCGATTATGTAACAAAACCGATTTCATGTGTCAATTGTAAGGATTTTTCCGATTGGAAATCCATAAATATTGACAATGATTATTTATATTACTATATTTGACTTTATTGTTGAGATACCTTATTATATTTTTTTTGTAACTACACAAATAAAAAGGATATGTTATTATGGCAGCAAATATTGTAGAAGTTAACGATGACAGTTTTGATGCCGAGGTATTAGCGGCGGATAAACCCGTGCTGGTAGATTTCTGGGCTCCGTGGTGCGGGCCATGCAGGGCGATCGGTCCGGTAATTAATGAGATATCAGGTTTTTTCGGCGAGCAGGTCAAATTTGTAAAATTCAATGTTGATGACAATCCTGCCACACCTGGAAAATACGGTATCAGATCAATACCAACATTAATGTTTTTCAAACAGGGTAATGTTGTTGATCAGGTAATAGGTATAGTTGCGAAAGCAAAACTTGAAGAAATTATAAATAAAATACTGTAGGAAATTTTGTGATGAAAAAGGCTGATTTCGACCTTGTAATAATCGGCGGTGGTCCCGCGGGGCTGACCGCCGGTCTTTATGCGGCACGAGCCAGGTTAAATGTTATCCTGGTTGAGAAGGCCATTCCGGGCGGACAGGTTATTACAACCGACTGGATCGAAAATTATCCGGGTTTTCCCAAAGGTCTTAGCGGAGCCGATCTGATCCAAAATATAACACAGCAAACAAAGCGGTTTGATCTTAATATTGAAAACAATGAAGTAATTTCAATCGATTGTTCTGGAAATATCAAGGAAGTCAGGCTTTCCGATAGAACCATTACCGCTTATACAATTATCATAGCCACAGGGGCTTCCCCAAGAAAACTGGGTGTTCCCGGTGAAGATAGATTTTATGGCAAAGGGGTATCATTTTGCGCTACTTGTGACGGGCCGTTCTATAAAGACCTTGTAGTCGCTGCAATTGGAGGAGGAAATACCGCGGTGCAGGAAAGCTTATTTCTTACGAAATTTGCCAGCAAGGTATATCTTATTCATCGAAGGGACGAACTCAGGGCAACGAAGATTTTGCAGGAACGTGCTTTTGCCAACAACAAGATAGAAATTGTCTGGGATTCAATAATAACAAGCATTAACGGCGGCTTAACCAATGTCGAAAATATTACGGTAAAAAATGTTAAAACAAATGACTCAAAAAAGTTGCAGGTTGATGGATGCTTTGTCTGGACAGGCATACATCCAAACACCGGATTTTTAGGCGGCTGTGTCAGGTTGGATGAGTCCGGATTTGTTATAGCCGATTCAAACATGGAGACTTCGCTGCCTGGAGTATTTGTTGCAGGAGATGTACGCAACACTCCGCTGCGACAAATTGTAACAGCAGCAGGTGATGCTGCAATTGCGGCATTTTCAGCCGAGCATTATATAGCAAATATAAAATGAAACGTAATGCTTTAGCCATTTGAAAAAAATCAGACAGGATAACAGGACAAACAAGATTAAATCTCATTTTAGCAATCCAGTAAATCATAAAAAATCATAGTCCGAGGAAGGTGTACAAACAAATAAAAGACAAAGAATTGACCTAAAAATCATCGGTTATGCTTATAGAGTTTACAATCTGAATGAGTTGTGGTTTTAAGATTTAACTATTAATTTTGGTAAACGGAAAGTTGAAATCAAACGTAAAGTAAAGGATTTTAACGGGGATTTACAGGATAAGTTTTGATGTTTTAATCCTGAACATTCTGTTAATCCTGTCAAAAAGTCTCTTTAAAAGGCCTAAATTATTATAATGAAACGTATATTAATATTTTGTCTAATTTCTTTTTTTGTTTTTTCCAGTTGCGCGTGGTTTGAAAAAAAGGAAGAAAAACCGGCCCAGGAGCTTGCAAGCAATGGAATGGATGATTTCAAAAGTGGAAATTATAAAAAAGCGATTGAATCATTTGAAAAGTTAAAAGACTGGTATCCTTTCAGCAAATTTGCGATCCTTGCGGAACTAAAAATTGCCGACGCTTATTACTGTTTAAAGGAATATGAAGATGCTATTTTTGCTTACGAGGAGTTTGAAAATCTTCATCCCAATAACGAGGCCATACCTTATATAATATACCAGATCGGACTGTGTTATTTTGAACAGGTGAGCACGCCGGACAGGGACCAGAGTTCGGCGGAAAAGGCAAAATCCACATTTATACGTCTGATAAAACAGTTCCCGCGTGATAAATACGCTCATATGGGGAAAGCATATATCAATAAATGCAATAAAAGCCTTGCTGAAGCTATGTTCGAGGTGGGGTTGCAATATTATAAGAGCAAACACTACAAGGGGGCACTGGCCAGATTCAAGTCAGTTATATCCGATTATCCTGATGTCGGGGTACATTATAAGGCGCTTCAATATATCGTTCAATGTGAAGTCTTGATAAAAGAAAATAATCAATAAAGGATATGTTGATGGTGGCTGCAAGCGCATGCCTGCTTGGTTATAACTGCAGATACGATGGAAAAAGCAAAAAAAGTGCCGCTGTCTTTAAGCAGCTGGCAATGGAAAGAATTCTGCCGATCTGTCCTGAACAGTTAGGGGGGCTCACAACTCCGAGAGATCCGTCCAGACTTGTTGACGGAGATGGTTTTGATGTACTGGATGGAAATGCAAGAGTCGTAAACATTCATGGAATAGACAACACAAAGGCTTTTATTGACGGAGCCTATGCTGCTTTGAATCGGATAAAAGCGCATAATATCAAGTTTTGTTTTTTAAAAGATAAAAGCCCTTCGTGAGGGGTGGGTATGGGGGAGCGGTCGCGTCCTGAGATATCGGGCAACACGAAATCAAACGCTATAACAGGAGTTGCGGCAGCTCTTTTAATTAGGCAAGGAATAAAGATTGAAGAAATAAGCTGAATTTTAAATCAAGAAAACGGAGAAATAATCATGTCTAAAATGTGTGAAATATGCGGGAAAAAACCTCTAAGAGGAAATAATGTAAGTCATGCCCATAATGTGACAAAGCGGCGTTTTAACCCAAATCTTCAAAAAGTAAGAGCATTATATAACGGGAAGGTAAAAAAAATGGTCGTGTGCACAAGCTGTATAAAGTCGGGTCTGGTTGTCAAAGCTCCTTAACTTTCTCTGCTGGCACCATAAACAAACTTTACCTTTTTAATCTCTGATAGAAGCGTATTTAAATGCTCGATGTTTTTAACATAGATTGTAAAAAAAATTTCGACGTTGCTGCTTCCCGTGGTTTCTGTTTTGGCGCTAACAATATTCGAACCATGTTTACTGATGCTGGCTGCGATGTCGGCCAGCAAACCAATCCTGTCATTTGAACGAACGATTATTTTTACCGGATAAGTTTCTGAAATATCCTTATCCCACTCTATATCTATCTGCCGTTCCGGATTCATTTTTAAGGCATTTACACAGCTGGCGCGATGAACTGTTACGCCGTAACCCATTGTAATATAACCGGTTATAGAATCTCCCGGGACAGGTTGGCAGCACTTTCCAAATTTTATCAGTATGTCATCAATACCATGTACAATTACACCTGCCTTTGGCTTTTTCTTTTTAACGTGACTTATGATCTTGTTTAAAATAGATTTTTCTTCGTCTAATTCAGGTTTTGGAACAACCTTCCTAATTACCTGCAAGGGTGTGATTTTACCGTAACCAACGGTTACAATCAGGTCATCGATTGTCTTAAAACCAAAATCCTCTACCGCCTTTTGCATTTCTTTTGATTTCAACAGTTCATTAAAATTAAGGCTGTATTTACGAAAAGCCTTTTCACACATCTCTTTGCCAAGCGTAATGCTGCGTTCTCTTTCCTGAGTTTTTATCCACTGCCTTATCCTTGAACGGGCTTTGACCGTCTTGACAAACTTCAGCCAATCCTTGCTTGGGTGATGGTTTTTTGAAGTAATAATTTCTACTATATTTCCGTTTTTTAATACATACTGCAACGGAACGATATGCCCGTTAACCTTAGCTCCAACACACTGATCACCTACCTCTGAGTGAATTAAATAAGCAAAATCAACAGGCGTGGCGCCCTTGGCGATTGATTTAATCTCTCCTTTTGGCGTAAAAGCATAGACTTCATCAGGAAAAAGATCTATGCGAACACTTTCCATGAATTCATCCGGATCTCTTATAGTCTGCTGGTCTTCAACCAGTTTCTGAATCCATGCAAAGGCATTGCTTATTTTTTCGTCGATTCGTTTGCCTTCCTTGTATCCCCAGTGAGCCGCTATACCTGATTCTGCGACCACATCCATTTCCCATGTTCTGATCTGTATTTCAATGCGTTCGCCATAAGGGCCGATTACCGTTGTATGGAGAGACTGATACATATTTGGCTTGGGGACTCCTATATAATCCTTAAACTTTTTAGGAACAGGTTTCCACAATGCATGTATGTGCCCGAGTGCTTCGTAGCACTGAGCTATTGTATCGAGGATTATCCTGAATGCTATAATATCGTAGATTTCTTCAAAGGATAAATCCTGATCAACCATTTTCTTGTAAATGCTGTAAAAATATTTATATCTGCCTGTAACTTCACATTTCAGGTCATTTTCATTCATCTTTTTTTTGATATAATCTTTGACTGTTGCAATATATTGTTCGCGTTCCTCCTTATCTTTGTGGATAAGGCTTTTTATTTTAGAATATTCTTCAGGCTGAAGATACATAAAGGAAGTATCTTCAAGTTCCTTCTTCATCCAGTAAATCCCAAGACGCGCGGCAAGTGGCGCGTAAATATCATGGGTTTCCTGTGCAATTTTTATTTTTTTTTGCTCAGTTCTATGAAAATGCAGGGTTCTCATATTGTGAATACGGTCGGCCAGTTTGATCAGTATAACCCTGATATCATCTGCCATGGCAAGAATCATCCTTCTGATACTTTCAGCCTGACGAGCCTGTGAAGTGTCAAAGGCAAGTGAGCTCAGCTTGGTTACACCGGATACAATATGCGAGACATCAGGGCCGAACATATCTTTTATTTCTTCTGAAGTCGCGTAGGTATCCTCGATTACATCATGTAAAAGAGCGGCTGCAATGCTGACTGAATCGAGTTTCATATCTGCCAGAATATAGGCCACTTCAAGTGGGTGGGTAAGGTAGGGTTCGCCCGACAGCCGCATCTGCCCTTCATGGACCTTGGCAGAGTAAATATATGCCCGGTCTATAATGTCCAGATCTGCATCAGGGTTGTTGTCGGCGACCTTGTCAAGTATATCGGTGATTCGGATCAAGGGTTAATATGCCTTTGCAAATATTACACGGCTAGTTGCAGGCTGTCCGCAGTAAACACACTCGCCTTTTTCCTTTATATCGAAAAGCGGAACACATCGTATTGAAACGCTAAGATCCTGCTTTATTTTTGATTCACACTCTTTTGATCCGCACCAGCATGATGATGCAAATCCACCGTGAATTTCGGGCTTTTCACTATTTTCGGGTGTAAAAAAATCAACAAATGTTTTTTTGTCTTCAATTGTCACACTATGCTCTTTTCTGAACAACAGGGCGCGTTCAAAAAGAGATACCTGTATTTCATCAAGTATATCTGTTGCTTGATTGATAAAATCATCTCTTTTAAATAATTTTTTATCCTTGTGAGACCTGTCACGCCTTCCCACAAATACGGAATTATTATCAATATCTCTGGGCCCTATTTCAACCCGGAGAGGAATACCTTTTTTAATCCAGTCCCATCCTCTTGCGCCGCCGATTTCACGATCGTCAATTTCAACTTCCAGCCTGCGGCTGCAGAAGAATTTATCTTTAAGCTCCTTTGCAAGGCTTTCAGTAAACTCCATTACCCTTTGCCTGTCATCAGCCTTCCTTATAATAGGCAGCAAAACAACGTGTGATGATGCAATTTTAGGAGGAAGCACAAGGCCGTCATCATCGCTGTGTGTCATTATAAGACCCCCGATAAGACGCGTAGACATCCCCCATGAAGTCGTCCATGCATATTCCTCTTTTTCTTCAGTAGACTGGAATTTAATGTTGGATGCTCTGGCAAAATTCTGCCCTAAAAAATGTGATGTGCCGGCTTGCAAAGCCTTTCTGTCCTGCATCATGGATTCGATGCAAAGAGTATCAACAGCTCCCGGGAATCTTTCCGACTCCGACTTTTTCCCTCTCATTACAGGCATAGCGAGGTATTGTTCGACAAAATGCGCGTAAAGATCAAGCATCATGTGAGCCCGTTCAATCGCCTCTTCTTTTGCAGCATGGGCTGTATGCCCTTCCTGCCACAGGAATTCACTGGTTCTCAGAAATATCCTGGGCCTCATTTCCCACCTGACAACATTTGCCCACTGGTTGATGAGCATCGGAAGATCACGATAACTGGCAATCCACTTTGAAAATGCATCTCCGATAATTGTTTCTGAAGTCGGCCGCACTATCAAAGGTTCATTGAGCGGACCTGCAGGCACCAGGCTGCCGTTTGGGCCTTTTTCAAGTCTGTGATGTGATACAACTGCGCATTCCTTTGCAAACCCCTCAACATGCTCAGCCTCTTTTTCAAGAAAAGAAAGGGGAATAAATAGTGGAAAATATGCATTTTTCACCCCTGTTGCCTTAAACATTTCATTAAGGATTCGCATGATATTTTCCCAAATGGCATATCCCCACGGCTTTATTACCATGCAGCCTCTTACAGGTGAATTCTCAGCCATATCCGAGGCCTTGACCACCTGCTGGTACCATTCCGGATAATCTTCAGCTCTTGTCGGGCTTATTGCGGTTTTAACTTGTTTTGCCATATTGATCCTTTTATAATACTTTAATATTATACAACAAATTATCTACAGTTGTAAACATTTACCACAGAGAGCACAGGCGAGGCGGCCGGGCATCTATTCTTGATTGGCGTGGCATGCAAACCAGATATCATAATAGTTCAATTACCACGCCAACTTATAGACTAATGTCCCGTATATTCCACCTTATTTTTCAATGGCTGTTCCCGTGTCCAGTGGGTTTCCTTCCTGACGAGATAAACTTATAAACTGAGCTACGTCCCCTAACCCGATTTCACTTACTTGCCGTTGCTACTTAATTCTTGCATCAATCCGGATTTCCAGTTTTTATACCGACCATCACGAACAGCCTGAAAAAACTCTGTTCTGTCTTCCGGCGATAAAAAGTAGAAATGGTATTTCCAGTCAATGCCGTTTTCCTTCAATTTCTTGTTCAACGAATCAAAATGCGTCTTTCCGTCCCGATATTTTGCTTTGTTTTTTTGATTGGTGTCGCCGTCTGCTTTTATTTCTACCACCAGTATTTCATTTTTGCCTTTCAACTTGATGAAAAAATCAGGATTGAAATTATCCCGCTTAACGTGAGTGCTTCCTTTCTCGTCCGGTTTATAAGAATAGGGGAACCAATAAAAGCCCTTATCCGGCGATTTGAAAATCGAGTCAAACAAATTAATATTATTAAATAATGAGTTGGCAAATCGATGTTCCGGCTCATAGGAGACAAAAAGCATATTTAACGGCGTTTTGAACTCATCATCCGTTCTTTCAAAGAGATTTTCCTGTAAAAATTTGATTTCGTCTTCGTTGCCACCATATCTGACAACCTTTTCTCTAACCTGATCATAGTTTTCTTTATCTTTTAAAAAGTCGCCAAATAAAATTTTCTGCTCGGCTGAAAGAGAATTAACAGAATCCTTTGTATAATAAACGTAACTGTTCTCCTTTATTGCACTCTCATTGAAAGACTGTAACGACATCTCCTCCCAGATTAACGGATAGAGCGAATCAGGCCGCATTTTCATCCTGGGCGCTTCCTTGTCTAATTCCCTGAACATCGGCCCAAATGCCTGTTTTGCTTTTGACAAATTTTCATTTGAAAGGAATGACGAATCACGACCGTCTTTCTCAAGGTTCTTAACAATAAAATCCTTGATTTTCTTAATCGACCACTGCTTTGAAATAGAGATGTCTTTCTCCTTCAAAAACAGTTTGATTTGGCGCGCAGCCTGTTCAATCGTCAATATGTCCTTGTTCTCGATGGTGAAACGGAAAGAACCTGTTTCCGAATAGCGGCTGGTTTCTTCCCATTTTCTGCTCTGTGGCGAAAAATCCACCTTTCCAGGTTCTTTTGCAGGCTCTTTTTTGATCTCTATGGTGTCCTGCAGGGATGCATATTCTAAATTGTAAAGCGGGAAGGCATAGCGTTTTTTGGATTCATCATAAAACCATGAGATCTTATTTTCTATTTCCAGGACTTCGTTATATAGATTAACAATCTTTGGAGTCCATTTTTCATGGTTATTGATTTTCACAAAGATCGGGTGTTCCAATCCCTTCGGTATTCTTAACCCACGGCCCAGAACCTGTGAAATAAGCAATTTGGAATTAAAAGCCCGTTGTTCATGAGGCACAATCTGAAATACATTTTTAACATCCCATCCTTCGGTAAGCATACTTACAGAGACAATCCATTCTACGGGATTCTCCTTTTCATCCACAGATTTCAGCAATGTCAGGTTTTCTTTCCGCACTTTTTCACCGTTGCTTAAAATACCATCAACAACCGTTCTTTCATTTGCCGAAAATGGCAGGCCGGAAGTCACCCAGATGACTTTTTTTGCCGCCTGGTCATAGGACAGGTTTTCTTTTTCAGAAATATAATTAACTAGATCGTTCCACACTTGGATACAGGTAACTATCCTGTCGGTTATGATAATGGTAATGGGCTTTAAATTGCCGGAATACATTTCCTGTATGGCTACGTGATTCTGATATGTTTCATCAAACCCTTTCTCTTTATCCGACTCCTCTTCGACCTTATAATCAATTTTTTTGATAATCCCGTCTTCCATTGCCTGTTTCAGGCTGTAACGGTAAATCACGTCGTGAAAATATTCATCACCGATATAAGGTGTGCCTGTTAGTCCAAGCAGATAATGAAAATCGTAATCCGGGTTTATCAAAAATTCATACCATCTTTTCACATTGGCGTCCGCCTTGCTGTATATGTGATGGGCTTCATCACTGATGACCAGGGTCCGCTGCCCTTTGCCCTCAAAGCTGTCAGGAATGGAAGAACCTGTTCGCTGATAGGCGGCGTGGATGTTCTCAACACAAATGTCACCGTTTAAGATTGGGACATTGGCGCTCTTGATGGCAGGAGAGGGATAAGCCGCATCCAGTTCGATCAGAATTTGTGTCAATACGTTATTTCCGCTAAATTCATCAAATTTATTTTTCAGCTCTTCTTCGATAGTCAAAGACGGACATAACACCAGCACCTTGTCCACCAGACCCTCCGCTAACATAATCTGAGCCACCGCGTATATAACCCAGCTTTTCCCCGTGCCTGTTGCCAAGTCGATGCTGAACGATTTCTTATCCCTGATCTGAATATGCCCCAAATAATCATTCAATCTATTATAGCGGATCTTAAGTTTTGGGGATTGGTTATAAGTATGGACTGC